>Ga0272449_1002216_pt1 | contig 18378 bp, 15 predicted proteins | sample YNPCB0241_FD_198679 | JGI IMG/M metagenome (GOLD analysis project Ga0272449, IMG submission 198679) | Hot spring sediment microbial communities from Yellowstone National Park, WY, United States - YNP-CB-024-1 | ecosystem: Environmental > Aquatic > Thermal springs > Hot (42-90C) > Sediment... | reverse complement strand
TGATATTGTTGATAAAATTAGAAAATTTGTGTAATATAATATTATGGATAAACATTTAGTTTTATTAGTTGATGATGACGCGGGATTTAGAGAGATATGGAAAATGAAATTAACATCAAGCGGTTTCGATGTTTTAGAGGCATCTAATGGTAAAGAAGCATTAGAAATTTTAAAATATAAAAAACCAGATGTTATTCTTTTAGATATTTTAATGCCAGAAATGAATGGAATTGAAACTCTTTTGGAAATAAAAGAAAATAATAATTTAAAAGATATAAAAGTATTTTTTATAACATCTTTAGATGCAGGAGATCCGGAATTAATTCAATATCATAAAAGATTGGCTTCTGAGCTTGGAGCAGTAGAATACCTAAGAAAATCTATTGACCTCGATAATTTAGTTGAAAGAATTTCTAATTCTTTAAAAAAATAAAAATAAATTTATAATCTTTTTATTATTCGTTTCCAAAAGTTTAATTCATAATTCATACTTCATAATTCTTTTTATTAGATTTGATAAAATCTAATAAATATTTAATAATAAGTTTATGGATTCAGGGCATAGATTTTTTTTGGTTTTTTCGTTATCAGTTGCTTTTATTATTTTTGGTTTTGGAGCGGTTTTTTACGCGCAAGGTTGGAGAATAGATTTTAAAACTTTAAAACCCATAAAGGTGGGAGCTGTTTATGTAAAGTCTCACCCCTCTAAAGCTCAAATTTTTTTAGATTATAAACCAATAAAAAGAGGTTTTAGTTTATTTGATAGCGGAGTTTTAATTAATGGATTATTTCCTAAAAAGTATTTATTAGAAATTAAAATGCCAGGTTATAAAGAATGGAAAAGGCATGTTGAAGTTTTGCCATCTTTGGTATCAGAGGTAAAATATGCAGTTTTAGTTCCCGAAAATTCTTTAGAATTAGATAATATTAATTTTTCAACATCAACGCTATCAACACTATCTTCTTTTTTAATTGGTCCAGATAATAATTTTATTTTTTTAGATAATCAAAACAATATTTTTTATAATAAGCAAATTATTTCTAATTCAAAAATTATAGATACTAAAGAAGATTTGAGCGCAATTTTAACTTATGATTTAAAAAACAAAAATTATTTTTTATGGGATTTGGAAAAAAGCACTTCAACTAATTTAAGTTTGGTTTTAAAAAAAATTAGCCCAAATTTTACTTTTGAAAATATTAATTTTTCAAAAAATTATGAAAATGAATTGCTTTTATGGGATTCTAAAAAAATAAGCACTTTTGATATTTTAAAAAATAAAATTAATATAATTGCAACATCAACTATGGCATTAACTTCTCAAACTTCTAAAATTTCAACTACAACAGTTTTTTCAACTTCTTCTTTGCCAATAATAAATGCTTTATCTTCAAAAATGTGGTTGGTTTGGATTGAATATGACACAACTAAAAATATTTCAAATTTAAAAATTTTGCAAAGAATTTTATCTACACAAAAAATTAATTTAGTTTCTTTGCCTTTTAAAAATGAAAAAATTTTAATAAAAAACAATACTTTATTTATTTTACAAAGTGATGGAAGTTTGTATAAATATGATTTAATGAGTCAAAAATTAAATAGTTTGGCAAGCGACGTTCGGAATTTTTATTTAAATGATGACGCGACAATGTTATTAGCCCAAGAATCTAATGCTTTTGAGATTTTTAATTTAAAAGATTCTACGGATTATTGGCGATTTAATATGCCTGACAGTAAAGATATTATAAAAATTTCTTGGTTTAAAGACAGTAGAAACATTTTTTTACATTATAAAGATAGGGTTTTGTTTTTAGAATTAGATGACTCTAAAAAGGAAAATATTAAAGTCATTGCCTTAACAAATTATGGAGAATATGATAAAAAGACAAATAGGTTTTATTTTATTGAGCAAAATAAAGTAAAATTTATTGAGTTTAGGGATTAATTTTAAGGTTGAGTGATATAAATTTATTATATTATTAAAGTGAAAAAATTTTTTAGTTTTAAAAAAACATTTTTATTTTTATTGATAATTTTAGGAGGAGTTTTTACTTTTGGGTTTTTATATCCATATAATTTAGATATTTCAAATAAAAATTTATCATCCGAAGAATTTAAGGTTAATAATAAAAATAATTTAGATAAAAATAATAATTTAACTTCTACTACTTCTAATGCTCAAGATATTTTATCTAATCAATCAAGTTCTTTAATTATTGGAGAAAAACTTAAAAATCCTCCGTTAATTGTTAAAGGAATTTATGCTACTTCATGGTCAGCAGGGAATTCTAAAAAAATAAATGAACTTATTTCTATAATTAAAAAAAATAATTTAAATAGTATTGTTATAGATATTAAAGATTTTTCTGGATATTTAGCTTATGATATGCCTATTGAAGAAGCTAAAAGTGCAGAAGCTTTAAGTCAAACAAAAATTAAATCTATTAATGAATTAATTCAAAAATTGCACAGTGAAAATATTTATGTTATTGCAAGAGTTACTGTTTTTCAAGATCCTGTTTTTGCAAAAGCTTATCCACAGTACGCTATTAAAAATAAATTAACTGGTCAAATTTGGAAAGATAATAAAGGTTTGTCTTGGATAGATCCTGCAAGTAAAGATTATTGGAATTATATTATAAAAATTAGTCGTGATGCTTCAAATAGGGGATTTGATGAAATAAATTTTGACTATGTTCGTTTTCCTTCCGATGGAGATTTAAAAAATATGAGTTATCCTTTTTGGGATGAAAAAACTCCGCAAAAAGAAATTATTAAAGAATTTTTTTCTTATTTAAGAAAAGAGTTAAACGATATAAAAATTTCAGCTGATGTTTTTGGTTTAACAACAATTGCGTACGGTAGCGATTTAGGAATTGGTCAAATTATTGAAGATGCTTATTTAAATTTTGATGCGGTTTGTCCAATGATTTATCCTTCGCATTTTGCTTCTGGATCTTTTGGCTACAAAAACCCAGCGGATTATCCTTATGAAGTAGTACGTTCCTCATTAGAAGAAGCTTTAAAAAAAATACAAAACACCACCTCTTCAAAATCTTTAATTAGACCCTGGCTTCAGGTTTTTGATTTGGGTGCAAGATACGATAATAAAAAAATACAAGACCAAATTAAAGCAACCGAAGAAGTTTTAGCAAATACTAATTATTATGGCGGTTATTTGCTTTGGGATCCAAAAAATATTTATTTAGATTTATAAAAAAATGAAAAATATTTTTAAAGTAAAAATTCCATTTTATGTTTTGGTTATAGTTTTAATTTTAATTAGCACTGGAGCTTTTGTATTTTTTAAATTTTTTAATGAAAAAGTTTTAAATTATTCTATTTTTATTAATGGCGAAAATTCTATTGAAGAATTTAAGTATGGTGTTTGGCCTAAAATGAGTCAGCCTGATTTTTTTAATGAAATTAAAGAAAAATTTTTAGCAAATAAAGCAAGTTTTATTGAAGCTAATTTAGATACAATGGAATTGAGCGTTTATTTAGATGGAGAATTAAAAGAAAAAGTTCAAATTAAAGCCAAAGGAAAAGAAGGTTCATGGTGGGAAACGCCTGCTGGGCTATATAAAATAGAAACAAAAGAAAAAAATCACTTTTCAAGTTTTGGAAGAGTTTATATGCCTTATAGTATGCAATTTCAAGGAAACTTTTTTATTCATGGTTGGCCTTATTATCCTGGAGGTCAACCTGTAGCATCAAGTTATTCAGGAGGATGTATTCGTTTATCAACAGAAGATGCTAAAAAAATTTTTGATTTAGTTAAAATTGGAATGCCAGTTTTAGTTTTTGAAAGCAAAAATTTATCTTTAAATAATTTTGAATATGATTATCAAAAACCGCATGTTGAAGCGGAATCTTATTTAGCTATAGATTTGGAAAATAATTTTGTTTTAGCAAATAAAGAGCCTTCTTTGGTTTTGCCAATAGCTTCAATTACAAAGCTTTTAACAGCTTTAACCGCTATAGAATATATTAATATTGAAAAAGAAATTCAAATTCAACCACAAATGATTGCAACTACATCTTTACCAAGATTAAAATCCGGACAAATTTATTCTTTATATGATTTACTTTATCCATTACTTTTAGAATCTTCAAATGAGTCAGCAGAGGCTATTGCTTCGTTTTTGGGTAAAGAAAGATTTATTAATTTAGTAAATCAAAAAGCAAAGTCATTAGGAATGAATTCAACTGTAATTACTGATCCAGCAGGAGTTTTAAGTTCTAATATTTCAAGCGCAAATGATTTATTTTTACTTGCAAAACATTTATATTACAATCGCAAATTTATTTTAAATTTAACAAAAGGAGAAAATTTTAATTCTACCTACGGCGAGCCAAAATTTAAAGATTTAAAAAATTTTAACATTATTATTAATGACGGTTTTGTTGGCGGAAAAATTGGAAAAAGCGGATCCGCAAAAGAAACTTATTTAGGCGTATTTGAAATTCCTTTTAAAGGCGAAAAAAGACCAATAGCATTTATTATTTTAGGGTCTTCAAATATTAATTCTGATTTATTAAACTTATTTAATTGGGTTATAAAAACGTATGAATAATGTTTATAAATTAAAAATTTTTGATTTTGAAGGACCAATTGAAAAACTGGTTGAATTGATTGAAGATAAAAAACTTGAAATAAATGAATTAAGTTTGGCTCAAATTACCGCCGATTTTTTAGCTTATCTTGAGGGTTTAACCGCTCAAATTCAAAACGAAGAAAATAAAAGAGAATATTTGCAAATTTTATCCGGTTTTGTTGTAATGGCAAGTCGTTTAATTTTTATTAAATCTAAATCGCTTTTAAATCTTAATATAGAAAAAGATGAGGATGAAGAAAAAGAAATTAAAGACTTAGAAATAAGACTGAGGTGGTTTCAAGAATTTAGACCCGCTTTAAAAATAATTAAAAATTTATGGCTTAAAAATATTATTTTTAGCAGATCTTATTTAGAAAAAAAATTTGTATTTTCTCAAATTTTTGCTCCAGGAAATTTAAAAGATGTTTCTTTTGCGCCTGAATATTTAAATAAAATTTTTGGAGAGTTTGAAAAGCTTTTAAAAAAAGAAAAAACGTTAGCAAAAAATATTATTTCATTAGAAGAAAAAATTAAATCTTTGCTTGCGCATTTTAAATTAATTCAAGAAACAAATTTTTCTAAACTTTCTGAAAATTTATCGCGCGGAGAATTAATTGTTACTTTTTTAGCAATTTTACATTTAGCGCGTGAAGGTTTAATTTTACTTGAACAAAATAGTCATTTTTCTGATATAATTATTAAAAAAAGAAGCCATGAATGAAGCAAATAAAAACAACAAATTAGCAGAATTAGAAGCGCTTTTATTTATTTATGGCGAGCCTATTTCTTTTAAAAAAATTTCTGAAGTTTTAGAAATTACAGAAGATGAAGTATTAAAATTAATTGAAGATTTAAAATTAAATTTATCTCAAGAAGATAGGGGATTAACTTTGTTATTTTTAGAAGATAAAGTACAGTTAGGGACAAAACCGCAATTTAGTAGTATTTTAGAAAAATTAATTAAAGCAGAAATTTCAGAAAACTTAACCCCTGCAAGTCTTGAAACATTAGCTTTAATTTTATATTTTGGTCCAATTTCAAGAAGTAAAATTGAATATCACAGAGGCGTTGATTCAAGTTTTATTTTAAAAAGCTTGCTTTTGCGCGGATTAATTGAAAGATATCCGGATCCTAAGATGCCAAATGCTTATTTATATGTTCCAAGTTTTAAACTTTTAAGACATTTGGGTATATCAAAAGTTGAAGACTTGCCTGATTATCAAAAATTCCAGGAATTAAACAAAAAATTTGAAAATTTAAGTAATGAAAATATAGAAACACCAAAACAAGACGAGGTCGATTTGCAAATAAATCAAAATGAATAATTCTTTTTTGCAAAAAATTTTATTTGTTGTTGCTATATTAATTGTTGTTTTTGCTGGAAATAAAAATATTTATAGCTTTAAAAAAGATCTTCAAACAACTAATTCTAATTCTTTAAAAATTAAAGAAGAAATTCCTTTTGTTGGTTGGCCATTTAAAAATACAAAAGATGAAATTTCTATAAGTTCTTTAAACAGTCAATTAGCTTTAAACAATAATTCTTCAAAAGAAATTTTAGAATCTAATTTAAGCACTCCAAACCCATTTATTTTTAAATATAAAAGTCATAATTATTTTGAACCCGAAATTTCAGCAGAAATTGCATTAATTGCGGATCTAAAAAGTGAAAAAATAATTTGGAGCAAAAACGAAAATAAACGTTGGCCCTTGGCTTCTTTAACCAAATTAATTACCGCAGTATATGTTTTAAAAAATTTTGATTCTAAGGCTCAAATTGAAGTTAAAGATAAAGATTTTCAAAATAGTGGAGATTTAAATTTATTACCTGGAGAAATTTATATTGTTTCCGATTTGATAGCATGGATGCTTTTGCCATCTAATAATACTTCTGCTTATGTTTTGGCAAATTATAAAAATTATGATAAATTTATGGAGGGGATGAATAATTTAGTTTTAGATTGGGGAGTAAAATCAACCTTTTTTAAAGAACCAAGTGGAATTTCCGTAGCAAATCAATCAACCGCTTTAGATGTTTTAAAGATAGTTAAAAAAATTTATGAAGAATATCCAGAAGTTTTAAAAATTACCCAATCTAAAAGTTTAAATGTTAAAGACTTAAGTAAAAATAAAATAAAAACTATTTACAATACTCATCCCTTTGTTGGAGAAAAAAAATTTTTAGGAGGCAAAACGGGTCAAACGGATTTTGCTCTTCAAAATCTTGTTTCTATTTTTTTAATTAAGCAAAGACCAGTTTTGTTTTTAGTAATGGGTTCAAAAGATAGGACAGATGATACACAAAAAATTTTAAATTGGTTTAATGAAAATTTTCAAGTAGTCGAAAAATAAATTTTAAAAATTATGTATTTAACCCACGTTTTTTTAATTGTTAGAAATTCAATACTTTTAGTTTTATCTTTTTCAGTCGCTTTAATTTTGGCGCCTTTTTTAATTAAGCTTCTTTATAAATATAAAGCTTGGAAGAAAAAACCACGCGAAGAAACCATTGGCGGAGAAAAAACTCCTATTTTTACAAGTTTACATGCGCATAAAGAAGTTAGTACTCCACGTATGGGAGGAATTTTAATTTGGCTTACTGTTGGCCTTGTTAGTTTAATTGTTTATTTAGGATCTTTATTTTTTCCAAATACTTTTTTAGAAAAATTAAATTTTATTTCACGTAAAGAAACGTGGCTTCCTTTATTTACTTTAATTTCCGCATCAGTTTTGGGATTAGTTGATGACCTTTTGGTTATAAGCAATAAAGGAAAATACGTTGGTGGAGGAATGCGATTTAAGGTTAGACTTGCTTTGATTATTTTAATTGCTTTAGTTGGAGCTTGGTGGTTTTATTTTAAACTTGGATGGTCTTCAATTTATATTCCTTTTTATGGCAATGTTGAAATTGATGGATGGTATATCCCTTTGTTTATTGTTGTTATACTTGCTACTTTTTCTTCAAGCGTTGTTGATGGTTTAGATGGTTTATCAAGTGGAGTTTTAATTCCAATATTTTTATCTTTTGGAGTAATTGCTTATACGCGCGAGCTTTATGATATGGTTGCTTTTATTACAGTTTTAATTGGCGCCATGGTTACTTATTTATGGTTTAATGTCCCGCCTGCAAAATTTTATATGGGAGAAACCGGAATTATGGGACTTACAGTAACTTTAGCGGTTATTGCTTTTTTAACTAATTCCATCTTGTTTTTGCCTATTATTGGTTTTGTTTTAGTCTTAGAATCCGCTTCGGTTATAATTCAACTTATTTCTAAAAAAATTTTTAAACGCAAAGTTTTTCTTTCTGCCCCAATTCATCATCATTTAGAAGCAAAAGGCTGGAGCGAAACGCAAATCACAATGCGTTTTTGGATTATTTCCGGATTAAGTAGTTTAATAGGGCTTACTTTATTCTTTTTGGCGAAGTTTATGTTAAAATAGTAATATGAATAATCTTTCAAGCAAAAATGTTTTAATATTTTTAATTCTAATAAATTTATTATTTTTAATTTTTCTCTTCACCCCTTATTTAAATGTTATTGTTTTAAGCTTTATCCTATGGATAATTTTTCATCCCTTATTTAATAAGTTTTTAAAAATCGTCAAAAATAAAAATTTAGCTTCTTTAATAACAGTTATTTTAATATTTTGTTTGATATTTATACCATTATTTTTTATAGGTTTTCAATTTTTTAATGAAATTAAATCTTATTTAAATGATTTAAACAACAATAAAAATTTTAATGTGTATTTTAATGGTCCGGATTATTTAAAAAATTTATTTATTAAATTTAATATAAATATTCAAGAATTTGTAAGTCAAATTTTTCAATATTTTTATAATATTAGTTTGAAAATATTTTCAAAAACTTTTAGTTTTATAACAACAATTATTTTTTCTTTGTTTATTTTGTTTTATTTTTTTAAGGATATATCAAATTTTAAGGATTATATTTTAAAAATTATGCCATTAGAAAAAAATATTACCGAAAAATTAATAGACAATATTTATTTTAATTCTAAATCTATAATTTTTGGGTTTTTGATTGTCGCTTTAGTACAAGGATTTTTAGCTGGAATTGGTTTTTATATTTTTCGTATTCCGAATGCAATATTTTGGGGTATAATAACTGTCTTTGCCGCATTAATTCCAATATTAGGAACAAGTATAACAATTATTCCCGCTTCAATATATTTAATTTTAAATAATAATTTATTTTTTGCTTTAGGTTTATTAGCTTGGGGATTTTTTATTGTTGGTACAATTGATAATTTTTTAAGGCCATATTTAATAGGTAAAAAATCAGGCATTAATCCAGTTTTCATATTTCTTTCTGTTTTAGGGGGCTTGTCTTTGTTTGGTATTATGGGATTTTTTATAGGACCTTTGATTATTTCTTTATTTATTTCTTTGGTTAAAATTTACGAAGAAAATAAAAATTAAATATGTTTTGGTGGGCTTTATCCAAAGAAGAAGTTTTAAAAAAATTAAATACAAATTTAGATAAAGGACTTTCTTATGAGGAAGTTAAATTAAGACTTCAAAAATTTGGAGAAAACAAACTTCCTGAATCAAAAAAAGAATCTGTTATTAAAATTTTTTTAGACCAATTTAAAAGTCCGCTAATTTATATACTTTTAATTGCTTCTTTTATTGTTTATTTACTAGGAGATTTAAAAGATAGTTTAATTATTATTTTTGTTTTGCTTTTTAATGCTTTTATTGGTTCTTTTAATGAAATTAAGGCTCAAAATGCTATATTTTCTTTAAATAAATTTATTGAAAACAAAACAACTGTTTTAAGAGAAGGAAAAGAATATATTATTGATGTTTCAGAATTAGTTCCTGGAGATGTTGTTTTAATTAGGGAAGGAGAAAAAATTCCAGCGGATTTAAGAATTGTCGAATCGTATAATTTAAAAATAGACGAATCAGCTCTAACAGGTGAATCAATACCAGTTCATAAAAAAGATGAAGTTTTAAAAGAAGATGCAATAATTCAAGAAAGACACAATATGGTTTTTATGGGAACAACTGTTGTTGGGGGATATGGAAAGGGGGTCGTTGTCGAAACAGGAATTAATACTTTTATTGGGCAGATTAGTCAAAAAATTTTAAGTATTGATACCGAAATTCCTCTCAAAAAAGATGTTAGATTTTTTTCAAAAATTCTTTTAGGTATAATTTCGATTTCTGTTTTTATTTTATTTATTTTAGGAATTTTTACGGGTAAAGGTTTTAGAGAAATGTTTTTTATAGTTGTTGCTCTTTCTGTTTCTATTATTCCTGAGGGTTTGCCGGTTTTGCTTACAATTACTTTAGCAAGAGGGGTTTGGGTTATGGCTCAAAAAAACGCTTTAGTTAAAAAATTACAAGCGGTTGAATCTTTAGGACAAGTTAAAATTATTGCTGTAGATAAAACTGGAACACTTACTAAAAATGAATTAGTTATTAAAAAAGTTTTTATTAATAATAATTTTTTTGATGTTGAAGGGAATGGATACGAAGCTTCTGGAAAAATTAAATTAAATAATAACGTAATAAGTATTGATAATTACCCGGAATTAAGTTTAGCAGGTAAAATTGCAATGTCTTGCGCAGACGCTATTTTAAGTTTTATAGAAGATAAAAAAATTTGGAAAGTTTCAGGAGATCCAACAGAAGCTTCTATGCTTGTTTTTGCCCAAAAGCTTGGTTTTAATAAAGAAAAATTTGAATTAGAAAATCCAAAAATTAATGAAATACCTTTTGATTATAAAAATAAATATCACGCTGTTTTAAGAAAAATAAATAAAAAAGAATTTTTAAGCGTTGTTGGCGCTCCGGAAAAAATTTTAGAACTATCTAATTATTTATATACAAATTTAGGAATTAAAAAATTAACAAAAAATGAGAAAGAAAAATTGTATGAAATTTTTCAAAAAATGTCAGAACAGGGTTTAAGAATTTTAGGTTTTTCTTATAAAGAAAAAAACAAAATTTCTATTTCAGATTCTGAAATTAATAATCTTGTTTTTTGCGGTTTTTTTGGTATAGAAGATTCTTTAAGGCCGGAAGTAAAAGAAGCGGTAGAAAAAGTTAAAAGTGCTGGAATAAAAATTGTAATGATTACAGGAGATCATAAATTGACCGCGCTATCTATTGCTCGTGAAGCAGGAATTTTAGAAAAAAATTCTAAAGTTTTAACCGGAGAAGAAATTGATAAATTAACCCCAGACGCTTTAATGCAAGAAGTAGAAGACGTTTCTGTTTTTGCAAGAGTAACTCCTGAACATAAATTAAAAATAATAGAAGCTTATCGGAGACGAGGTGATATTGTTGCTATGACAGGAGACGGCGTAAATGATGCTCCTTCTTTAGTCGCTGCTGATTTAGGGGTGGCAATGGGTAAAATCGGTACAGAAGTCGCAAAAGACGCTTCGGATATTATTCTTTTAGATGATAATTTTGGAACAATTGTTGAGGCAATGAAAGAGGGAAGAGTTATGTATAAAAACATTCAAAAAATAATATTATTTTTAGTTGGAACAAGCTTTGGCGAGTTTCTTTCGATATCAGTAGGGGTTTTGCTTGGTCTTCCAAATATAATTTTACCTGCTCAAATTTTATGGCTTAATTTAGTAACAGATCCATTTATGGCAACTCCTTTAGCTTTTGAAAAAGAAGAAGAAAATATTTTAGATAAAAAATTTAATCGTTCAAAATATATTATTGATAAATTAATGATACAAAGAATAGTTTTAATGGGATTTGTTATGATGTTTGGAGCTTTATATGTTTTTAGTTTAATTTATGAATTTGATTTAGCGAGAGCTCAAACTTTGACTCTTTTAACATTAGCAATTTTTCAATGGTTTAATGCTTGGAATTGTCGTTTTGAAAATAAGTCAATATTTAAAGAATTGTTTTCAAATAAATATTTACTTTATGCTTTAGGCGTTGTGATTATTTTACAAATTTTAGCTATTTATTTGCCTTTTATGAATTATATTTTAAATACAGTTCCTTTGTCTTTTTATGATTGGATTTTAGCAATAGCGATTTCTTTTTCTATTATTCTTGCTGAAGAATTAAGAAAGTATATTGCAAGAAATGTTAGGTCTTAAAATAAAAATTTATGGCAGAGTGCAAGGAGTTGGATTTCGTTTTTGGGCAAAAGAATTAGCGGAAAAATTAAATATTGTTGGTTTTGTTTTAAATGATAAAGACGGTTCGGTTTATATTGAAGCTTATGGTAAAAAAGAAAATTTAGAAAAATTTTTAAACCTTTGTTTTGATGGTCCGCCATATGCAAAAGTTGAAAAAGTAAAATTTGATTGGGTTGAAGATAAAGATTGTTTTTATGAAAATTTTGAAATTAAATTTGATTAAATAAAAAATTTTTTTATAATAAAAATATGAACGAAGAAATTTTTCTTTCAATCATAATACCCGCTTATAATGAAGAGCATAGAATAACAAATACCTTAGAGGATATTAATCAAAAATTGCAAAATAAAAATTGGAATTATGAAATTTTGGTTGTAAATGATGGTTCAAAAGATAAAACTGCAGAAGTTGTAAATAATTTAATTCCTAAAATTAAAGGCTTAAAATTAATTGATAATAAAGAAAATCATGGAAAAGGGTTTGTGGTTCGTCAAGGAATGCTTGAAGCTAAAGGAAAATATAGACTTTTTATGGACGCTGATAATTCAGTAACAATTGATCAGTTTGATAATTTTTTGCCATATTTTAAAGAGGGTTATGATATTGTTATTGGTTCAATTGAAGTTTCTGGAGCAAAAATTAATGAAAAAGCAGGTTTTTATCGCAGAATTTTAGGACGTTTTTCAAAATTAATTATTCGTTTGGTTTTGGGAATTAAAATTAAAGATACACAAAGAGGTTTTAAGGCTTTTGCGGATTATACAGTTCAACCAATTTTTTCGCGTCAAACTATTTGGCGCTGGGGGTTTGATTTTGAAATTTTATATATTGCTTCCCGTTTAGGATATAAAATAAAAGAAGTTCCAGTCGTATGGAATAACTCTCCGGAATCGAAAGTAAAATTATCAAGTTATATTTCTACTTTTAAAGAGCTTTTAAAGGTAAAACTTAATGCTTTAAGCGGAAAATATAAGTAGTTATTTTTTTAAATTTAAAACTATTTTTTTAAACTCTTCGCCTCTTTTTTTATAATTTAAAAACATATCAAAACTTGTTGAGGATGGAGAAAAAAGAATTATGATTTCTTTACAAGAAGGATTTTGTTTTAAAAATTGAACCGCTAATTTTTTAGCATTTAAAACAACTTCTTTTAAATTATTTTTAATAACAATTTTAGAGCGGGTGCCTTCTTTTTTTAAAGATTTATAAATTTTATTTTTATTTTCTCCAAAAAGTAAAATATATGGTATTTCTTTTTCTAATTTTTTAATTTTTTTAGCCAATGGCGTATAATCTAAGTTTTTATCTTTGCCACCCAAAATAATTATTTTTTGTTTTTGAGGAAAAGAAAGCACACAAGCTATGCCAGCCCCAGGATTTGTTGACGCAGAATCATTATAAAATTCGATAAATTGATTTTTATTTAGTTTAATTTTTCTTACAAATTGAATTCGATAATTTAAGCCCTTAAAATTTTTAACTGTTTTTAAAATAATTTTTGGAGGAATTTTTAAATAAAGCGCTACATTTGAAGCTATGATGGCATTTAAAAAATTATGCCAACCTTTGATTTTTAAATCATTTAAATTAAAAAGAGTAAAATTTTTTTCGCTCACCGCCATTTTTTTACCTTTAGATTTAAAAGCAATTTTTTTGCTGTTTGGATTATTTTCAAAATAAAAAACGATATCATTTTTATTTTGGTGTTTGCAAATATTAGATTTGGCATCAAAGTATTCTTTTAAAGAACTATGACTATCTTGGTGATCAGGAAAAACATCTAATATTATCGCTATGTGCGGAGAAAATTGCAAATCTTGAAGTTGAAAACTTGATAGCTCCAAAACTACAAAAGTATTTTTTGTAATTTTATTTAAATAATCAAGCGGAGATTTACCAATATTTCCAGCTAAAATGGCTTTTTTGCCAGCAGATTTTAAAATTTTATAAATTAAAGTTGAAGTTGTACTTTTGCCTTTTGTACCTGTAACGCCAATTATGTTTTTGGTTTTTTTACTTGCTTTTTCAAAAAATAATTTTATGGCGCTTGAAATTTTTATTCCTTTTTTACGAGCGGAAACTAATTCTTTTAAATTGTAAGGTACTCCGGGTGAACGAAAAATAATATCAAATTGATTTAAATCCTTTAAATAATTTTCGCCTAAAATTGATTTAACTCCTTTTGGCAATTTTAAATTTTTATTTTTATCTAAAATCCAAAACTCCGCATTTTTATAAACTTTTTCTTTTTTTAAAAATTTTAACAAAGCCCTATTTTCATTTCCAAATCCTAAAATCCCAACACGCATAAAATAACAATAGCAAAAATTTTAAAAAATACAAAAAATGGCGACGTCGGACGTCGCCATTTTTTTACTATCCTATCATAAACGATCGCAAAGATAGGATAGTAAAGTTAAAATTATAATTTCTATTGAAATTTAACTTCACTAAAATTCAACTTTCATATAAAAATTTAAAAATGACGTTATATCCGCTATAGCGGGAATAACGTACATTAAAAAATTCACCCCTTTTGTTAAAATAAAATTTAAATTTATCAATATTTGGGACATCGTCCCGATGCTTCGGGACGATGTCCACAAGTTGAAGTTTTAATTTTTTTATTCATGATTCATTCAAATAGATTGCTTCGTTTCGTCCTTTGTTAATTAATATTTGGGACGTCGCCCCGATACTTTGGGACGACGTCCATTTTTGAATTTTGAATTATTTTCTTTGGTGTTATAAAATTAATTTATGACTCAAGGTAAGATAAAAAATTTTGAGGAATTAAATAAAAGCGATTTAAGAGAAAAGGCGCTTTTGATCGCTGAAGAAGGGCTTTTGGCAATTGATACTAATAAAGTTATTTCTGATTTAGTTAAATTAGAAAATAATAATTTAATTATTGGGCAGGAAAAATTTAATATTTCAGATTTTGAAAAAATAATCGTAATTACTATTGGAAAGTGCGCGCAGGAATCCGCTTTTGCTTTGGAAAAAATTTTAGGAGATAATTTAACTGGCGGAGTTTCTTTATATGTTGGAGAAAAAAATATTAATTTGTTAAAAATTGAAGGTATAAGAGGAACACATCCTTATCCAAGCGAAATAAATATTTTAGGAACTAAAAAAATTTTAGAAAAGTTAAAAGGTTTAACTGAAAAAGATTTAGTTATTTTTGTTGTTTCTGGCGGAGGCTCAACTTTGCTTTGCTTGCCAGAAAAAGGGGATTCAAGTTTAGAAGCTGAAATTTTTGGAATTTTAACAAAACAAGGAGCAAATATTATAGAATTAAACACTTTGCGTAAACATTTGTCTTTGGCTCGTGGAGGATTTTTAGCAAAATACGCTTATCCTGCAAAAGTTGTTTCTTTAATATTTTCTGATGTTTTAGGAGATAATTTAGGATTTATTTCTTCAGGTCCAACAATAAAAGATGAAACAACAATAGAAGACGCTTATAAAATAATTGAAAAATATCATTTAGCTGAATTTGTAAATTTAGAAAATATTAGTTTAATTGAAACGCCAAAAGAAGATAAGTATTTTAAAAATAATTTAAATATTTTGGCTGTTTCAAATGAAACTGCTTTATCCGCGATGGCAAAAAAAGCAAAAGAATTGGGCTTGAATCCTATTATAAAAGAAAGACATATTTCAGGAGAAGCGCGCGAAGTTGGAATAAAAATTTTATACGAATTAAGAGAATCTCCGCCTAATACTGTTTTGCTATACGGAGGAGAAACAACAGTTATAATAAGGGGACATGGAAGAGGTGGAAGAAATTTAGAAATGGCTTTAGCAGTATCTTTTTCAGTTTTAGAAAACGAACTTGTTTTGCCTTTTGATTCTGATGGTAGAGATAATGGAGATTATGCTGGCGCAATTGCAGATTTTATTACAAGAAAAGCTGTTGAAGAAAACATTGTTGAAGCAAAAATTTATTTAGAAAACAATAATGAGTATCCATTTTTTGAAAAATTTGGAAATTATGTGTATACTGGAGATACAGGGTCGAATGTTTCGGATTTAATTATTGCCATAAAAAAATGAAAAAATTTATATTACCATTTGAAAAAATAGAAATAAAAGATGTTCCTTTGGTCGGTGGCAAAAACGCCTCATTAGGAGAAATGATAAAATATTTAGAACCACAAGGCGTTAATATTCCCTATGGTTTTGCCATTACTTCGTTTGCTTATTATTATTTTTTGGAAAATTCAAAACCACCCAAAAGTGAAGTGAATTTAAAAAAATATATTAAAGAAACTTTAAAAGGTTTGGATACAAAAAATATTTCGGATTTAATTAAAAGAGGTAAATTGGTTCGCTCCGCTATTAAAGAATCAGAATTGCCAAAAGATTTAGAAGAAGAAATTTTAAAAGCATACGAAAATTTAGAGAAAAAATATTATAAAAATGTTTCAGTAGCTGTTCGTTCATCAGCAACAGCGGAAGATTTGCCAGGCGCTTCTTTTGCTGGTCAACAAGAAACTTATTTAAATATTCGGGGCGGAAAAGAACTTTTGCGCGCAGTGCGTTATGCTATGGCTTCTTTGTTTACTGATAGAGCAATTTCTTATAGAGAAGATAAAGGCTTTGATCATTTTAAAGTTGGAATTTCTATTGGAGTTCAAGTTATGGTGCGTTCAGATTTAGCTTGCTCCGGAGTTGCTTTCACATTAGACACTGAAAGCGGATTTAAAGATGTTGTTTTAATTAATGGTGTTTGGGGATTAGGAGAAATGATTGTTCAAGGAAAAGTTATTCCAGACGAATTTTTAGTTTTTAAGCCTTTATTAGATTCAAAATTTAAACCAATTATTAGCAAAAAAATTGGAGATAAACGCCAAAAAATGATTTATTTTGAACCAAAAGGAATTAGTGTTAAAAACACAAAAGTTGTATCTACTTCGCAAAAAGAAAAAGAAAGTTTTGTTTTGTCAGATGAAGAAGTTTTAAAACTTGCAAAGTGGTGCGTTTTAATTGAGAAACATTATTCAAAAAAACATAAAAAATGGACTCCAATGGATATTGAATGGGCAAAGGACGGCAAAACAGGAAAATTATATATTGTTCAGGCTCGTCCGGAAACAATTCATTCTAGAAGAGATTTTTCACGTGTTTTAGAATATGAATTGCAAGAAAAAGGTAAAGTTATTACAAAAGGAATATCTGTTGGAAATAAAATTGCAACAGGCAAAGCTAATATTATTTTAAATGTTCGTGATATAAACAAATTTAAACCTGGGGAAATTTTAGTTACAGATATGACAGATCCTGATTGGGAACCGATTATGAAAATAGCTTCGGGAATTATAACTGATAAAGGAGGGAGAACCTCACATGCCGCAATAGTGAGTCGCGAGCTTGGAATCCCTTGCATTGTTGGAACAGAAAATGCAACACGCAAAATTAAAACCGGCCAAGATTTAACAATTGACACAACTGGAAGTGAAGGAATTGTTTATGATGGAAAATTAAAATATAAAGTTATTGAACATAATGTAAATCAAATTCCAAAACCAAAAACAAAAATAATGATAAATATTGCAACTCCTGATACTGCTTTTCAAAAATCATTTTTGCCAAATAGCGGAGTTGGTCTTGCGCGCGAGGAATTTATTATTGCTTCTGATATTGGAATTCATCCAAATGCTTTGATTAATTATTCAAAAATGCCAGAAAAAATTAAAAAACTTATTGATAAAAAAACAATTGGATATAAAGATAAAGTTCAATTTTATGTTGATAAATTAGCTTATGGTATTGCAAAAATAGGATCCGCTTTTTGGCCAAATCCTGTTATTGTTCGTTTTTCTGATTTTAAAACGAATGAATATAGAGCTTTGCTTGGCGGAGAATTTTATGAACCGCAAGAAGAAAATCCAATGATTGGTTGGCGCGGAGCTTCGCGTTATTATCATCCTAATTTTTCATCAGCTTTTGAATTAGAATTACAAGCAATTAAAAAAGTAAGAGAAGAATTTGGTTTATCAAATGTTGAAGTTATGGTGCCGTTTTGCAGAACTCCGGAAGAAGGACAAAAAGTTTTAGATTTAATTAAAAAACAAGGATTATTAAGCGAAGAGCATACAAAAAAATCAGGTTCAAAATTAAAAGTTTATGTGATGTGCGAAATTCCTTCAAATATTTTATTAGCGGATGAATTTTTAAAAATTTTTGACGGAATGTCTATTGGTTCAAATGACTTAACGCAATTAACCTTAGGAATTGATAGAGACGGAAATGAAATGATTAAACACATTGCAAACGAAAATAATCTTGCGGTCAAAAAATTAATTAAAGAAATTATAATAAAATGCAGAAAAAATAAAAAATATATTGGAATTTGCGGACAAGGACCATCAGATTTTCCGGAATTTGCCGAATTTTTGGTTGAATCCGGAATTGAAAGTATATCTTTAAACCCCGATGTTTTAGTTAAAACAACATTATTAATTCATAAAAAGGAGCAAGAATTAAAAAATAAAAAATAAAACCATGCCACAAGATTTAAACCAATTGATTGATTTTTTGAAATAATATATATTATGAATATGAATTTTCAAGAAGCAAAAAAAGCTATAAGAAGACAAAGAGAAATTAGAGAAAGAAGG
>Ga0272449_1002214_pt1 | contig 18390 bp, 16 predicted proteins | sample YNPCB0241_FD_198679 | JGI IMG/M metagenome (GOLD analysis project Ga0272449, IMG submission 198679) | Hot spring sediment microbial communities from Yellowstone National Park, WY, United States - YNP-CB-024-1 | ecosystem: Environmental > Aquatic > Thermal springs > Hot (42-90C) > Sediment... | reverse complement strand
ACCACTGCAGGACCAGGGAGAAAAAGCCCCTGTCCTGCAGGTGGCACATCTGCTCCTGTGGGGTGCACGTCCAAAGGGACCTCTACAGCGCCTACCTCGCCCGCTTCGTGGAGCGAGACGAGGACGGCAGGTTCTGGCTCGACGCGGGCTCTGCCGCGAGGCAGTGGCCGGGTGCGGAGCCGCTCCTGCAAGCGGCGTCGAGCTCTATTCCCAACCCCCGAGTGCCCGCCTGTGGCGGGCAGCCCCGCAAGGGGACAGAGGGGGTCGCTGCGAAAGAGGGGATGATCGTGGCCGAGCCCCGGGATGCTGTAGCGCCGTCCTACGGCGGTGGCGAGAGCCCGGGGGAGGCAACGGGGACTCCCCTCAGAACCCCCGGGCCTTAGCCCTGGGGAGGCTCAGAGGTCACCGTCCATGTCGACTCTCTCGGAGGAGCTCAAGCGCGATCACGTCCGGGCGATCGCCACCGCGGTAGCCCCCATAACCGAGCTGTGGAGGGAAGCGCTGCTCATCGCCGGCCACCCGAACATCGACAGGGAGAGCAACGAGGCCCTGTACCACCTGTACCTGAAGATCCACAAAATGGTCGACGAAGCTATCCTTGTGGCGGAACTCGAGGCCGAAACCACAGTACGTCGGGGGAGAAGGAGGAGGCGGCAGTGACGGAAAACGAGGGGACCGTCCCGGAGCCACCCGAGACGGTCCACGGAAAACAAGAGCATCGGCTCTCGGAAGAGAGTATAGCCTCCGTCACGTCACATGTCAAGGTATGGGTCCAGGAGGGCAGGCCCTACTTCCCCATCACGAACGACGCCGTGGCAGCCCTCCTGGACCCCCGCCTCTCCGGCCAGCAGGTCAGGATCTGTCTGCTGGTCGTCCTCCACTCCTGGGGAGCCGTTCCGGAGCTCGACGCCCGCAGGTTGGGCAGGCGCAACGACTGGACGGAATACAGGCCCCTGGCGGAGTGGGCGCGGCTCATCGGAGTCGACCGCGCACAGTTCTCTCGCCAGGTCAAAGTACTCACATCCTGGAAGGTCCTCGGAGAGGAAAGGTCCCGGGAAGGAATCCGCTTCCGGTTCGAGGAGCGGACCGACCGCTGGGAAATTACCGAACATGCGTGCGTGAGAAAATCTCACGACCGTGAGGAAATCTCACGACCGTCAGAAAACCTCACGCCGGCCGTGAGGAAACCTCACGCGGACCGTGAGAAAACCTCACGCCTCGACGGCCAGGATGCCCGTCGTACGCGGGTTTCGGCGTCCGTAAAGAAAGAAGAAAAGAAGAAAGAGAGAAATACATACCCCTACGGGGACGCGCACCTTTCAGGTGCGCATCCGACCCCACCGGGGGGAGACCCCCCCGAACCCCCCCGGGATCGAGAGGAGGAAGGACCCCCGGGTAAAGAGAGGGCCGAGAGTGGTCAGAAGACGGTCCTGTTCGAGGAGATCCCCCTCGTCTCCTCGGACGGCAACCCCGGAGCCGACCCTCAGACCCCCGCCCCCTCCGGGAACGGTCCCGCGGGCCGCAGGAAGCGGGAGCGCCCCGACCCCCGTGTCAACGAGGTCTGGCGGCTGGTCGACGCCGCGTACCGCGAAAAGGGACTGCTTCCCCCCGCATGGCATCCCGCCAGGGACGGCGCGTGCGCGAAGCGCGTCCTCCGCTCCCTCGACGCCATGATCTCCGACGGAGCGATCCGCGGCTTTTCCGCGGTCGAAGCGGTAAGGATCGCCGTCGGCGCGTTCCTCTCGCTCGACGAGCGGGCCAGGGAGAACAGGTACCCCCTCTCGTTCCTCTGGCGCGGATGGCGCGAGTACCTCGACCTCGCCCTCTCCTGGACGGCCCTCCCCGAAGACCTCCGCGGGGCCCTGAGGTCCTTCGCCGACGCCTCCGGGGTGCCGATCAGGACTGCCATCGACCGGGTCCACGCGGCGATCCGCAGGGGAGCGAGTCCCACGCTCCTGGCCTGCTCGCTCCTCCGACGGCGCGACACCGCATACGGTGAGAAGGCGCTCCACGCGGCGATCGCGGAGGCCCTCACAGGTGCGTCCCAGAAGTACACCTTCAACTTCACGACCCAGCTCCTCCCTCCGGAGGCGTAGGCCGTGGCAGACGAGCGCCCCCGCGTGCACCAGGACATCCTCCAGGAAGGTACGGTCGTTGCCGTCCACCACGACCTCAGCCTCGCAGTGGCCGGGATCCTCGGCTCCGACCGGGTCATAGCACTCCCGCCCTCCGGGAGGGTGCCCGTGAGCGTCCTCGAAAGGCACGCGTCGGCGGTGCGGGTCGTTGCCCTCGTGAGGGACGAGGGCGACGTCCGGGACCACGCCCGGCACCTCGACCTCACCAGGCTGTACGTCGCCCCCTTCCCCGTCCCGCTCACGCGCGATTCCGTCTCGAGGGCCATCGCCGCGGCCCAGCCCTGGGTCCCCCGGGGCGTCCGGACGTGGGAGCAGGCGGTCTGCGACCTCCGCGACTACCTCGCCAGTCCCGTCTCGAGAGGACTGCGCACCGGCTGGGAGGCGCTCGACAGGCTCGTGTCCATACGCCCGGGAGACCTCGTCGGCCTCCTCGGGTACTGGAAGCGCGGGAAGACGACGTTCCTGGTCCAGCTCGCCCACAACTTCGCGTCCCGCGGACTGGCGGTCTGGATCCTGAACTTCGAGGAGGCGGGCGTCCAGGTGGCCCTCCGACTTGCCGCCATCGAGCTCGGCAAGGACCGCGACTCGGTGACGGAGGACGACTGCGGCGAGCTGATCGTCCGCCGCCTGCCCGTCGCCATCACCGGGCGGGGTGACGCCCCCACGGACCTCGACCAGATCGAGAAGCTGATCCGCAAGACCCACCGCCGCCTCGGGCTCGACCTGATCATCGTCGACAACCTGAACTACATCGTCCGCTCCCACGACCGGCAGGTCGAGTCCCTGGGCATCGCCTCGAAGCTCTTCCGGGAGATGTCGGCGAAGCTGCAGGTGGCGACCGTGGTCGCCGTCCAGGCCCGGAAGCCCGAGCACGGGAGGGACGGCCCGCCCGACCCCGAGGACGCCCGCTACGCCGGTGACTTCCTGGCAGACTGCGACACCAAGCTCGTCGTCCACCGGTGGCGCCGCCCCGGCGTGCTGGAGAACGGGGACCTGTACGAGCCCTACATGCTCGTCCGCGTGGGCCTCGCACGGTACGGCCGGGCCGGAGACGTCCTCATGGTCCTCGACGGTGCACGGTCGGTCGTCCGCGAGGCGACCCGCGAGGAGGTCGAGGAATTCGCCAGGCTGCGGGGCATCCGCGTCCGGTTCTCCGGAGGGAATGGAAACCTCCAACAAGATGAGTCTTTGATGCTCTCTTGAAGAATTGCATCACATGTGCTAGAATTTTCGCAGAAGTCCTGGAGGTCGGTGGAAGAAGGCCCATACCGCGGGTATTCCGGCGCGCGCCGTTTCCGTGACCGCAAGGTCACGGCCCCATTGAAGGAAGCCTGGGAGAAAACTAGCTGCTGGATGCCCCCACCGGTGTGAGGTCGGCAGGGGCTCCCTTCTCCCGGCTGTGGGTCAACAGCCGGGCGCGGCCTGCGGGGGCGCGCCCCCGTCCACGCCGGCCGTGACAACTGAATAGCGGGCCGGGCTCCTCCGCCTTCTTCGACGCCCGTGCCCGCGCGAGGGTAAATTCCAATTCCCTCGCGCGGGGCGGCGCGGGGGAGAGAGGAGGAGGTCATGTACGCCGCGGTAATGATGCCGGAGTATATGCTCCGGCACCGGCGTCGCCGGCCGCTCCCTCTAGACGCCAGATTGAGCCTGGCTTTGCCAGGCGAGCTCGAGCGTTATGCATTCAGGCTCGAGTGTCGCCTGGCAAGGCAGGCGGCGCGTGGAGGAGTGGCCCGCCTTACCCGGCGGGTTCTGCTCTCGGTACGCCGAGAGCAGGCCCGCAGAATGCGCCGGGCCCGCTAAGGGGTTCGGGGACGGCTCACACCGTCCCCGATCGCTTTTCGGACCTTCCCCTTGCCCTCCCGCCCGATCCGTGGTATGATTGCAGGTGATATTCTTCTGCTCTTCGACGGAGAGAGGGAAGATGCGGGAGAGGAGCCGCAGGTCCCCGGGGTTCGGCCTGATCCAGCTGGTCGCCGCCGTCGCGATCGTTGCCCTCCTCGTGACCGTCGCCCTCCCCGTCTATCGCGGGATCCGATCCCGCGCCTACCTCGCCGAGGTCAGGACCCAGGCGAGGGCGTGGAAGGCGCTTGCGTGGGCCTACTACGTCGAGCACGGGTCCTGGCAGGGGGCCTCCGACGCCGCCATCGGGTGGGACAATCCCCCGTCGAAGTACTGGGACTACGGCCCCCACCAGTACGGTCCGACGGGTGCTCCCCAGGACTCGTGGTTCGTCGCGAACCTGAAGCCGGGAATCCTCGCCGAGGGGATTGCCTTCGCCCAGACCGGCGTGCCCGACTACGTGATGGCCGTCGGACCGAGCGGGACGACGAGCGAGTGCGGGTCGCTGCCGACCCTCTCGCCCTGCAGCGGTGCCGTCCAGGCCTTCTACACCGGCACGCCTGCCGCTCCCACGAACCTGGCCGTGACCGGGACCGGTGCGGACTACATCTCCCTGTCCTGGCAGGACAACGCGAACAACGAGCAGGACTACGTGGTGCGCTGGAGGGTGAGCGGTGCGTCCTCGTGGACGCAGAGCGCACCTCTTGCTGCGAACACGACCTCCTACACCGTGACGGGGCTGCAGGCGGGGACCACGTACGACCTCCAGGTGGCGGCGCGGAACTCCGCGGGTGAGGGAGCGTCCCAGGTCGTTCAGGCGTCGACCGCCCAGCTCCCGCCCGCCGCCCCCACGAACCTCACCGTGACGGGAGTGGGCGCGGACTACATCTCCCTCTCCTGGCAGGACAATGCGAGCAACGAGCAGGACTACGTGGTGGAGTGGAGGGTGACGGGGACGACCTCGTGGACGCAGAGCGCACCTCTTGCTGCGAACACGACCTCCTACACCGTGACGGGCCTGCAGCCCTCGACTTCCTACGACCTCCGGGTCGCCGCCAGGAACTCCGCGGGCTCCTCGTACTCGGGAATCATTACCTTCGCAACCGCGTCGCAGTTCGGGTACCTTCTCCCGCAGTCTGCTACGGCGTCAGCGACGTACAACAGTAGTACTGCCAACGTCTACGATGGGAACTACAGCACTGGATGGAGTTCAGGAGGATATGCACCTCAGTGGATCTTGCTCGACCTCGGGAGGAGCTGCTCCCTCTCCAAGCTGAGGCTGTTGGTCGACCAGACTCCAAGCGGTACTACCAGGCACAGGGTCTACGGAGGCCCGTCTTCGGGTTCCCTGGCGCTGCTGTACGAGTTCTACGGCTACACTTCGAAGGGTCAGTGGCTCGAGTGGACTCCGCAGACGCCTATCTCAAACGTCAGGTACATCAAGGTCGAAACCGTCCAGAGCCCGTCCTGGGTGGCCTGGTTCGAGATAGAACCGTACGGGTCCGACTGCGCTCCCAACGCACCCCGCAACCTGGGGGCGTCCGGTGTCGGTCAGACCTCCGTGTTCGTCTCATGGCAGGACGCCAGCAGCAACGAGATCGGGTACCGAGTGAGGTGGAGGCCGCAGCGTAGCACGCAGTGGGCAGGTGAAGTGGCTCTCGGTGCGAACGCGACCTCTTACACCGTAACGGGGTTGCAGGCGGGTACGGTCTACGAGTTCCAGGTGGCCGCGTACAACCAGTTCGGGGAATCGGCGTCCACCGCCACCGGGATGACGCTCGGAGCCGGTGTCTGTGATGAGGGACAGTACGGTGTGTATCCGTGGCTGACGAGTGTCGGCGGGTGGTCCGATCCGGGTGCCCACTGGATCTGGGATGTGTGTCCTCCGCCGGGTCCCGGGTACGGCTACGTGCAGACGTCGTTCACCCTCTCCGCGCCTGAGACCCTGACCGTCTATGCCACGGTGGACAACTCCTTCATTCTCTTCGTGGACAACGTGCAGGTTCTCTCCGGGGACAACTGGACGACCACGTATCAGGTGTCGGTCAGCCTCTCGGCGGGCACACACACCGTCAAAGTCAAGGCGTACAACAGCGCAGCCGGTCCCGCCGGAATCCTGGTCTCGGTGGAGCGTCAGAATGGGACCGTCGTGGCGCACACCGACGCGACCTGGTCGAGGGCCTCACCGTAAAGACGGCTGCAGTATAGCAGGTCGTTCCAAGACTACGGGATCCCCGGGTGTTCCGCCGCGGGCCGTACCGCTGCGGTGATAGGATGGCGGAGGCGTACCCCGAGCGCGTTCCGAAGGCGTGGAGGCACAATGCGGCGCGGGTCTTCTACGAGCGCTGCCTGGGTCTTCCCGGTTCGTACACCGTGTTCGGCTGGATCCAGGTGTACCACGACGGGCAGGAGAGGGAGATCGACTGTCTCGTGTTCCGGCGGGGGTGGGGCTGGCTGGTGGTCGAAGTGAAGGGCGGCCGGCTGCGCTACAGGCCGGAGCTGGGGAAGTGGCAGGGGAAGCGGCGGCCCCCGGACGTCCAGGCGAGGGAAGCGATGCACCTCCTCGAAAGGGTCCTGAAGGAGAAGCTGAGGGCGAGCGTGCTTCCCTGCAACTACGGGTGGGCGATCGCACTCCCCGAAGCCCACGTCACCGGGGACGTCGCGTACATTCCGCGCGCGGTTGATCGGCGGGAACGACCTCCCCGAGCTCGAGCGTGCCCTGGAGCGCACGATGCGGCACTGGGAGAAGGGGAGGCCTCCCGTGTCTGCGGAGGCGTGCGACAGGGTGCTTGGGGTCCTGAGGAGGATGTACGCGCAGCCGGTGGAGGTGCGGCCGGTGCTGGGGCGCCGGCTGGGAGGGTACAGGCGGATGCTCCTGGAGCTGACTGAGCAGCAGTACGGTCACCTTCGGAGGATGCGGCTCAACCGCAGGGTCCTCGTCGACGGGCCGGCCGGTTCGGGGAAGACGGTCCTTGCGGTGTACAAGGCGGAGGAGCTGTGTCGGGAGGGCCTCTCGGTGTGGCTGGTGTGCTACAACCAGCTGCTGGCCGAGCACCTGAGGGCGGAGATGTCGTACAGGGTCGGACCGGTGGGCGAGGGCAGGCTGTACGTGGGCACGTTCCACGGTCTGGTCGGCATGCTGTCGAGGAAGTGCGGCCTTCCGCCGATCGGCGGCGAGGTGGACGTGCGCGACGGGGCGTACGCGGTGAGGATCAGGGAGCTGGCGGCGCTCCTTGCGGGGAGCGTCGACGCCCTGATCGTGGACGAGGCCCAGAACTTCGAGGCGGAGTGGCTCGAGCAGCTGATCCTCTTTCCGGGCCCGTCTGGCGTGTGCTACGTATTCCAGGACGAGTCCCAGAGGGTGTACAGGACGGACCCGTTTGCGGGCGAGATGTTTTCGAGGTGCACGCTGGACAGGATCGTGCGGTGCGCCCGTCCCGTCTCCGAGCTGGTCGCCGCGCTGTACGACGGCCCTGCGCTGGCCGAGCCGAACGACGTGCCGGGCCCCGGTCCGGAGTTCGTCGAGGAGGCCCGCGTTTCCGAGGACCCGGGAGTGCTCGAGAAGGTGCTGGCCGACCTTGTCAGATCGAGGCACGTCGTTCCCGGGAGCATCGCGGTGCTGACGCCCAGGACGGTGAAGGGGGGATCGCGCCTGGCTCCGGGGATGCGGATAGGGGAATGGGAGCTGGTCGACAGGGGTCAGAAGCCCGACGACAGGTCGCGCATCCTGCTGTCGACGATCCACCGGTTCCAGGGGCTTGAGCGGGACGTGGTCGTGCTGGCCGAGCTGGAGCTGCTGGAGAACCCGCAGGAGAGGAGGAGGCTGCTGTACCTGGGGGCGTCCCGGGCGCGCGTTCTGCTGGTGGCGCTGGGAGCTCCTGCGCACTGGTTCGGCCGTACGGGGCTGCAGTCGAGGGCCGGGCTGGAAACGCATTGGGATGCAGGGTCCGCGTAGGGGAGACGCGGGCCGCCTGTGGCGGGCGTCCGGGGAAGGGGGGAGTGTCGAAGATGGACTGCCCTGACAGCCGAGCGCCGATCGTGCTATATTACCAGCGGTAGTGGTCCCGGCGAAAGGGCCCCAACGGGCCTGCCCCGGCAAGGGGCTAGCCGGTCTTTTGTTTATGGCTAATCTACCCTCAGTCTACATCTTCGGCGACGAGTCCGGCGACCTCACCGTCCCCTAGCGGCGCCGGAGACCCCCGGCTTCGGCCGTGGGATCCACGACTTGAATCAGAGCTGCCGTCCCGCCGGGTTCCGCGGGCAGGCGGCGGTGCGGTCCGGCCTCAGAGCCATCTGGATTCCTGTGTGCTTCCCGCAGGTGTCCCGCAGCGGTCTCGCCGTGGTGCCTGTTGCGAGGGCGAGGACGAGGGCCGGTGCGAGCAGGAAGAGCGCGGTGCGGCGGAGCAGGCCCGCGGTCCTGGAACTCCTCCGGTGGTCTTCCATATCCCCCTCCTGATGAAGAGCATCAGATCGTCACTCTAAATTTTAACGCAGACGATCCCGGCGTTCAACCTCATCGCCGGCGCGTTCTAGCGGTACGGCAGGGCGCACGGTCCCGGGCCGGATCCGTTCCGGGCCAGGTACTCGCCGAGCGCGGCCATTCGGGCCCGGGAGATGCGCCTCGTCCTTTCCGGGGCGGTCGGAGAGAGCAGGCTGCGGGCGAGGACGCGGCACCCGGCCGCTGCGGCCTCCGGGTCCGTGGCGCGTGCGGCCCACAGGTCGGCCTCGATCTCCTGGGCCGTCGCGCGGCGGACGTCCTCAGGGTCGCCCGGGTGGCGGAGGACGACGTGGGCGACCTCGTGGGCGAGCACGAACCTGAGCGTGGGCCTGTCGTGTGGGAGGGGTGCGCACAGGCGGATCTCGCTCCTGGAGGAGGACGCCTCTCCGTAGGCGATTCCCGGCTCGGGGCAGTCGTAGACGCGGACCGTGATGGATTCGGGGACCGGGAAGGCCTCGCGGACGGCCCGCATCTCCTCGGGGGTCGGGGGCCTGGTGAAGGACGGCGGCCCCCCGAACCCTGCGATCCTGGGTACCAGTCCCGAAACGGACGTGAGGAGTGCGACGGCTGCGATCGCGGCGGCCGCCGCCGCGGCGACCGCGTGGAGGATCTCCGCGCCCGGGTGGGCGTCGGGCCGTCTCGGGTGCGGCCGCCCGGCCCGGTCGCTCCTGTTCCTGGGGGCACGGTCGTGGTACCTCGTCATGGAGGCCCTCCGGGGGGCAGGGGGATCCAGACGGGGGCCAGCGCGGCCGCCAGGGTCAGGGCGGCCGCGGGGCTCGTCCACGTGCCCGTCCTCATCCGTGCGGCAACGAGGGGGAGGACGTGGAAGTAGATCCAGATTGCCGCCTCCAGTGGCAGGAGGAGTCTGGCCGCGGCGACGATGGCGGTGCCGGTCACCGCAGCGGCCGTGCCCGGACCGGCGCGCTCTTCGAGGACGTCCCACAGCCTGCCGAAGAGCGCCCACCCCGCGGCCGCACCTCCGGCGAGCAGGGAGGCGGAGAGGAGGACCGTGGGTCGGCCCAGGGGGAGGCCGGCGACGGCGTACCCCAGCAGGTAGACCATTCCGAGCCCGACGGGGGCGAGGAGGGGGGCGAGCGCGGCTGCGGGGCCCGGGTCTGGGGGGCGGGCCGCCGCAGGGAGGCGGACGGAGGTGGTGCGGCCGGGGCCGAGGTGTCGGGCGGCCTCGCGGGCGAGCACAAGGGCGGTCATGGCGGCAGAAGCGATCCGGGCCACGAGGTCTGCGGCGGGGGCCCGTGAGGGCCGTGCGGGAATGCGGACGCGGGCGACGGCGACCCCGGGGCCGTCCTCCGGGCCGACGGCGGCGACGCGGCCCAGGGAGTCGATCACCGCGCTTCGTCCCCGGTTGGCCGCATGGACCACCGGCACGCGCATCTCCATGGCGAGCAGGCGGGAGTAGGCCAGGTACTGGGCCGACGCTTCCGGTCGGAACCAGGCGAGGTTGCCGGAGGCTGCCAGGACCGTCACGCCCTGCCGTGAGTAGGCGAGCGGTGAGGAGAGGTTCTCCCAGCAGACGAGGGCTCCGAGCCTGCCCACCGGGGACGCGACGGGCACGAAGCCGGGACCCTCGACCATTCCCATCTCACCGTACGGGAAGGCTCTGGACTTGGCGTACACCCCCCTGAGGTTTCCCCCGGAGTCGACCATGAGGAGGACGTTGACGGGGCGGGGGGTGGACACGGCACCGCGGAAGAGCCTTGCGGCCGGTCCGAGCTGGGGCGGGCCGAGCAGGGCGCCCGCCAGGACCGGGACCCTGCGGGCCGCACGGACGATCGCCCTGCGGGCGTCCTCGCGGGCGAACGGGTCGGCCGGCACCGCCGTCTCCGGCCAGACGGCGAGTGCGGCTCCTGCCTGCGCGGCCCGTGCGGTGAAGTCCTGCAGTTCCATGAGGATGGCGGTCAGGTTGTCCGGGTTCCACTTGTAGAAGTTCGTGTACCGGGTCTGGACGGCGGCGAGCACCGCGTCCCTGCCCGGGGGCGCGGAGAGGGGCGCGAGCGTGGCCGCGAGGACTGCTGCAGCGCACAGCGCTGCGGCGGCCACCGCGTGTCGGGCCCGGAGCCCCGCCCTCGACCCGACGGCGGCGAGCGAGCCGAGCGCCGTGCCGAGGGCGACGACGAGGGCGGACGCTGCGGTGCGGCCCGCCGTGCCGGCGACGGCAGGGACCCAGCGCGCGTCCAGGAAGGGCATCACCGGCATGGCCTGGACGGCAGCGCCGAACGCCCATCCCCACAGCATCTCCGCGGACACCCAGGCGGCGGGCGCGACCGCGTACCTCAGGGGGCCTGCCGTCCGGGAGAGGACGAACGCCCAGCCTGCGAACGCGAAGGTTCCGGCGGCGACGAAGACGAGAGCCAGGGGACCGATGGCGGGGACGATTCCGCGGGAGGCCGCGGTGACCGCTGCGGCTCCGAACGCCGCTCCGGAGGCGAACGCACGGCGCGGGGTTCCCGCGGCAGACGCTGCGAAGACGGCGGCCGCGATGCCGAGCACGGCGGCGGGCCCTGCGAGGGGTCCGAGAGGTGAAGGGGGGAACGCCAGGCCGAGGGCGAGCCCTCCGGCCGCTGCGGCCGCGTACGGCCCCCGGTGGTACGGGCGGTCTACACGCTTCGGGAGGTCCATGGCCCCCTCCTGATGTACCTCTGCAGCTCCTCGGGGTCGTGGCAGGCGCGGAGGGCGTCCTCCTCGGAGACGGTTCCCGACAGGACGAGCGCGGCGAGGGACTCGTCGAGGAAGACGTCCCCCTGGTCCCGTTCGAGTTCCATCTGGGCCCTGAGCTTGTGGACCTCGCCGGCCCTGATGAGGGCGCGGACCGCGGGCGTGCCGCAGATCACCTCGCACGCGGCGGCCCTCTGCCTGAACGGGTCCGGGCTGTCGGCGCCCCCCCTGCGGGGGACGAGCCGCATGGCCATCGCGCCGGCGAACACCTGGGCGAGCTGGGCGAGCGCCGTGTTCCTGCGGTGGGCGGGGAAGAGGTCCGCGAGCCGGTGCGGGACGTCGCCCACCGTGCCGACGTGGAGCGTGCTGAACAGGAGGTGCCCCGACTCGGCGAGCAGCATGGCGGCCTCGGCGGTCTCCGCGTCCCTGATCTCGCCGACGAGGATGACGTCGGGGTCCTCGCGCACGGCCGACCTCAGGGCCTCGGCGAACGACGGGACGTGGAGTCCGACCTGCCTCTGGGAGACGATCGAGAGGACGGGGGTGTGCCGGTACTCGATCGGGTCCTCGATGGTGAGGATGTGGGCGTGCCGGGTCCGGTTGATCTCGTCGAGCACGGCGGCGAGCGCCGTGGACTTGCCGCTGCCGGCCGTGCCGCAGACGAGGACGAGCCCCATGGGAAGGCGGGCCCACCTGTGGAGGACGGGCGGGAGGCCCAGCTCGTCGATCGCCGGGATCCTGTCGGGGATCCTGCGGACGGCCAGGGCGGGCCCGTCGGCCGTCCTGTAGGCGTGGACGCGGAACCAGACGCCGTCCAGGGGGACCGACCAGTCGACGTCCTGCCCGGCGTCGAACCTGCCGCGCAGCCCGTCGGGGACCAGCTGCGGGATCTCGGCGGGGTCCGGCGGGTCGGAGTCCACCGGGCGGATCCGGCCTGCGATCCGGAGGGCGGCCCCGGCGCCCGGGGAGACGTGCAGGTCGGACGCCCCGCGCTCGACCATGAGGCGCATGAGGTCGAGGACCTTCAACGCTGCACCCCCCTCTCCGAGTACTCGACGATGGCGACCCGGCCGGGCAGGAGGGGAAGGAGCGAGGAACCCTGCAGGAGGACGCTGCGCAGGGCCCTGAGGTCCTGGCGGATCACCGGGTTGCCGTCGAGGTCGAGCCCGCCGGCCGCCACGATCCCGGTGACCTGCGTGTCGGGTCCTTTGATCTCCATCTCCCCGTCGGCCACGAAGATGCCGTGCACCGTGCCCGCTCCCTTCGCCCTGATCTCCCCCTCGCCTGTCCACGCGAGCTGCGGGACCTGGTCGGGCCACGCGGAGCTCACGATCCGGGCGGCGAGCCGGAAGTCCCCGGCCGCGGCGACCAACCCCGTTCCCGTCCACACGACCTCCGCGTTTCCCGAAGGATGCGGCTCGATCTCGACGTCGCCGAGGACGACCACCGTGCCGGCCACTTCGAGGCGCGCGGGGTCGCCGGGCGTGTAAGTGAGGCAGGGGAGGGACACGGGGTCCCGGCCGAGCCTCAGGTTTCCGGGCACGACGGCGCAGGCGGTCGTGCGGAGAGAGTCTAGCGCCTCGCGCACCGGGGTCCTGGAGAGGGTGGGGGCGTAGGGGCCGGTAACGAGGGCGTGGATCCTGTCGGCCCCGACGATGTCCGGGCTGAACACTCCCCACACGGGGGAGGAGGGCGAGCCGATCTGTGCGGAGCCCCCGACCTCTATTCTCCGGGTCGCGGAGACGATGTCGCGGTAGCCCGGGAAGGCTGCCGGGCCGCCGGGGTCGGGCAGGAACGCGGAGTCGCCCAGGAGGTCGATCGTCCCGTCGGCGTAGACCGACCCGTACACGGTCGCGATGCCGGTGACGTGTCCCCGGATGCCCGGGGCGAACGCGGCCGTCCCGACCCGTGCGGGCCTGCGGGCGAGCCTGGCGTAGACGGTGTGGCGTGCGTCCGTCCTGAACCCGGAGGCCCTCCCGTCGGAGCGGACGCACAGGGTGGTGCGCATGGACGCGTCGGGCGGGCCCGGTCTGTAGGAGACGTCCGCGGACGCCGGGAACTTGATTCCCGTGATGCCGGCGACGGGCCCTGAGGCGTCGGGCAGGGGAGTGTACCCCGACGGGTCTGTGCACGGGGGACCGTCCCCGGCCCACGCGGCCGGGGAGCCGGCGAGGAGGACGGCGGCGCGGAACACTCCGGAGTCGGCGGCGAGCGCCGCCTGGGCGCGGAGCTCGGCGATCCCCGTGGAGAGCGTCCTGTCGAGGAGTACCGCGGCGGCCGCCGCGACGGTCAGGGTCACGAGGAGCATGACCGCAAGTGCGGCTGCGAGCGCGAACCCTTCCTGCCCTCTCACCGGATCACCTCCAGCATCTGCGTGAGGGTGCCCCAGACGGCGAACGCGATGAAGGCGACCATGACGCCGACCAGGACGATGACGAACGGCTCGACCAGCCCGACCGCCTGGTCGACGAGCGGCCACGCCTCGTTCTCGCTGATCTCCGCCATGTGGGCGAGCATGGCGTCGAGCGCGCCGCTCTGCTCTCCGACGGCGATCATGGTGGCGAGGAGCGGGGGGAAGACGGCCTCTTCGGCCCTGACCGCCTCGGAGAGGCGCATGCCTCCCGTGATGCGCTGCTCGATGCGGGCGGCGGCGGTCTCGACGACGACGCTGCCGGAGGCGGGACCGGCGAGCGCGAGTGCCTCGCGGATCCCGACGCCGCTGCGGAGCAGGGTGCCGGCGGCGAGGCACATGCGGGCCACGGCGATGCGGCGCACGACCTCGCCGACGACGGGCATTCTCCACAGGAGGCCGTCGACCGCCCACCTGCCCGCCGGTGTGCGGGCCCACCTCCGGAGCAGGGGCAGGGCGGCGGCGAGGACCGGGGGGACGAACGGGACGGTGCGGAGCACCGTCCGGCTGGCCGCTGCGAGGAAGGTCGCGACGGCGGGCGCGCGCACGCCCGCGGCCGAGATGAGCTCGGTCAGGCGGGGCAGGAGGACGAGGCTGACCACCGCCATCTCGAGCACGGCCGCCGCGAGGACGATGGACGGGTAGACGAGGGCACGCGTGATCCTGGCGCGCATGGCCAGGATCCGCTCCTCGTAGTCGGCGATGGTCCGCAGCGCCTCGGAGAGGCGGCCTCCGCGCTCTGCGGCCCTGACGGTCTGTATGGCGAACCTGCCGAAGACCGTCTCGTGCCTCTCCATGGCCCTGTGGAGGGGGTGCCCGGCCTCGACGTCGGCCCTGACGGACGTGAGGACACGGGCGAGCGCCGGGGAGGCGACCTCGTGGACGAGGCCGTCGAGCGCCCTGGTGAGAGGCAGTCCGGCGTCCAGGAGGACGGGGAGGGTCCTGTAGGCGCGGGCGACGTCGCTCCTCCTGGGACCGACGGGGATGCGCGGCCTCGCCTCGAGGAGGAGGGAGAGCCGCGTCACGGGCCGGACGTCGACGACCCGGAGGCCGGAGGCCGTGATCCTGTTGATCAGCTCGAGCGAGGAGGCGGCCTCGGCCACCTCCCAGACCGCCGTCCCGTCGGGGTAGATGACGCGGTACCTGTACTTCACGGTTCACCCCTCAGTGCCGCGGTGAATGCGGAGGATGCGGAGACCGTTCGGAGGCCGAGCCGGCGCACGACCTCCAGCGTGCCCGTGACGGTGCGGTCCCGACAGGACCACTCTGCGCTGCCGACCTCGTAGGGGAGCGGGACTGCGTTCCGGACGATCCTTCCCGGGTCGGGGACGTAGGTGTAGACGACGCGCCCGGCGTCGAGCGCGAGCAGGTTGCCCTCGCACGAGGCCGTCCTGCTCTCGCGGACGTCGGCGGAGACGAGGGAGGCGAGGACGGCGGCGGAGGCGGCGGCGGACAGGCGTGCCTCGGCCAGGCCGGCCGCGCGCGTGGCGGCCGCCGCCGCGGCGACGAGCGCGACGGCGAGCAGGATCGAGACTGCGGCCGCGACGACCTGCTCGACGGTCACGCCCCCACACCTCCCTGGAGTTCCGCGGCCACACGGACGACCTCCTCGACGGTCGTGATCCCCTCGCGCACCCTGCGGGCTCCGTCCTCGACCAGGGTGGGGCGCCCGAGTGCGGACGCGGCGTACTCCTTGATCTCGTCGACGCCGGCGCGTCTTGCGACCATTTCGCGGAGCCGGTGGTCGAACGGGACGAGCTCGGCGATGACGGTCCTGCCCCTGTACCCGCGGCCTCCGCAGTCGGCGCACCCCTCGCCCCGGAGCTGTGATGCGGGCGCTCCCGGGACGAGCCGGCGCAGGGCGTCCGGCACGGGCACCTCGCGGGCGCACGCGTGGCAGACCCTGCGGACGAGCCTCTGGGCGATGACGAGGACCATGGCGTCCGCGGCGAGGTAGGGCTCGACCCCCATGTCGACGAGCCTGGGGATGGCGCCCGCGGCGTCGTTCGTGTGCAGGGTGCTGAGGACGAGGTGGCCGGTGAGCGCCGCGCGGACCGAGATCTGGGCGGTCTCGAGGTCGCGGATCTCTCCCACGCAGATGATGTCCGGATCGTGCCTCAGGAACGCCCTCAGGGCCGACGCGAACGTGAGGCCGGCCCTGGGGTTGACCTGGACCTGCTCGGCCCCGCGGACGACGTACTCGACCGGGTCCTCGACCGTGACCACCTTGACCTCGGGTCGGACGAGCGTCCGCAGCATGACGGTGAGGGTGGTGGACTTTCCCGAGCCGGTGGGTCCGGTGACGAGGATGATGCCGTGGGGACGGCGCAGCGCGTCGAGGATGAGCCGCTCGTCCTCCTCCGAGAACCCGAGCTGGGCGAACCCGCCGAACGACGCGTGGCGGTCGAGCAGGCGCATCACGACGCACTCGCCGAACACGGACGGGATCACGCTGACGCGGACGTCCAGCGTTCTCGACCCGAGCCGGACCCTGAACTGGCCGTCCTGAGGGTTGCGCTGCTCTGCGATGTCGAGGTTGGCGAGGATCTTGATCCGGCTGACGACTCCCGGGAGGAGGGCCTGCGGGAAGGGCGCGGCGTCCTGGAGGAGGCCGTCGACCCGGAACCTGACCCTGACGCCGTCCTCGTGGGCCTCGACGTGGACGTCGCTCGCGCCCATCCTGATGGCGTCCGAGAGGACGACGTTGACGATGCGGACCGCCGGTTCGGCGGAGGCCATCTCCTGGAGCTGCTCGAGCGGGAGGGCGGTCTCCGGGCCGGCGTGGGCCTCCCTGTAGGCGATCTCCAGGTCGGGGAGGCCGAGCCGCATGAGGGCGGCGTGGATGTCCGCCGGGGGCGCGACCGCGAGCTCCGCGTCCCTGAAGACGCGCCGGACGGCGTCGACCGCGGCGATGTCGTCCGGGTCGGAGATGGCGGCGAACCGCCTGTCTCCGACCCTGACGGCCACGGCGCGCACGGTCCTCGCGAGCTCGGGCGGGATGGCGTCGTCGATCTCGGTGGACGCGTCGATCCGGACGAACGGGAGGCCCCAGGCGTCCGCGCGGGCGCGGGCGAGCTGCGCCTCGCCGACGAGACCGCGCTCCACGAGGTAGCGCTCCGGGGCCTCGGGGCACCGCGCGGCCGCCTCGTCCCAGTCGGCCTGCGTGATGGCGCCCGATGCGATGAGGGCTGCGGCGAGGCTCGAAGGCATGTCGGGCGTCACCTCCCGGAAGCGCCGCGGGAGATGGCGATGTAGCCGTCGAGCGTGACCTGGAGGCCGTCCCCACCGCGCGCAATGGAGAGGGCGGTGACCGCGGCGGGGTCGTGCCCGTGGATCCTGTCGATCTCGTCGAGCGCGCCCTGGTAGTTCGCCGTCGTGAGCGTGACGGTGAACCCGAGGCTCCTCAGGGGCCTGTCCCGGAGGGACGTGCGGACCGAGTAGCCGGGCTTCGGGGAAGGGCCGGCGAGCGAGGCGAGGATCTGCTGGGCCTCGTCCGGCCCCGGCAGGGACGGAGGGACGGGCGGCAGCCTCTTGAGCTGCTCGACCATCCTGGAGATGTCGGCGCGGACGCGCACGGCCTCGATCTCCAGGTCCCTCCACCGGATCACCTGGCCGGTGGCCCACCAGGACGATGCGGCGAGGAGGAGGACGAGTGCGACCAGCAGGAGGGCCTGCCTGCTCACGGCTGATCCCCTCCCGCGGCTCCCGGTGCGGGCGGGCGCGCCCGGGATCGCGCAGGCTCGGGAGCGAACTCTGCGGTGAACGTGTAGAGGACGGTCCCCTCGCGGGTGACCGCGCGCAGGGAAGTGACGCGGGCGCCGAGCGAGAGGGCGTAGTTCCACGCGTCGATCACGGAGGTGGCGTTCCCTTCGAGGGTCCACCTGCCGGGCTCGACCCGGAGGCGCTCGAGCCAGACGGTGGGCGGGATGTTCCGCCGGAAGGTCTCGAGCAGGTCCCGGTCGATCCTGCTGCGGCGGGTCTCGCGGAGGGCGGCGAGGACCTCGGGGGAGGGCCTCCTGGAAGCGATGGTGCGGGCGAGCAGGGCCCTGTGCTCGGAGTGGAAGATCGGGACGCGGCGCACGCCCGGGAGGGGGACGCTGAAGGCCGGGAACCCGGGGGACGCGAGGGCGGCGCCGACCGGAAGGTCGTCCCTTCGGGAGCGGACGTGGACCGGGATGCCGTGCGGGGTGAGCGCTCCGGCGGTCGCTTCGAGGATCTCGCGGGGGCCGCCGCCGAGCACGATGGCGGACGGGGCGGCTCCGGCGCGCGAGAGGTAGGACGCGGTCCGGAGGATCTCCACGGCCACGTCACCTGCGGGGACGGTCCTGCAGGCCATCAGGCCGAGCCTGGCGCTTCCCGCGGCGATCTCGCAGCCGTTCTCCGTGATGTAGGCGACCACGGCCGCGTCCTGCAGTCTCGCGGCGCGCAGGAGGGCGGCACCCGAGACGTCGGCGCGGACGGGCCTGATGCCGGCGAGTCGGAGCCTCGCGGCCGTCCTCGCGACGTACTCGGACGGGACCGCCACGGCGGACGGCCCCCCTCGGGCGAGCGTCAGGCTCTCGGGGGACATCTGGAGGAGCCGTGCGGCCTCGACCTGGAGCTCGGCCGCGGAAGCGGATCCGGAGGCCTGGAGGACGGCGACCCGCTCGCCCGGGAACCCGACGACGGCAGGGCCCGGCCTGACCCTGAGGGAGCGGAGCGCGCTCCTCAGGGTTCTGGCCCAGGCCTCGTCCGTATCGGGCTCGGGAACCGGCACGGTGGTCTCGCGGCCCGCCGCGTGCACCAGGACCGACTTTGCGAGGATGGCGATCGAAATCCGCATGTTTTTTCGCCTC
>Ga0272449_1002212_pt1 | contig 18401 bp, 15 predicted proteins | sample YNPCB0241_FD_198679 | JGI IMG/M metagenome (GOLD analysis project Ga0272449, IMG submission 198679) | Hot spring sediment microbial communities from Yellowstone National Park, WY, United States - YNP-CB-024-1 | ecosystem: Environmental > Aquatic > Thermal springs > Hot (42-90C) > Sediment... | reverse complement strand
TTCTGTTTAGTTTAACATCCTTCATCTTTTATTTCCTCCAAGATAATTCTCTGTTAATGAGTTAATCTTATTACCAACATAGAATATAAATATCCCTGCAAAGACAATCATACAGGCAACAAGATATTCCATAATTGTCGGGTGATATATGTATGTAAGCCTGTTATGAAAAAATGCCTCTTGAAGACCTTTCAACTCCCCAACTGACTGACCCGGGAGCAAAATATTCAATCTTGTACTGATGAAAGAGATTACTACCAGTAATGCAGCCCATAAATAGGCCTTCTTGCTGGAAGAGAGAAGCATTATGTAGGGTATAATACCACCTATTATTAAATGGACACCCCAGAACATCCACGCATATGGACCGAAAAGTATGAGTTTCACCGCCTCATTCTCTATCTCAGGATTCCATATGGATATCGAAAATTCTGCCCATTCAAAGACAAAGTATAGAGTCATTACACCCAGAAGAATAAATCTAATTGTCTTTTCAAATTTATCATAATCGCTTTCAATCTCCATATGATTTGAGACAAACCAGTTACCAATTATCAATAGGACTGCGCTTCCAGAGACAAGGGCAGAGGTAAGAAACAATACAGGTAAAAGTGCACTGTGCCAGAATGGCTTTGCCTCGACTACTCCAAAGAACGCACCACTCTGAGAAGGGAAGGCTATCGATATAAGTGATGTAAGAATGAGCACAGGCTTGAGCCATCCGCTCTCTTTCTTATAAGAAAGATACCAGGCTATACCAGCGAGTATCACAAAGGAGGTATACATCCACGCATTGAATGTCATCATACTTGTAAAACTTGGTGAGAAGAATATCTTATAAGCCCTTTCCATATGCCCCAGATCAAGCCCGACTGCCATAAAAGAGGGTAGTATGGCTGCAACACCGAGGACAATCAACACTCTCAAGAACCTGACCTCTCTGAATAACGGAAAATCAAACAGGTATAACCATACACCTATAAAGAATGCTCCACCTGCTATTCCAACTCCATGAAAATAAATAGCGACCCACAACCCCCAGGGTATGAATGATCCATAACCCGCCGGGAGATGCCCATACATAAATCGCATAATCATCCCGATTATTCCTAATAAGAACAACAATATACATATCAGGACAACGAATTTGCCATTCAGGAAAGGGGCTTTATAGAATTTATTCTGCATAATATCCTCCTACAATATATAGAATACTTTGGGATGAGTATTCTTGTGTGGCAACAATGTTATGACATCGTTTTTAGAAATAATTTTATTAATTGTACTATTGGGGTTATTCAGATCTCCAAATATAGTGGCACGCCCGATGCATGTTGTTACACACACCGGCAACAGCCCCCTTTCTACTCTGTGTATACAGAAATGACACTTCCTCGCATTGCCGATTGGAGAAGAGTGTCCCTTCCTCTTCTGTTCTTTATGGTACTCGTAAAATGGTCCTGATTCATATTTCTGATTTCCTTTGAGCAAATTATTGTTGTTTGCTATATTATTCGTATAGAATTCACCAAAATCAGATGTCCTCGCCCCATATGGACAGGCAGTAAGACAGTACCTGCACCCTATACATTGATTGTAATCTATTACAACCACACCATCTGCCCTTTTATATGTAGCCTTGACCGGACAGACAGAAGTACAGGTAGGTCTCTCACACTGCATGCAGGGTCTGGGAGTAAATTTCAATCTTGTATTGGGGAACTTGCCTGTTTCCTCACTCAACACAGGACGATAAACTACACCGGGTGGCAACTTGTTTTCGGAAATACAACCAACAGTGCAGGCGTAACACCCAACACACTTCCTCAAATCTATAAGCATACCCCATTTACGCTCCTCTAAAGGCTTTTGTAATGAGTATTTTAATTCAGACTGCATCTGTAGAATGATGTCTGAATCTTCATTAATCTTGAGCGACGGTTCATCCACCTTCCCATTAAACTCTCTTACAGACTTTTTTCTGCTTTTGAATGCAAACCTATCCTTTAGAACACCTGTAAGCGCCGATGCAAATGCAGCACCTACCAGAACACCTGCCCTAATAATATCTCGACGACTAAGACTCATCCATTCACCTCCATTGTGGGTAAAGTATATCAAAACATTTGAATATCGTAAGTCAGAAAAAATATAGTTTATATGTAAGGAAATTCCTTACAATATTAAATATCCTCAGGATCAAACAACCCGTTCTTTATAGCATATTGCAACAATTCTGGACGGGCTGAGATACCGGTTTTCTCGGTAATCCTGAGCTTATAAGTCTCCACTGTCTTCATACTGATATTCAATTTTGCAGCAATCTCCTTACCGGTAAACCCTCTAACGAGGTACTTCAAAACCTGTATCTCTCTCTCACTCAACTTTACACCTTCTGAATTCTCACTTTCTGTCGCGAGGCATTTGGCAAGGGATGAATCTATAAATACACCACCATTACTCACACTCCTTATAGCATTTATGAGATCCCTATCACAACATCTCTTCGAAACATATCCCTTAGCCCCAAGATTAAGAGCCCTTTTGATATATTGCGAATTCTCGTGCATAGTTAAGATTATCACATTTATATCTGGATAGTTCTCCACAACCCTGCCAAGAACCTCAAACCCGCTCTTCTCATCCAGTGTCAGATCCAATAGAAGTATATCGACCGATCTCGCATTCAAAACAGGGTAAAGCTCGTCCTCTCTTCCCACATCCGATACAAGTTCAATATCTTCTTCGTTATTTAAGAGCATTTTAATCCCATCTCTCAATATCCTATGATCATCAAGTATTACTACTCTAATTTTCTTCTTCATAACCCACCTTTTCTATAAAGGGTACAGAAATTTTTATTATTGTACCATCATTCACTCTGGAGGATATCTCGAAACTGCCATTTATCAATGCAATTCTCTCTTGCATACCGTATACCCCTATTCCCCTTTTATGAGATGATAATCCTTCTACATCAAAACCTTTACCATTATCTTTTATAGTTATCTCAACTGTATCAGAGCAATCTCTCAGGCTTATCTCTACTCTACTGGCCCCGGAATGTTTTATAATATTTGTAATAGCCTCCTGAAAGACCCTGAAGATCTGTATCTCCATTTCATATGGCAACCTTCTACCTTTGAGTTGTTTATCAATATTTAAATCGAATTTTATTTCGTGTTGATTATACTTGCTTAGATATTCCTCAAAGGCATCGCAAAGCCCAAAATCGTTTAAGACCGGATTTCTTAACTCTACAGATAGATTATGTATCTCTTCGAACGCAGAATTGAGAGTGTCTATGAACTGTGAAAAACTCTTTTTGGCCTTTTCCTCTGTAATATTCTTTTCTATTATGGAGGCATACAACTTGAGGGATATAAGTGTCTGACCTGTCTTATCGTGAAGCTCTCTGCTGATACGAAGTCTCTCCTCCTCCTGAGAGGCTATTATCTTCTTCATCAATTCATTCCTTAGTTGTTGTATCTCGAGTAACTTATCAGACATCTGATTGAATGTCATAGTCAACTTCCCTATCTCGTCATCGAACCACGGACTTACTCTATGTGTATAATCACCTTTCCTAATTCGTTCAGCGGCATCGACAAGATTTCCTATTGGCCTATTCAAGATATACGCCAGTACATATGAGATTACTATCCCACAAAATGCCACTATTATCAAAAATATCAACAGACTTCCCACTATCCGCGATACATACTCCTCATTCAGTCGAGTATTCATACCTATTCTCAAGTAACCCACCTCTCCCTTCATAACAGGAATAATAATATCACAAATTCTCCCCATTTCAGAATCAAAACACTCTATATTGTGGTCGTTCCCCTTTAACGCATTTGCCATAATAAACTCATCGGAGATGGGTTTTGGGAATGAACTGAACATCACTCTCAAATTCTTATCAAGTATGACAATATATGAAATATCTCTGTGTGCAAGCATCGTATTCTTTATCAATTCATTCAACTCCGGCACCTCACCGGTTATCAGAGGTTCTGATACCTGAGATTCTATATATCTGGCTGTAATAAGCAATCTCTCCTTGAGTTGTGCAGAAAAGAATCTACTGAAAAGTATTTTTGTTTGCAATATTACACCCATCCCGAAGAGCAAAATTAGGAAAAGAGAGATACCCATTATTTTTATAAAGAGAGAGACTCCAGTTATCTTTTTTAGCAATCTTCTCAAAACCATTGAATCAATCTATCTCTCCAAGAACCCTCATCATCTGCTCTGCACTCTCATAAATCGTTTTATCGGGCTTGATAAATCTATCAATCTCGAGGCTATCCAGAATTTCTTTCCCCTCCTTATTGAGCTCCATATATAAGAATACATCCTGTATCTTAATTTTCAAATCAGTAGAGAGATCGCTCCGTACAACGATTGGAGGGATTCCCATATCCATAGATTTTTCTATCACCTTCGTCATTTTGATATACTCATTATTATCTCTTGAGAGGGCATCATAAACAATAGAATCCACACTCGCTCCATCAACAAATCTCTCACCAACAAGTTTTATGGATTTATCGTGGCTCTTGGTCCATACTATTCTGTTAAAATAATCAGATGGTTTATTTCCCAACTCATTTAATTTATATGCAATATAATAATATCCGGTAAGGGATAGTGGATCTGTAAATGCAAATACCTTTCCCTTCAGTTGCTTGAAATCCTCGATATCAGAGTCCTTATTTACAATAATATAGGCATTGTATGTGGGTTTGCCAGATTTTACAGGAACTGCAATTATCTCCATATAGCCCGATTTAAGAGCCTTCAGATAAGCCCCGGTACAGATGAGGGCTATATCACACATCCCATTCTTTAGGGCGGTATTCGTTTCAATATATGATTTAGGATAGATAGGTTCAATCCTGCGATTCATCGTCCTTCCAAGATACTCTACAAGACGCGAATAGGTTACCAGAGATGAACCCGGAGAGATTACTGGAGCAATTGCGATCCTGAGTGGTGACTCAGTAACAGGATGCTGATTTGATTGTTTGATATCATCTTTGAATATCTTTATCGTCTTAATCTTTTCATCAGAACACCCCAAAGAAAAAACGATAGGAAGAAATATTATCAATATAAAGCCGAAGGAATACGAGTCAAGAAAGTTGTGAGCATATCTAAAAATCGATCTAACTGTCTCTTTTTGTAGTATATGATTCATACTCCTCAATAGTATTGATATTTACTATCGATTCAGCAAATTCCGTATCTATCACATAGTAGTGGACATCTACAACTATTTCTTTGAGTTCTATAAGTCTTAGTCTATTATTCACAATCTGATTGTATAGAGTATCTAATATAGATGGAGAATAAACAGAGTGCAGTGGATGTATCGCCCCATTTAAGGAGGCAAACAATATATCAGGAAGACATCTCTCGAACTCTTCGCACATCTTCGAGATGAGCTCACTTTTTATAAACGGCATATCTGAACCGAAGACAAAAAGATTTCTATCGAGGGTCTTCAAAGCGCTATAAATCCCTCCAATAGGACCAAGCCCCTTATATATATCATCTATTAATGGAGCATATCTGGAAAAAGTGGCTCTATCTCCCCCGGCTATGTAAATATTCTTAAATACTTTACTCAATTCCGATATCTGAATTTCTATAATCTTCCTGCCATCTATATCAAGTAATGCCTTTGGTCTTCCACCCATCCGAGAGGACCTTCCACCAGCAAGAATCACAGCAGAGATATCACTCATAACAGAATCATCTCAGTCAGTTACTATAATAGATGATGGTATGAATATTCCGAATCTCGTCCCTCTCCATAAGAGGACTCGACTGTAATCTTACAATTATGGGCATCGAGAATCCCCTTTACTATGGATAGACCTATTCCATACCCCGAAGGCATACCATCGGTCTGAGCAACAGCCCTCGAAAGGGGTAAATACCGGGCTCTTAGGTCCCCAAATCCCAAATCTTCAACATTATCTCCTGTATTATTACCATTCAACAATCTCTCTATCCTCTCTGCGAGAACATAGAAAGGCTTCGTAAGCCACACCGATAAGAGATATGCCAGGATAATTAGAATAATAAACGCCCCGGTAATCAAGACTATGCGAATCTGATTGATGTTATCAATATTGTGATAAAGACCCGCCGTATTTAAAGTAAGTGTTAGATAACCTTTTCTATCTCTTTTATCTGTATCTCTGAACTCTACCCTCTTGAAATAATGATAAATCGAATCTTCGTACTCAATATACTTTTCATCTTCAATATTGATACCGTACAACATCTCACTATAATTCAAATCCTTCTTACCAGATAGAATAATCGAATTTAAATTCTCGTCCAGAAGTGCAATCCCCAAAAACTTGTCCTTCTTGAATATCAAATCAATACCATCAAACATATCGCTTCCCGATCCGCGCTTTTTCAAATTGCTACTTAAGTATCTCAATACCGCGAAGGCATTTTGATGGATTGACTCTAATACTACGCTATTAAAAATGTAACTATTAACGGGTATGTGAATGACAATAAATATTACACTCAGAACAACAAAGATTACAAATATCCAAAATTTATAAGTCTCTCTTGCAAATCGCAATAGGTACAAACCCTTTTATAAATCTGTACACTCAAAATCGAAACCCTTATAGAGATTGTTACTCTCATTACACTCGTTCTTCGTAGAATTAACTCCATCATAGTCTACCCAGATATACAGGTCTATGTTCTTAGGCGGATTATTCACAATAAATTTCACCTTTTCCGAATCACCCGGATTCAAGGTGTATTTTGTATAAGAGATGCCGAGGAGCTGTCCGTTGAATTGAGGATTACCGTTGAATAATGCAACCGGGATGTTCGCCGGAACCTTCAATGCACCTCTGTTCTCAATCCACACCCACGCAGTAAATGAGGCAGGACAGGAGTACATATCCACAGCAAGCCAGGTCGCCACCAGATCCGGTGCTGCAAAGGGGATATCCCCTGCAAATTTATTGAGCCTGTATGTATTATGAGTCTTCCAGGATGGCGACTCTTTCGTGGGGAGGGTCCCATCCTCATTTATGTTGTCTATGTGATAAGTATGCTGATTCCAGATTCTACGAGTATGTACCCAGTTGTCGTTCTTGTCCTTGAACACCCTTATTCCCGTTGGATTCCCGGTCTCTCTCCCGTAGTTATTTGCACAGATTATTATCTCAGCCTTTCCATCGTTGTCCACATCAGCCACTACAGGATTTTCATAGGCGGTCCAGCTGGTATTTACCTCCTCAAAGAGGACAATTCCGTCATTGTAGGTATCATTGTTCTCATCCTTAGTGGATCCCTCTCCATCATATACCCGGAATTTCTCCTCGTCATTGTACAATACCTCTACATATCCATCGTTCTCGAAGTCAAAGAGAGAGGAACCGGTTGCGTGCGAACTCTTATCCTTCGTTGGACTCAACCACTTGACTGCTCCGTTGGTCTCGAAGACTACATAACCCGAATAACCCGCTACTCCGATCTCAGGCTCCCCATCGGAATCGAAGTCTGCAATAGTTGGGGCACCTACCCTCTTCCCTCCCGAAGCTGGGATATCGAATGGACCCCAGATTATTGCACCGGTCAGGGCGTTCTGCAATCTTATCGTACCCTTCGAGACCACTACCATCTCAGGCTTTTTGTCTCCATCGAAATCGGCTATAGCCACAAATCCATCACCGAGAGTACCTGTACCCGATGGGTCCGGAATATCCGTCCATCTTATAGTGCCATCATAATTGTAAACCGTGCTACCGGTAATTATCTCCATCTTGCCGTCCTCATCGAGGTCTGCCACAGCAGAGAGAGGACCTACGCCGTTATCTCCAATTCCTTTACTACCTACCCATCTTCTCACTCCATTATACTGCCAGACCGCGGCACCAATTATTATCTCCCCATATCCATCTCCATCTATATCAGCAATACTCGGACCACCCCAGTTTATACCAGAGTGCAGATTTGCATAATTTACGCAGTTGTTCAAATTGGGCTGGGCACAGTGCCATTTAACATTGCCCTGATTGTCAAACACAATCGGTCCATCTGCGTATCTTAGAGCTACAATCTCCACTTTGCCATCCCTGTCAATGTCTGCTACGGCAATATTGCTCGCTGGCATAAGAGGATATGAGGTGCTCGTAGTGACTAATTCTCTACCATTATCTCCAGAGAGGATCCTCAAAACTCCCGGTCCCAGACAGGTACCACCACAACCCGCATATGTATAGAATGAGATAAATACCACATCCGGGATGTCATTTTCATTTATCTTCCCATCCTTGTTATCATCATTTGTATTTATTACAATTGGTGTGGACATCACCTGATTATACTGCGGCAATGTCTGCGGGGTATTCCACTCCCACTTTATGACAGGATTAAAAGCACCTCTCGGAGGTTTGTATTTACAGGTTGTATCGTAATTTCCACCCGATTTGAAGTTTGTATCGTCATCACAGGCATCTCCTATACCATCGCCATCGGTATCCTTCTGATCTGAATTGGGGACATACGGACAGTTATCTTTATCATTCTTTACACCATCGCCGTCAATATCATCATCGCAGGCATCTCCCTTGCCATCCCTGTCCATATCTCTCTGATTCGGGTTATATACTGACGGACAATTATCTAAATTGTCATCAATGCCATCCCCATCTCCATCTGTCTCACAGGCATCACCCTTTCCATCCCCATCTGTATCCTTCTGATCAGGATTGTATACATATGGGCAATTATCATTTCCATTTTCTATGCCATCTCCATCTATATCACTATCACAGGCATCACCTTTACCATCCTTATCTGTGTCCTTCTGGTCAGGATTAGATATCTCGGGGCAATTGTCATTCTCATTCTTTACTCCATCCCCATCTATGTCATCATCACAGGCATCGCCCTTGCCATCCTTGTCTGTATCCTTCTGATCGGGATTAGATATATCGGGACAATTGTCATTCTCATTCTTTACTCCATCTCCATCTATATCATCATCGCAGACATCCCCCTTGCCATCCCTGTCTGTGTCCTTCTGGTCGGGATTATACACATATGGGCAATTGTCATTCTCATTCTTTACTCCATCCCCATCTATGTCATCATCACAGGCATCACCCTTGCCATCTTTATCTGTATCCTTCTGATCAGGATTATATGTATCCTTGCAATTATCTACATCATCAGTTACTCCATCTTTATCTGAGTCCTGTTCACAGGCATCTCCAATCCCATTATTGTCAGTATCCTTCTGGTCGGGATTTGGAATCATAGGGCAGTTGTCTTCATTATTCTTAATTCCATCTCCATCTATGTCATCATCGCAGGCATCCCCCTTGCCATCCTTGTCTGTATCCTTCTGGTCAGGATTATACACATCTATACAATTATCATCATTATTATCCACACCATCTCCATCGAGGTCGTTATCACACATATCCCCCTGCCCATCCTTATCTGTGTCTTTCTGGTCTGGGTTTGAGACAGTTGGACAGTTGTCCTTATCGTCGTCTACACCATCATTGTCGAGGTCAGTATATGTTGCAGTCCTCTTCTCACACTTTCCATTCTTGCAGATATACCCCTCCGGGCAGTCGGTGCTCTTCTTACATCCGCTCGCCTCATCACTGCAGGAGTAGAAAAACATTAAGACAAACAATAAAAATACTACTAAAAGAATCTTTTTCATAAAATCACCTCCTCAAGATTCCAAATTTTTTATTTACTTGATAATTCCGTACTTTGCAATAACTTTTTCAAACACCTCTACAATCTTCGGGTCAAACTGAGTACCCGCCTTGGACTTCAACTCCCTCATTGCATCCTCTACACTGAATGCCTTTCTGTAAGGTCTATCAGAGGTCATAGCATCGAAACTATCAGCAACTGTTATAATCCGCGCAAGCAGTGGTATCTCCTCTCCCCTGAGTTTTGAGGGATATCCAGTCCCATCATATCGCTCGTGGTGATGCAGTACTACCCGCTGAGCCTCTCGCAAGAATTTTATTGGTCCAAGTATCTGATCCCCAAAGAGGGGATGATTCTCTATGACCTTTCTGTCCTCTGGAGTGAGGGAGGATTTCTTATTCAAAATACTGTCGGCTATCCCGATCTTTCCGATGTCGTGTAGCAATCCTGCATAACTGATCAGTTTCTTGCTCTCCTCGTCCAACTGCAATTCCTCAGCAATAAGAAGGGCGTATTTTGTGACCCTCTCAGAATGACCTCTCGTATATGCATCCCTCGCCTCGAGTGCTTGAGCCAGCCCCTTTATAGTCTCATAGTATGTCCTCTGGGTCTCCTCAAAGAGTCTCGCATTCTCAATCGCTATAGCAGCCTGTGAGGCAAGGGTGTGAAGGATCTGCCTCTCCTCCTCTCCCATAGCAGCGGGGTCTACATTACCGAGTTCAAAATATCCTATTACCTTATCCCCTATCTGCAGTGGTATCTCAAGAACTTTACCTGGGTCTCCGACATTTTCAGCATCACTACTCGTCAGCCTTATCCTCTCTTTAATCTCCTTTGTATCTGAGTCTACAAGTTTGATAGCAGAGACAGAGGACTTTACCAGATCATTTGTGAGCATAACAATAGATTGCAGCGTCTCTTCCAGGTCAAGGGAGGAGATAATGGTCCTGGACGCTTCATAGACTGTCGTAATCTCAACAATCCTCCTCTTCAACTGTTCATTGATCTCCTTTATCTGGTTGGAATAATCAATAAGTTCCTGATTCATCTTCTCAATCTCGCTGAGGCTCTTCCTTAGCATCTGATTCTTCTGCTCGAGTTCAGAAAAGAGCTCAGCATTATGAATGGCGGAGGATATATAACTGGCAAAGACTGCAAAGAGATTCAGATCATTCTCGGTAAAATTATTGGGGATGGGAGACTCTGCATCCAGCACCCCTATGACCTCATCTCTCACGACGAGGGGTACGGATATCTCGGACCTACCACCATTTATCCCCTGTATATAGCCGGGTTCATTCCTTATATCCCCAACGAGCACGGGCTTGCCGTATAATAACACCCTCCCCGTAATACCCTCCCCAGGTCTGATTGAGAGATTCTTTATTGCCTCCTCTTTATAACCAATCGATGCCCTGACCTTTAATACGCCAGTCTGCTTATCCAGAAGGAGTATAGCACAATTTGAGAAGTTCAGAGTCTCCTGGATAAGCCTGAGAATCTTCAAAAGTAATACATCCAGATTTAAAATGGTACTCACCGAATTGGCTACCCTCGAGATGGTAGAGATCTCATTCAGTCGTTTCCTGAGCTCATTATTACTTGTTAGCAACCTGTTCATCAGATCGGCGTTTCGAATCGCTACAGCCACATTCTGAGCAAATATCTTGAGCATAACAAAGTCTTCATCCGAAAAGGCGTTCTCTCTCTTACTCTCGGCATCCAGTACACCTATTGCCCTCTCATCCACAATCAGGGGCATAGCCATCTCGGATACCGCCCCGCTCACCCCCTTTATATACCTCGGGTCTTTGTGGACATTGGAGATGATTACACCCTCTCTGTGTTCAAACACCCAGCCCGAAATCCCTACACCTGGTTTGACCTTGAATGTATTCACAATATTCTCATCATACCCTATCTGACGGGAGATCCTCAATACACCCTCTTTTTCATCAAATAGAAGGATGGCACAGTTGTCCAAATTCAGAATCTGATGGGCAATCTGGATAGTCCTGTCGAGCACCTCATCGAGCCTCAAAGAACTATTCAGTATCGCCACGGACTCATAGAGCGATGTGAGTTTCTGCAATAACATATTGTATTCTATACCCTTCCCCTCCGCTAAATATATATATTTGAATAACACACAAAATTTTATTTTCAATCAAAAAACACTATTCTGTGCGATTATAATGATGGATTACTTATCAAAAAAACCATATTGAAAGAGTCAGGCGGGAGTATGGATGAGATTATGTCTCGAAAACTCTTTGACAGAGGAATTTCTCAAAGGGGAAAAATATTGGTATGTATGCTGACTTTTATTGCTAAAGGCTCTTGTGGAGAGGTTAGAGCACAGATAACAATTCCCGGATATTCGAAATGTTCCATATTTAAATGTTCAAAGTTCAAAAGACCTCCTGTTAAAAATATATCTGAGGAAATAATTGAAATTAAGAGACAAAAAATAAAAAACAAAAAAACACACTGAAACCTGTAACTCTTGAACCTGAAACTTAAAACTTTTGAACCTTTGAACTTCTTAACCCAAGTTAAGTAAACTGATAGAAATCCTTTACTCGTCTTCGATTTCGAGTATCCTCTCTATCTTGAAGTGCCGTTCTTCATTCTTGTCCAGATCCAGTGCCTTCAATCCAAAGAACTTTCTATCATTATATTCTATCTCACCTACAAAGAGCGGTTTTATTCTCCTTCTTGTTTTATCATCATTGGTCTTAAGATAGACAATCATAATCTCTTTGCCATCTCTGATTGCATCACTCAGGATCTTTATCTTCTCCTCCTTTGAGCAATACTCCTCTGACTGCCTGTACTGATATTCGGTGGCAAACCTCACCACCCTCATGTCCATAATTATATGCCGTTTTTCAACAGGTCTTCTCAGGACAATCCCATTCAACGACCTGCATCTGGAGAGTGCCACATAGAGCTGTCCGTGGGCAAAGGTCCCCCGGCCGATATCAATAATCACCTTCTCAAAGGTCTTCCCCTGACTCTTGTGTATGGTAATCGCCCAGGCAAGTATAATAGGAAATTGTGTAAACGAGCCAACCTCCTCAGTCGTGATTCTCTTATTCTCTCTGTCGTATGTATACTTGATTATCTTCCACCTGTATCTCTTTACATCCACTATCTCACCATTTTCAAGTTCTACGAGTATCTCCGAATCCCCCTCATCATCTATCTCTACTACCCTCCCAATGGTGCCATTGACCCATCTGCCTTCAGGGTCGTTATTTATCAGCATCACCTGAGCCCCAACTTTCAGGTTCAATTCCATATCTGTCGGAAGGTACTGCTCATCAAATTCACCACTTATCCTTCCAGTAAAGGTATAGAGTTCGCCATCTATTCTGGAGAGATTGGACTGATTGATCCAGTCTGATATGGCATTCAGGGTGGTAAGGACTATATAGGTATCCTTCTCAGAAGGCATAAACTCCAAGTCCACCCTCTGGTTGAGCACCTTAAGGAGGTCGTTGTCTATAGTGTTATTCCTGATTTTATTCAGTATCTCTATAAAAGTCCTGTCCTGCTGTCTGAATATCTTCTCGAGTTCTATAAAAGTAAACTTACCCTCTTTGAAGGCATTTGAGGAGAAGAAGTATGGGGACTCATAGACACTCTCGAATATCTCCTTTTCTATTCCTCTCACCACTGGCGGGAGTTGATATATATCCCCCACCAGTATCATCTGCACCCCTCCAAAGGGTTGATTTTTCTTCCTACCGTTGAGTCTCATAAACTTATCGATACAGTCCATTATATCAGCCCTGACCATAGAGACTTCATCTATCACGATCGTGTCTATCGCTTTATATAATGCCTGTTCCCTCTTTGAGAGTTTCCTTACTTTGTCCAGAGTGATATCTATGCCAAATCTGAAAAAGGAGTGTATGGTCTGCCCTCCAACATTTATCGCCGCTACACCTGTGGGGGCAAGGACAACCACATTCTTCTTTGTATTCCCCAAGAAATATTTCAAAAGGGTGGACTTGCCCGTCCCTGCCCTTCCTGTTAGAAAGACATTCTTATTTGTTTTCTCCATCACAGAATAGGCATAGGCTATGCTGTCAGTCATCTCTATCAGCATACTGACTCAATCCACCCATTGTAATAAATTGATCCTGCAATGATAAAAGTTATTATCATTAATCATTTTTGATTAGAGGGTAGTAAAGGATGTTAGATCTCCTCCGCTCTTTTATGAAACTGCTCACCCTTTCGGCAATCCTCTGATATCTCAGTCCTATCTCATCCAGAATAATATCTCTACTCCCGTGCTCTATAAATCTGTCTGGTATGCCTATATTTAATACATTTGCATACCTCATATTCTCCTGAAGGATAATGCCATTTATGTACGAGCCAAAACCCCCTGCTATCGTATTCTCTTCGATGGTAACTATATTATCATAATTTCTGATCAAACCCCTCAATGTCTCCACATCTATAGGCTTTGCAAACCGGGCGTTGTATACAGTACAGGAGAATCCCTCCTTCTCAAGTATCTCTGCAGCCATTATAGACTCATATACCATCGAACCAAGGGTTATCAGCAATACATCTGGCTCAGGTACCTTATTCCCGTAGACCACCTCCCCCTTCCCCTCCTCAAAACTGCGATGATTTATCCTCCTGTTATAGGTCACCACATTCCCCCTTGGATATCTTATGGCAACCGGACCATCTGCCCTAATCGCATACATAAACGCCTCATACATCTCCCACTCATCGCAGGGGGCCACAACCTTCATATCGGGGATGAGAGAGAGATAAGATATGTCAAAGGCACCATTGTGAGTCGGTCCATCCTCTCCGACTATGCCTGCCCTGTCTATAGCAAATATCACCTTCAGGCGTTGCAGTGCCACATCGTGAATAATCATATCAAACGCACGTTGCAGAAAGGTGGAGTATATACAGACAACGGGTTTCATCCCCTGAGTCGCCAGCCCGGCAGCAAATGTAACCGCATGGGGCTCTGCAATCCCAACATCGTAGAACCGCTCTGGAAACATCTGTTTAAATTTCTTGAGCCCACAACCATCTGTCATTGCAGCGGTAATGGCAATTACTGACTTGTCCTTTGAGGCTATATCCACTATCACATCAGAGAAGATCTCTGTAAAACTCCTGTTTGAACCTCCAGTTGAAAGCCTCTCACCTGTATCGACATTAAAGGCAGAAATTCCATGAAACTTCTCCGGGTTCAGTTCGGCATACTTATACCCTTTACCCTTCTGAGTACAGATATGGACCAGTATGGGTCCATCGAGTTGTTTGATATTATTGAAGAACTCCAGAAGTTCGAATATGTTGTGTCCATCGAGTGGACCTATATACTGGAAGTTGAGCCCCTCAAAAAGTATACCCGGCGTCAGCAATACCTTTGAGGAGTTTATTGCCCTTCTGGCGAGCATTATAGCCTCGTTTGAGAGAGAGGGGACTCTATTAAGCAGGTTCTTTATCTTCTGTCGGGTTTCAGCGAATGTACCTGTTGCAAACTTCCGGGAGAACCACCTTGAGAGGGCCCCGGTGTTTGGACCTATGGACATCTCGTTGTCATTGAGTATAACGATGAGGTCCCTCTCCATATGCCCGGCGTTGTTCAATCCCTCAAAAGCCAGTCCCGAGCTCATCCCTCCATCCCCTATCACCGCAATTACATGACCCCTCTCCCCCTTGAATCTCATCCCCTCGGATATTCCAAGAGCGGCGGATATGGAGGTGGAGGCGTGTCCTGTTCCAAACACATCGTATTTACTCTCACTCCTGTTTGTGAATCCACTGAGCCCTTTATACTGCCTTATTGTATGAAACCTATCCCTCCTCCCTGTAAGAATCTTGTGGGCATATGACTGATGTCCCGTATCCCATACTATCCTGTCCGATTCAATATCAAAGACATAATGAAGGGCTATCGTAAGCTCTACCACACCGAGGGATGGGGCGAGGTGTCCACCATTCCTTGAGACCACATCTATAATCAATTTTCTTATTTCGCCGGCAAGGAGTGGCAATTCCTCAACAGAGAGCCTCTTTAAATCCGAGGGGGAGTTTATCTTATCAAGTAGTCCCATCTCTCCCATCCTCCTCAATCAATAGACCTATCAATCTCTTGATGTCCCCGGGCTTATAGAATATCTCAATCCCTTCTGGTATCCTCTCGTTGATGCTACCCCTTCTCGAAGTGAATATCACCCTTGTGTCCCTCAAAAAAGGATTCCTCTGCAATGCCTCAAGAAATCGGGGTCCATCAATCCAGCTTAACATAGTGTCCATTATAATAACAGAAGGCCTGTCAATACTCAATACCGACAATAACTCATAGCCGCTTGTTACCACAATTACCTCGAAGCCCGAGTCGGTCAATGCCTCTGCAATCTGATCCTCAAACACGGGGTCGTTATCTACTATGGCTATAAGACCCCTATTTCTCTTCCGGGATGTCATCTGTCTTATCTTTAGTAGCCCTGTCAAACTCCTCGATACTCTCAAATTCGGAGACTGCCTCCTTCTGAATCAATTGTATCTTCTTCTCAGCCTCCCTCAATGTAGCAATGAGTGCCCTGGAGAGCTCGATGCCCTCCCTGTATGCCTCTATAGACTCCTCCAGACCGAGTTCGCCACTCTCGAGTTTTGAGGTAATCTCCTCCAGACGTTTGAGTTTATTCTCGAAATCCTCTCTCTTCTTACTCAAATCACATCCCTCCTATATTACATTCAATCTGATATACAACTTCTTACCCACCTTCACAACATAAGAACCCTTCCCGATATGATACTTAGGGTCTGTTATCCTTTCATTGTCGATATACAGGCCCCCCTGTTCAAGTAACCTCTTTGCATCACTCGTGGATTTTACCACCTTTACATTCGCAAGGGCCTTGCAGATCCAGATCTTTTCTCCATCCTCTGCATTTACAGTATATTCATCCATCTTCTCTGGTATCCCCTTTTTAGAGAATACCTCCACGAAGTTTTGCAGTGCCCTATCCGCCGCCTCCTCTGAATGAAACCTGAGGACAATCTCCCTCGCGAGCATCTTCTTTGCCTCCATAGGATTCATCCTGCCAGCTCTACACTCCTCCTTTATCCGATCAATCTCCTCAAGGGGGAGTCTGCTCAAAAGTTCATAGTACCTCCACATCAGATCATCGCTGATGGACATCAGTTTACCAAACATAACATCGGGCGGCTCATTTATCCCCACATAGTTCCCGAGGGACTTACTCATCTTGTTACCGACCAGTTTGCCATTCACCATCTTTGCATCAAGCCCCTCGAGAAGGGGTAGTGTCATTACTACCTGTTCCCTCTGCCCATACTCCTTCTGTATATCCCTCCCCACAAGGAGATTGAATAGCTGATCACTCCCCCCTAACTCCACATCGCAACCAAGGGCAACAGAGTCATAAGCCTGAAGGAGGGGATATAGAAATTCGTGTATCGAGATAGATATCCCCGATGAATACCTCTTCTTAAAATCATCCCTCTCAAGCATTCTTGCCACACTATACTTTGCAGCCAGCTTTATTAGCCCATCAGCCCCGAGAGGGGAGAGCCACTCTGAATTATACCTTATCTCGGTTCTTCCTCTATCGAGGATCTTGAAGACCTGCTCGGTATAGGTTCTGGCAGAGGAGAGGACCTGTTCTCGACTCAGAGGCGGGCGGGTCACATTCTTGCCTGTTGGATCACCAATCATTGCGGTAAAATCCCCTATGACAAATACGACCCTGTGTCCAAGTTCCTGAAACTCTCGCATCTTGTTGAGGACTATAGTATGTCCCAGGTGCAAATCCGGTGCAGTGGGATCAAAACCCGCCTTTATCACGAGGGGTTTTCCCTCTCTGTCAGACCTCTCAAGCCTCTCCTTCAGCTCCTCCTTCGAGACAATCTCCACTACTCCCCGCATAAGTCTGTTTAAGACCGAATCTATATCCTGCGACATATCAATACCTCCTCGAAATCCTCTCAATCTTCATACACCTCCCATCTATCTCAGATATCTCAAAGTAGACGCCATTGAGTATCTGTACACCCTCTCCTACCTCGTACCTGTTAGGCCTGTTAGTAATAAATTTGTCCACCGCCAGTTCCTTCTTCAAACCAATCACGGAATAAAGAGGGCCAACCATCCCTGCATCCGTAATATACCCCGTTCCGCCTGGTAATATATCCTCATCCGCCGTCTGAATATGGGTATGAGTACCTACCACCACAGAGACCTTTGAGTCGAAATGGAAGCCGATTGCCCTCTTCTCACTCGTAGCCTCGGCGTGAAAATCTACTATCCTCACCCTGACATCCTGAACCTGCCTCAGTATCTCATCTCCCACCCTGAATGGACAATCTATCAAGGCATTCATGTAAGTTCTACCCTCAAGATTGATTATAGCAATATCCACATCTCTCTTCTTAATCACTATGTATCCTCTGCCGGGGAGGCCAGGGGGATAGTTTGCGGGTCTGAGGATATAATCTATTCTGTGTATCTCTGCATACATCTCCCTTTTGCGAAAGATGTGATTGCCAGAAGTAATGATATCAATCCCCATCCCCTTGAGTTCCATTGCAGTCTTGGGAGTAATACCTAGTCCACCTGATGCATTCTCCCCATTTGCAATGATAATATCCGG
>Ga0272449_1002210_pt1 | contig 18439 bp, 22 predicted proteins | sample YNPCB0241_FD_198679 | JGI IMG/M metagenome (GOLD analysis project Ga0272449, IMG submission 198679) | Hot spring sediment microbial communities from Yellowstone National Park, WY, United States - YNP-CB-024-1 | ecosystem: Environmental > Aquatic > Thermal springs > Hot (42-90C) > Sediment... | reverse complement strand
TGCCTGCTTGCGGCGTAGGCGACATGATAGTCTGCTCTGTCAGGCAAGGCACAGTTAAATGGAGGAAGCAAGTTGTTAGAGCTGTGGTTATAAGGCAGAAAAAGGAATATAGAAGGAAGAACGGTATGAGGATAGCCTTCGAGGATAATGCTGCCGTTTTAGTTAATGAAAAAGGCGAGCCTCTCGGCACGCAGATAAAAGGCCCAGTTGCTAGGGAGGCTGTGGATAGGTTCTCTGTCATAGGCAAGATAGCAAGCTTCATAGTGTGATGAAAATGAAGGAATGGTCACCAAAATGGAAGTCGAGCAAGAGTCCTAGAAAGCAGAGAAAGTATAGGTATAATGCTCCTTTACATATAAGGAGAAAGTTCTTGAGCGTTCACCTTTCTAAAGAATTGAGGGAGAAGCTTGGCAAGAGAGCGATTCCTGTAAGGAAGGGAGATGAAGTAGTAGTGATGAGGGGAAAGTATAAAAAGATGAGCGGCAAAGTTAGCAGAGTCGACCTAAAGGAATGTAAAGTCTACATCGAAGGGATAACGAGGAAGAAGGTTGCCGGTACAGAGATACCGGTAAAGTTCGAGCCGAGCAATTTAATGATAGTAAGGCTTTATGAAGGGGATAAGATGAGGTTTAAGAGCAAGGTGGAGGCTACATGAGCAGGCATTTAAAGGCTTATGGCGCACCAAAGTTTTACAAAATCTCTCCCAAATCCAGGCCTTGGGTTGTAAAGCCTTTACCAGGCCCGCATAAAAAGGAGGAGTCCATACCGCTAGCAATAGTTCTGAGGGATATCCTGAAGATGTGTGACACGCTAAAAGAGGCTAAAAGGATATTGAATGCTGGGGAAGTTTATGTAGACGGAAAGGTGAGAAAGGAATACAAATTCGGCGTCGGTTTGATGGATGTTATAAGCATAAAATCCTTGGGCAAGAATTACAGAGTCGTCTTGGACTCTGCTGGCTTGAAGCTTATAGAAATTCCTGAAAAAGAAGCTAACCTAAAGCTTTGCAGGATAAACAGGAAGACGATGATCAAAGGCAAGAAAATACAGCTAGGCACTCACGATGGAAGGACTATAATAACCAGCAAAGAGTACAAGACTGGTGATTCTGTCTTGATAGAAATACCAAGCCAGAAGATACTGGAGCACTTGAAGATGGAAAAAGGCAACATAGGTCTGATAACTGGTGGAGAGAATATAGGAAAGCTTGCAAGGATAAAGGCTGTTAAGACGACGAGGAGTAGAGAGCCAAACAAGGTGACGTGCGAGCTAGAAGGAAGGGAAATAGATGCTGTCAAGGATGATGTATTCGTCGTCGGCACGACAAAGCCGAGGATAAAGATAGAGTGATGTTCATGAACCCTATGAGGAAGATAAAGTTAGAAAAGGTCGTCCTAAACATAGGTACTAATGTTGATAAGGAAAAGATAGAAAAGGCCTTGAAACTGCTAGAAAAGCTTACAGGCAGGAAGCCTATGGTGACGAAGACGCATAAAAGGACTACTTTTGGCACAGCTAAAGGAAGGCCCATAGGAGCTAAGATTACTCTAAGAGGTAAAGAGGGTGAGGAGATGCTAAAGAAGGTATTATCAGCTGTCGATAATACTATAAAACTAAGTCAGATAAACGATGGAAATTTCTCTATAGGTGTGAAAGAGTATATAGATTTGCCCGGCGTCAATTACGACCCTGATATAGGCATCCTAGGCTTTGACTGCTGCGTCACTCTCGAGAGACCTGGGTATAGGGTAAAGAAGAGGAAGAGAAAAAAGGCTAAAATAGGTAAAAAGCATTTAATTACAAAAGAAGAGACGGTTGAGTGGATAAAATCTTTGGGGGTGAGGGTAGTTGAATGAAGAATTGCCTTTTATGACTACAAAGCTTTGTGGCGTCGTCTTTAGAAAGGCTTTAATCGATGGGAACTGGTCAAAAGTTTACGAGAACTTCATCTTCAGCCTGATGGAGGAAGATATAGAGGACGAGGCTGATTTGCTAAGGAGTTTTGGAAATATAGGTGGTTGAATGCCTCCAAAGTACGGTAAAGGGACGAGAAGATGCAGAAGATGCGGCAACCATAGAGGCATTATTAGAAAGTATGGCCTCTATTATTGTAGGAGATGCATGAGGGAAATCGCCAGAAGCATAGGATTTCAAAAATACAGCTGATTGAAATGTTTGAATGGTTTTTGCTTATAGTCGCTCTAGTCGGCTCCTTTATTGCTGGTATAATAGATTTAAAGACGACTGAGATACCTGATGAAATCCCCCATCTCATGGCAGGTGTTGGCATAGTCCTACATTTGATAGAATCTATAGCTATAAGCAGCTATACGCCTATACTGTATTCTTGCCTTGCAGGCTTTGGATTTCTAGCATTCGGCTTCTTCATGTATTATACAGGTCAATGGGGTGGAGGGGATGCGAAGATGCTTTCAGCTCTAGGATTTTTGTTGCCTACACTACCGAATGCTAAGACATTCTTCCCTTTTTCTCTAAGCCTCTTCTTTAACGTCTTCTTCATAGGCGCGATCTACATGTTTGTTTATGCCTTTGCAATATCGCTAAAAGAAAAAAAAGTTTGGACAGAGTTTTCTCATGAGTTGAAGGCAAACGCTAGAATGCTAGTGCTGCTTAATGTAGCTATAGCCTTTGCATTAATCCTCTTCGGCATATTTGCGATGAGGTTTTTAGTAGGATTGAGCTTCTTTGAACTGTTGATGATGGAATTCAAGCTTGTAGCCTTTGTTGCTTTACTTTTCTTCGTCTGGCGATTTTCTAAAGTGGTAGAAGAAGTCATGTTTAAGAAGAAGATACCTGTTAGCAAGCTGAGAGAGGGCGACGTCCTGCTAGAGTCAAAACTATGGGAGGGTGTGACGAAGGAGCAAGTTAAGATGATAAAGAAATCTGGTGTCAAGCATGTCTGGATAAAAGAAGGTGTTAGGTTTGGTTTGGTCTTTCCTCTAGCTTTATTGTTTACTCTATTTGTAGGGGATGGAATTGTCTTGTTGATGAATTTGGTTTGAAATAGCAAACCTAACAAATCTACCCCTCAAAACAGCACCTTCAGCATAAACAGCTTCTATTTTTACTTCAACTAGTCTGTTATTAAAAAAACCACAAGGATACTTTATTGCAGGATCACCTCTATTTACACCTAATTTTATTTTATGGCGTGGTATATACTAAATCGAAACAGTAATTTTTTGACCAATATATCTTTCTGGATCATCCATTTTTTTCACGTGATTTTTATGAATGTTAAATTATTTTTTTAAAAGGTAAACTATTTATTTTTTATACAAAAACCTTTGAATTCGTACTAGTACGAATTCAACTTACAAAATTCTAATCATTTTTTAGTTGAACTCTAGACCTTGTAGTCGATTGAGCGAGATTATAATTTTTGATATTTTAAAAACAAATGTTATACGTATAACATTCCAGCTTCGATTAAACTTTAATTAACTACCCAACTTCTTGCATTTATTGTTCCCGCATACAATCTTGGCGATTAATAACTTAATAACATTATATTTAAAAAGAAGTTTTCCGATAAGAATGAAATAAATTTGGCCCTTAATTGAATAGGATTTATTTACCGACATATTCTTATCTTAAGTTATTATTACTCTAAATCTTTTAGAATTTGCTCTATTTTTCTCTTGACCTCTGGTAACCTTAATTTTATGGTGTCCCATACTATTTCATGCTTAATTCCAAAATAAAAGTGAATGAGTTTGTCACGAAAACCTGCCATAATTTTCCATGGGACATCTGGATATCTTTGTCTAATTTCTTTAGGGATATTTTTTGTAGCTTCACCAATTATTTCAAATTTTCTTATAACTGCGCTCGAGGTCTTGTCATCCATTTTAAAATCTTCGAGATTCATGCCCTTTACAAAATCTTCTATTGCTTCTATAGCATCTAGAATGTCTTTCAAGTACACTTTTATGTTTCTCTTCATAAAGGAACTACCTCCTTAAAAATCTCTTCTTTTAGCTCCTCTCTTACAGCATCCTTAGGAACTATATCGACCTTTTTAATTTTGAGCTTCTCTTCAAGGAATAAAGAAAGCCCGACAACATCAAAGAGCGTGGCTCCCTTATCAAATTTTACAATTATATCAATATCACTACCCCTCCTTTGTTCACCGCGAACATAAGAGCCAAAAATACCTATAATTTCTGCCTTATACTCCCTCCTTATCTCATCTTCTAAATTTTTAAGAATTTTTATAACCGGTCTTATCTTGTTTTTTACTGCCATGTTTAATAATTGCCTAAATAAAAAATTAAAAACTTTAACTCTACCCAATTTTAGTGACTATATCTGTTAAGCGGATTTTGTTAATAAGCTTCATAGTTCGTTTGCTAATTTCAAGTTGGAGCTCACTCTTTTCATAAATCATTACTTTAGATAGCTCAAACAAAAGATCTTTTACACTTATTTTGTGGTTGATATTTTTCTCTTTTAGCAGCTTTAATACCGTATAATTAACTCAAATAAAATTATGGAATGAATTCCAATGTTATACGTATAACATTCCAGCTTCGGTTAAACTTTAATTAACCACTCCAACAACGGTTTGAACACAACTTTTTTATTCCCCATCCTCGCTTCATCCTCATAATCCCAATTGATTATAAGCAAATTTCTGCACTTTAACAACTCCAAGGCCTTTAACAATGCATTAATTTCTCTCTTCTCAATTTCATCTTTTCCTGAATCATACGTTACTTGGATTAGTTGATCGATTTTCAATCTATCTTTTATTACAAAATCTACTTCATTCTGCTGATAATCTTTCCAGTAAAAAATAAACCAATCGTTAAACCAATAACTTTTCCGCCTAAACAACTCTATCGCTACCAAATTTTCTAAGAATCTTCCTTTATTTTCAGAGAACCTCATAGCAACATTGTTTACCATCCCGCAATCTATACAGTAAATCTTTTTAACGCTTCTTTCAACTTCTCTTGGTTTGTATGATAATTTGTTTAAGACAAAAAACAGATAAGCTTCGTTTAAATAATTTATGTAATTTTTGACTGTGTGTTCGCTTCCTAGATCAAAACCGTAAACTTTTACTTCTTTTTCTCCAAAATTTCTGTCCCATTCATGTAAGGCCTTAATACTTTCGGTATTAATACAGAGCCATCCCTCTGCTGATACTGCTCTACTATTGCTATAATCGTCCTGCTCGTCGCTAAAGCAGTGTTGTTAAGAGTGTGCACAAAGCCTATAGGTGGTTGACCTTCTTTCTCCTTGTACTTTATGTTCAACCTCCTAGCCTGATAATCAGTGCAATTAGAGTTGGAGCCGCTCTCTCTAAATTGTCCATCGGCCATCCAGACTTCTATATCATACTTCTTCGCGGCTATATTCCCGATATCCCCTGTACAGACATTAACGACTCTATAATGCAAGCCTAGAGCTTGGTAAAGTTCTTCTGAGTTTTGTTGCAGCTCTTCATGGAGCTTCCAAGAATCTTCTGGTAAGCAGAAGATGAACTGCTCCACTTTATGGAATTGATGAACCCTGAACAAGCCTTTTGTATACTTGCCATGTGTGCCTGCTTCCTTCCTAAAACAAGGGCTGATGCCGACAAACTTTAATGGCAAGTCCTTTTTCAGCAAGACCTCGTCCTTGAACATTGCACCTATGGGATGCTCTGCAGTCGCAATCATGTATAAATCCTCATCCTCAATCTTGTACAGCATATCCTGAAAAGCGTCTAAATCAGTAACTCCCATGTAAGCATCTCTTTTAAGCATATAAGGCGGCTGTATAAGCTTATAACCCTTCTTCCTGAGAAAATCTATCGCAAACTTCTGTATAGCTTGATCGAGCAAGACGAGCTCTTCCTTCATGTAATAGAATCCAGAACCAGCAACCTTTGCAGCCCTTTCCATGTCTATAAGGCCCAAACCTTCTAAAATCTCTACATGACTTTTAGGCTGGAAGTCAAACTGAGGAGGTTTTCCCCAAACCCTTATGACAACATTATCCTTATCATCCTTCCCAAACGGGACTGATTCATGCAAGAGATTGGGAAGTCTTAGCAGATAAAAGTTTACCCTCTCTTCGTATTTTGCCAGATCTTCTTCAAGCTGCTTTATCCTATCAGGAATCTCTTTCACTTCTTCCAAGAGGCTTTTAACATCCTTGCCTTGCTTCTTTAACTTTGCAATCTCTTCTGTTATCTCATTCCTCCTCTTCCTTAATTCATTTACTCTAGCTATGAGCTCTCTCCTCTTCTTGTCAGCTTCTAAAAGCTCGTCAACCCACTTTATCTTTTCAAAATCCTGCCTTCTTTCTAGGTTCTTTTTGACCAAGTCAGGATTTTCCCTTATCAGCTTTATATCGAGCATAACTATCGATAATAGATATGAGAAGAATAACATTTAAATCATTCTGATAAAGACGCTAATCAGCTCTTCCTAACCAAATAGAAAAATTATTTAACATCAAAATTTAAATGAAATCCGTCTTTTGAAAGAATAAAAAAAGATAACAAAAAAATGTAAGCAAATTGAACATTTTAAAATTTTAATTATTATGTAGATAGCGATTTGATAATAAGACTGGTCAGAGAAGTTATTAGGATTGAAGTTCCAAATGAAAAAAAGAAGTATAATTAGAATTATAAATGCTACACTTGGAGAGTTTTTCTATGGAATTTCCTCAGTTGCTTTTGTTTCAAAATATATCACTGATAATATAAGATTGTGGTGAGGTATAGGGTAGATATTTAGTTGATTTATGAGTTTTTGACTTAAATTTAATAATTTATTTTCATTTACTTATTACTTGAGGAGTTTATGTTCGAGCCTAAGCTGAAAGAAAAACAGTGGGATAAGAAAATAGAAGAAGTAATGCTAAAAAAATGGCAGGAGGAAAAGCTTTACAAGTTTAACAAAAAAAGCAAAAAACCCCTCTACAGCATCGACACACCACCGCCTTATGTGAATACGCCTATACATATAGGTCACGCCTATACTTACGTCTGGCAGGACATAATGGCCAGGTCAAGAAGGATGATGGGCTTCAACGTCCTCTTCCCAATAGGGCTTGACAAGAATGGCTTGCCGATAGAAGTCATGGCAGAAAAGACGTTTAACATAAAGATGCACGAGACGCCGAGAGAAGAGTTTATAAAAAAATGTAAGGAGATGCTAGAAAAAGCAGGAGACATATCTCTCGATTCCTTCAAGCGTTTAGGTCTGAGCTGCAATGAGTGGGAAGTGAAGTATGAGATAGGTGGAAGGTATGATACTGATGACTCTGAATACAGGAGGCTTACTCAAGAGACTTTTATACAGCTGTGGCATAAAGGCTTGATATACGAGGATGTAAAACCGACAAACTATTGCCCTATCTGCAAGACGGCGATAGCAGATGCCGAAGTGGAATACAAAGAAGGAAAGACGAAGTTGAATTACATAAAGTTCAAGGTAAAGGAAACAGGCAAAGAAATAGTTATTGCCACAACAAGGCCAGAGCTTCTATGCTCTTGCAAGATAATCCTCTTCAATCCTGAAGATGATAGGTACAAAGATTTGGAAGGAAAGCATGCTATCATTCCCATATATGGCGGAGAAGTTGAGATAAGACCACATCCTTATGCGAAGCCTGAATTCGGCACAGGGCTGGTGATGATATGCAGCTTTGGCGATTACAGCGATGTCAGAATCTTGCGAGAGCTAGACATAGAGCCTACTTATGCGATAGACCCAGATGGCTTGATGAATGAGAATGCAGGCATGCTTAAAGGATTGTCAGTTGAAGATGCAAGAGCTGTTATAATAGAAGAGCTTAAAAAACAAAACCTGCTGGTAAAGCAGGAAGAGATAGACCATCGAGAGCCTGTCTGTTGGCGGTCCAAAAACCCGATAGAGTTCGTTCCTCTAAAAGAATTCTATCTAAAACAAGTCGACTTTATTCCTCAACTTTTAAAGGCTGCTGACGAGATGAGATTCTTCGCGCCAGAGAGCAAGCAAATATTGATAGATTGGATAAACTCTATTAGCATAGACTGGGTCTTGTCGAGGAGAAGATATTATGGTACAGAAATACCTTTATGGTATTGCAAGAGCTGTGGATATGTTTATGTCCCAGAGCCAGGCAAGTATTATCAGCCTTGGAAGGAAAAGCCTCCAATAGACAAATGCCCGAAATGCGGAGGTAAAGAGTTTAAAGGCGAAGAAAGAACTTTCGATACGTGGTTCGATTCTTCATCTTCAGAAGTATACATACTCGGCTATTTATGGGATAAGAACTTCTTCAAGAAACACTTCCCATGCACGATGAGGCCTCAGGGAAAAGAGATAGTGAGAAACTGGCTCTATTACACTCTGCTGAAATCTATCCATCTATATGGCAAACCGCCGTTTAAAGAGTGCTGGATACACATGCATGTAGTCGACGAAAAAGGAGAAAAGATGAGCAAGTCTCTAGGCAATGTCATAGACCCTCAAGAGATATTGCAAAAATATGGGGCAGAAGCATTCAGGATTTGGTCTTGCTTGGAAGGAGATATAACTCATGGCGATATAAGATGTTCTTTTGCCAGGATAGAAGGAACTTCAAAATTCCTGACGAAGCTCTGGAATGTTGCCAGGTTCATCTCTATGTTTCCACAAGTAGACAAGGCGAAGCTTACAGATACTGATAAATGGATACTGGATGAGCTAGTCCTGCTAGTAGAGAGGGTAAAAAGGAATTATCAAAACTATGAGTTTAGCGAAGCTGCGAACGATATAAGGAACTTTGTCTGGAACATCTTCGCCTCCCATTACCTTGAGATGGTAAAGGTAAGGGCTTATGGTGAAGGCTTTAGCAAGGAAGAGCAGGAAGGAGCTTGGTTTACTGCTCACGAAGTATTGAAAAACGTCCTAAAACTTCTAGCCCCCATAATTCCTTTCATGACTGACTACATATGGAGAGAGGTTTACAGCAGTAAAAGCATACATTTAGAGTCTTTGCCTAAACTCAACTATAGGTTCGGCTTGGAGAGCTATACACAAAAGATAATAGACTTTAACTCTGCCGTCTGGAAACAGAAAAAGGATAAAGGTTTAAGCCTTAAGGCTGAAATAGCTATAAAAGTGCCAGAAGAGTTAAAGATGTTTAAGAAGGATTTAGTGAAGATGCACAACATTATCGAAGGGTGAATTGCATTTAGCGAGGAAGCAAAGATAAAACTGAAAAAGCTTATAGAAGAGCTTGAAAGCATTAAAGGAAGGCATACAGAGCTTATTTCTCTTTACATCCCAAAAGGCTTTAACTTGCAAGAAATCCTGAACATGCTAAAGCAGGAGTATGCGCTAACACAGAACGTAAAATCTCGAACAACAAGGAAGAATGTCCTCGATGCTTTAGAGAAGATAATCAACCACCTGCGTCAATTCAGGGAAACACCTCCTAACGGCTTGGTAGTCTTTGCTGGCAATGTCTCTCAAGTCGAGGGGCAGAGCGATATAAGGCTCTGGTCGATAGAGCCGATAGAGGAATTGAACGTAAAGATGTACTGGTGCGATCAGAGATTCATCCTAGACCCTTTAAAAGAAATGGTGAAGGAGAAAGAAATTTATGGCCTAATAGTTTTGGATGCTTCTGGAAGCGATATAGGCTTGCTAATAGGCAAAAAGATAGTATTGGAGAAGCATCTAGACAGTCTCGTGCCAGGTAAGACGTCGAAAGGAGGTTGGTGCATAAGCGAAGATAGCTTTATCATTTTAAGAGAAGGCATTGAAAGGATAGGAAGAGTTGAAAAAGGCAATTCAATCTTAGCATACGATTTCAGCTCTCACAAACCTGTTCATGCTTCTATAGATGCGGTAAAAAGGAGAAGGCCTAAAAAGGCATATAGGATAATCACGAGCAATCCCATCATCCATCTAGAGGCAACCCCAGAGCACGTGTTTTTCATCCTTTCCAAAAATGGCATAGAGACAAAGACTGCAGAAGAATTGAAGGAAGGGGATGCCTTGCTTGCTTTATCGAGAATTAACTATAAAGGTAAAAGCAGGAATATCGCTGGAAAAAAGACCAACAAGAGTTTTTGCCAAATACTCGGCTATTTGTTTGGCGATGGTCATCTCGAGGAGAACAGGATGATATTCTATGACAAGAGAAAGAGTGTTTTAGAGAAATATGCAAATTTGATAGAAGAAGAGTTTGGCCTAACTCCAAGGATTAAGAAAAGAAAGAACTATTATGAGATGAAAGTTTACAGTGCTGAAATAGTTAAAAGATTGAAGAAAGACCTCCCTGAGTTGACAAAAAAATCTAGAGAAAGGAAGATACCGTCTTTGCTTTTAAGCCTTACTAAAGAAGAGACAGCATCATTCTTGAAAGGCCTGTTCGATGCAGAAGGTTATGTCTCATCAAAAGTTATAGGCATAACAATGGCTTGCGAGGAAACTATAAAATTGTTGCAACTTCTGCTTCTAAGGTTTGGCATACTTTCGTCCTTTTCTTCAGGAAAATTCGGGTTTTCCAAGCAACCAAAATACAGGTTAAGGATAACAGACCCTATCTCTATTTTTAATTTTGCTGAAACCATAAACTTTTCTTGCCTCGAGAAAAGAGCTAAGCTCAACAAGCTAGCAGAGCAAGTGAGCACCTCAGTAGGCAGAGTTAAACCGGCTATTACAGGAAAACAAATATTGAGGCTTGCAAGCTCTATAGGTATGAAGGTAAGAGATTTTGAAAACCAGTCTATGAGGTTCTTCGGCAATAGAGATATTACACTATATGCTTTGAACTTTAGAATGTTGCCAGCTATCGAGAATGCAGGTACAGAGGAAGCTAAACAGCTTTTAGAATATCTCGATTCTTTGCAAGAGTCAGGCTTGATACAAGTAAAGGTAAACAAAAAAATACCGATAAAGCTTGAAAAGTATTTTTACGATATTTCCGTACCTTACTACAACAATTTTGTGGTTAACGGCATAATAGTCCATAATTCTCAACAACGCTACGCTCGAATAAGGGAAGAGGCAAAGCTGGAGCACTTGAAGAAGACCGGAGAGGAAGCTTCGAAGATATTCCTTCAATATCCAACTTTGAAAGGCATAATCATCGGCGGCCCAGGACCACTAAAGGAAAAGTTTTATGAAGGAGAGTTCTTGAACTATCAGGTGCAAAAAAAAGTTTTAGGCATTGTCGACACAAGTTATTTAGGTCAACAAGGTTTAGAGGAGGCAGTCGAGAGAGGACAAGAGCTCATAAAGGAAGCAGCTTTAGTGAAAGAGAGACAGCTGTTGCAAAAGTTCTTCCTTCATTTGCAAAAAGAAGATGGTTTAGCAGTCTATAAGATAGACGAAGTCGCTAGAGCAATAGAAGCGGGCGCTGTCGAAATACTGTTAATATCCGAAGCATTTGATTGGGCAAAATACAAGCTCTCTTGTCAATGCGGCTTCAAGACTGAAAAGGCTGGAAGAAAAGAAGACGTCTTTAAATGTCCTAATTGCGGTTCTGTATTAAATGTGCAAGAGCAAGAAGATTTAGCAGAAATATTGGCAGAGAAAGTGAAAGAAATGGGAGGAAGCGTCGAAATCATCTCAAAGGATTCTAGGGAGGGTTCAACTTTAAAGGAGATAGGAGGAATAGGGGCTATACTAAGATATAGGATAAAATGAATATAATTAAAAAAAGGTTTAAAAAACAAGTAAAATAAAATAATAAAAGTGAAACATAAATGGCAAACAAGATTCATGTTTTAATAATTTCTGTATTGGTTATATTCATCGCAATTATACTATTTTTAAACTTCAATAAAAATTTTGGTAACCAAACTACAACATTCGTTCCTACCACTCAAGTGACTACAACAACTCTAGAAACAACAACCAAAAGAGTTATTACAACTCCAGCGACAACTACTACACTCCAACAATCTCAACCTAAGACGGTTGAAGTTGAAATCAAAAACTTTGCATACAGCCCTGCGACAATAACGATAAAGGTTGGAGATACTGTAAAGTGGATAAATATAGATTCTGTCTCCCACACAGCAACGGCAAACGACGGAAGCTTTGATACAGGCTATTTATCTCAAGGACAGTCAAAAAGCATAACTTTTGATAGGAAAGGAGTTTATGATTATTATTGCAGACCACACCCATGGATGAAAGGTAAAGTTATAGTGGAATGAAATAATTTTAGTTTTTTAGCTAAATATAATTTCTAGAAATCTATGAGGGAAAAAGAAAAGATTACTCTAGAATACTACAAGCATAATCCTTTGCAAGAGTGGAAACGGCTAGTGAAAGATCCCTTTCACAGGTTAGAGTTTGATACCACGATGAAATTCCTAAAAAAGCATCTTCCTAAGAATAAAAAAGGATTAATTCTAGATGCAGGCGGCGGTCCAGGGAGGTATACAATCGAGTTGGCAAAAATGGGATATAACTTAATCCTCTTAGATTTGGTGCCGGAAAACCTGGAGTTTGCTAAAAAGAAAATAGCACAGACAGGAGTAGAAAATAAAGTTAAGGACATAGTTGCAGGCACAGTTACCGATTTAGCTATGTTTGAACCAGATACTTTCGATGCAGTGTTATGCCTTGGAGGAGTGCTATCCCACATCGGTCCAAGAAAAGAAAGAGAAAAGGCAGCTCTTGAATTGGTAAGAGTTGCTAAAAAAGGTGCACCAATTTTTGTTTCAGTCATGAGTAAATTGGGAACTCTGGCACATTTTCCTCGATGGATAGATGAAATAAGAAATACATCACACTTTGAAAGAATCTATTCAAAGGGCGATGATTATCAATGGCACGGCAAATATTATGCACATTATTTTGAGTTGAACGAACTGAAATCTTTATTCGGGAATAAAGTCGTCTTTATAGAAGAAGTTGGCTTGGAAGGATTGGCGTCGCAAATTCCAGAAATAATAAACAAACTAGCCAAGAAAGAACCAATAGCCTGGGAAAACTGGTTGAAAATGCATCATAAACTTTGTACACATCCAGCAGTTGTAGAACTTAGCCTGCACTTTATGGTAATTGCACGAAAAGTTTAAGTATATCATTGAATTAAAAGCAACGTCCAAAAAAGCAAGGCAATTCTTCTAACTAATATCAACACATTTGTTCTCTTAGAAAACAAATATGGAAATATCCTTCTTTCTTCCCATCTTCTTATATCCTCATCTTTCTCTATATCCTTTTTTTCCACCCACCAAGGGTTTTGCCTTGTTAAAGCTTCCTACTCCATATTGATATTTAGAATATCAACTGATTCAAAACAGAAATAAACAATAACAAAGTTGAAATAATGAGTAAAATCTTTCTTCCATTCAGCCTCTAAACACGAGAATTCTTGTTTTAGGTTAAATTGAAAAGAATGCTCTGCTAAACATATTTAAATCTAGCCGCAATAATCTGATAACATGATTCACCTAAACATCCTTGAAGAGCACGATAACAAGTTGCTCGATAGGAAGGACTTGCTCCTGCTTTTAGAGCACCCTGGACAGGCAACTCCCAAAAAGGCTGAGGTAGAGCAGAAAATAGCAGAACATTTCAAGACAACTCCAGAGCATGTAGAGGTCATCTACATCTTCTCAGTTCCAGGCAAGCCTGCCTCAAGAGTTAAGGCTAAAGTATGGTCAAAACCAATAAAGAAAGAGGAGGTTAAGGATGAAGCACAAGCCAGTCAAGAGGTGGGAGATGATAAAGGTTGAAGGCCAGACAGCAAAGAGGCTAAGACCGAGCTGTCCTAGATGTGGAGAAGGCACTTACATGGCGATGCATAAAGAGAAGACAGGCAAGATAAGACAGTACTGCGGTAAATGCCATTACACCATCTGGCCTTAGACGATTATTATAATAGTCTCCACTATTCCTCCTATTATCAGCAGGAGCACGGCTATTGTAAAGAGAATAAAAGCATCCTTGAGTATGAGGCCAAACCTTGAATGCCTTCTTGCTATAGCAGCGGATATCAAGCCCCCTCCTATTGCTCCTATAAAGTATGCAGTTATTTCGAAAATGCCGTGGGGTAGAAAAGTCATTATCGCCAAAGGCAAGCCATGCAAACCGCCGAGAGATTTTGCAACCATGCCTATTGCAGCAGCAAGAACAGAAGCATTCCAAGAAAGGATGAGTATTGCTCCAGTTCCTATTAAGAAAGAAAGCAGGAAGGATAAAGAAAGGACGCTGAAGTTGTTTGCAAATATTTCGAGGAATTGGTTGCTGAAAGTGAACCTTCCTTGGATGATGTTTATCTCCCTTATCTGCTCGTTAAAGACTTTTTGAGAAATTTCTTCAGGCAATATTACGTATGCTAAAGCCATAGCCAGAGTCATGCCCACAAACATTGCAGCAAAGGCTGAGATGACATCTCCATGCCTCTCCAAAAAAGGCTTGCTCATCTCGAATTCTGTCTCTTTTTCCTCCAAGAAGAGCATGGAGTTGATGAATGTTACGAGGACTAGAGAGATGATGACGATGCTGAAGATGCCTATGTTTTCTTTGAAGATGAAGTAAGAGATGAACATCGCTATGATAGAGACGAAGAAGGTAAATACGAAGATTGTTAGAGGATGCTTCCTATCCTTTTTGGCTACCAAAAACCATTCCAAAACCATAAAATCAAATAATTAAATGTAAAAACAAGATTAAATTTTATATCGTTTGCTGAGGTGGCAGAACCAGGCTAATGCGCCAGCCTCGAGAGCTGGTGTCCCTCGGGGACGTCAGGGTTCAAATCCCTGCCTCAGCGCAATCTTTAATTCTACACTTTCAACCATTATTTTTATACTTCTATCCCTTCTTTTCTTAATCTTTCGACAACCCAACTCACAAATTTTATAGCGTTGTTTATATTTTCCTCGGCCACACTTTTGGAAACAACAACACTTCTATATCCTTTCTGATGTCTTACCGTCAACAAACTTTGAAGAAGATCACTTTTATTTTCGTTTATCTTTTTTCCAGCCTCTTTATGCAGAAAAAGAGCTTCTTGATGATCTCTACTTGCTACTTTCTCCAGGAAAAATATCGTGAAGGCATCGTTAGCAGCGATAGCAGCATCTCCGCTGTCTATTAAAGCAGACTTGTATCTTCCTTCTTCAAAATTTCTTTTTGCACTTTCGATAAACTCCAAAGCATCTTTCAGCCTTATTTTTGCATTTTCCTTTGCTTCTTCCTTCATTTATACCAACTCTAAAGGGTGCTTTCCATCCAGTATTATCCCATTCTTAGTTACATTCATTATCAAAGGTTCTTTTATTTTGTACAATTTTTTGAATTCCGAGATCTCCATTACATCAATGAACAATATTATACCGACATTAGCAAAGTATTTAGCTATACTCTCTATCTTCTTTTTTACCTTCTCTTTCTTTTTCACTATTATCATCAAATCTATATCGCTCTTGAAATCAAACATTGGCGTCAAAAAAGAGCCATACAAGATAACCGATAATGCTTTAACTTTTTTTATTTTCTTAATCAGCACTGTTTTAACTCTGTCTATAACTTTATCCTCTAGTTCAAATAGTTTTTTCACTATTTCTCTTACAAAATAGTTTTCTTCGTTCAATTTGTAGAATTTGCTTTTACCTTTTCTGGATAATGTAAGAATGTTCTCGTTTACTAGGAAATTTATGTATTTAAAAACAACAGATTTTGAGACATTCAATTCTTTTGCCAATTCTGTTATGCTACAACCATTTGGACTATCGTTTATCTTTTTCAAGATTTTTAGGCTGTACTTTCCTTGAAAAATTTTTTCCATCAACATATTTATCGTTCTCTTTTAAGAACGATTGTTCTTATATAAGAACAAATATTTAAAAGTTACTAACTTATTCACAAACCTTTTATACCACTTTTCCCAATCCTTTCTCGTTACCAAATGGATCTCGAAAGGGTGTGATTCGCCGATAAAAGAATAAAGCTTTGACAAAACCTTCCATCTTTTAATTCCCTTTCTCGGTGATTTATCTGAGATGACAAGAGCATCTATATCTGATGATAGAGTGAAATCATTTTCCACGACAGAGCCTAAAACCAGGACTTTAACCTTTTCATCCTTTAAGACTTTTTTACCGTCTCCTTTAGCATCCTCGCATAGCTCTTGTAATCTTTAAAGTACTTTTCCCTCGATGCTAAGAAATCAAAAATCTCCATTCCGTATCATCCTTGAAAGTTTTTTAAAATCTCCAAAACCATACTCTTAAATAATTTTCGCGTTTAAATTATGTAGCGTCTCTCTATACTCTTTAAATTATGTAGCGTCTCTCTGTAAGAAATAATTGTATAAAAAAATTTCATGTCCCATATAATATATTTAGGAGCTCCATTTTCTTCTGCTTTTCTTATCAAGTTTTTAGCAAACTTTTTCCATTTGGGTGAAAGATCATAACGTGTGACGTATTCAGCGAGGATATATAAAGAATGTGTCCAATCTTTAAATCCTTCTGGACGTCCATTTTGGATTAACAACTCCCCGCGTCTCCTAAAGTATACAACACTTCTTATTAAAGATTGTAGAGCATTACTCCTAAAAACTTCTCGATCTTCAGGAGATACATCATTCTTCTTAGGCCATTCAGCAACCCTACGATATATTTCTCCACAAAATGAGGAAAAACTTGCAATTTCTCTGTAAAGTTGCGCGCATCCATTTAAATCACCTGAAGCTCTCGAAGCTCTCGCACCGGCTATCAATTGATGGATAATTTCTTCATAAATTTCTGCAGCTTGAATTAATAGTTGTGGATCAGGAAAAACTGCGTTTTGGTTTATTAAATCTAGGGCTTTTTCTCGAAGCTCTTGAATTGGCACCATGTTATCACTATTAATTATTAGTTAGTGGTAATTATATAAGTATTCTTATTGAGAAAAATACATATTTGAAAATATATATCTCAGAAAAACTTTTATTTCTAAATCCACAGCAAGTTTAAAAATCAACAAATCAATAATTAATTATGTGTTTTGATTGGCTAAAGAACCTCTTCAAGAAAAAGGAGCAAAAGCAGCAAAAGCCTAAAAAGAAGAAATGAGCATCCATGTCTGAAAAAGATGAGGCCGAAATAGTTATAAGTAGAGTTAATGAGATTATCGACCAAGGCCTTCCAGAGATAGATATAGACCTACTGAAAAAAGCTATCCTCCTAGGAGAGGAACACGGCATAGACGTCAGCAAGCTTATTGCCAAACTCAAAGAATTAACGAGCGAGGAAGTAGTTCATCTAAAATGATCAAGGCAGGAACTCCTGTTTTTCCAGCTTTTCTGGCAAATAGACTTCTGACAAGAACTTCAACCCTCTAGAGGATAATGCCTCTATTTCTGCTTTTATCTTCTTCTGCAGCATCAGTTTTATCTCCCTCTTCCACTCCTTATGGTCTAGCCAAGGATATTGCAATAGCTCTTTCGCCCTCTTCAAGTCTTGCTCTGTAGCCTTGATAGTAGACTTTTCAAGCCCATACTTTTCTATGTCAGATATAGTCAAGCCTATGAATTTGACTGAAGGCGTTCCTAGCTCGTCCGAAGCATGAGCTAGAGTCATGCTTCCGCTCTTGATGACTGAATATATATACCATCCATAAGAGTCAGAATCTGTCATGACATAAATAGGCAAGTTATGCTCTACTGCCAGTCTCTTTATAAGCCTTCTCGTCCCTCTTGCCGGTTGCCCGCCAGTGCCTATCAAGATGCAATTGTACTTTTTCCAAAACTTGTCTTCATGCAGCCTCTCGAAGCCAGCATTTTTCTCTATACAATTATGTGTGAATATGCCGCTAGCGTGCATAAAAGTATGGTCTGGTAATGCTGATATGATTTCATAGTATTCACCTTCATAATCAACAAACTCTACACTCTTGACAGCTATGGGATGGATGAACTCAAAAGATATATTAGATTTAAGCATCAGGCCTTTCCAAACTGCTGATTCATAACCCAAATACCTCTTTACTGTATTCTCATCAAAAACAAACAAAGGAAGCTTATCCCATATAGTTTTAGAACCTTCAAAATTCCAGTGCTTCGTGTTTATTTCAATAACATATATCTTTGACCTCAAGCCATTGTTTTTGAAAAACCTTTTATAAGAAGGTATGCCGATAAACCTTAGCAGCAGTCTCACATCATCCGCTAATTTTTCTGAAACAGTATGCACCCTTATCCATGAATTGCTTCTGCTTCCGTCGCCGTTTATATAGCCTTCGAGGAAAGAAAGCTTGCACAATTTGCTTAAAGAATATAAGATTTCTGGAACTTTTTTGTCATAAGCCGTCTTACCACAGAAATGCTCAAACAGCAAGCCTATTATTTTGTTACCGAAGTAGATTTGAACTGAAGAATATTTTTCATCTTTTTTGTACATTCTGCCTTTTATGCCAAAAACTTTTTTCATCAATGACATGACGTCAAACCAGTATTTCTCCTCTGGTTCTCCAAAAGTAAAGACTGG
>Ga0272449_1002209_pt1 | contig 18439 bp, 18 predicted proteins | sample YNPCB0241_FD_198679 | JGI IMG/M metagenome (GOLD analysis project Ga0272449, IMG submission 198679) | Hot spring sediment microbial communities from Yellowstone National Park, WY, United States - YNP-CB-024-1 | ecosystem: Environmental > Aquatic > Thermal springs > Hot (42-90C) > Sediment... | reverse complement strand
GTGGATAAACGCAAGATCGGGAAAGACTTGGCTGAAGCCATATTTGCTAAGCCTAACTGCTGCGCCAAGTTCGCTGATGTGCCACCCTTAGGCGTGAAAGTTTCGCCGGGGCCAATTCTGGACGGGGTAGCAGAGCACATGAGGGAGCCCTTTAACGTTTACAGTGAAAAAGAGGTTAACCCCGTAGATGTTGTAGAGGTTTTAAAGGAAGCTAGGGCAGAAATCCTCCTAAACTATTTGCCTGTGGGAAGCTATCACGCTACACGCTTTTATGCCCAGGCAGCTTTGGATGCTGGATGCGCCTTCGTAAATTGCATACCCGAGTTTATTGCTTCAGATAAGGTTTGGAGTAAAAAATTTGAAGAGCGGGGGCTTCCACTGGCAGGCGACGACGTGAAAAGTCAGCTTGGCGCAACAATTCTCCACCGAAGCCTTGTTAAGCTATGCGTTGACAGAGGCGTCATAGTTGATGAGACCTATCAGCTGAATCTTGGCGGAAACACAGACTTTCTGAACATGACTGTTGAAGAGAGACTAAAAACTAAACGGGTGAGCAAAACAGAGGCAGTCACAAGCCTTGTACCCTACGATTTGCCTACCCGTATAGGGCCTTCAGATTATGTGCCTTTTCTAGGCGATAAAAAAATCTGTTACATTACGCTTAGAGGCAGAAAGTTTGGCAATCTGCCAGTGACGATTTCAGCGAAGCTTGAAGTTGAAGATTCGCCGAACAGTGCCGGAGTGGTTATCGACGTTATAAGAGCGGTGAAACTAGCCTTAGATCGCAAAATCGCCGGTCCTCTGATAAGCATATCTTCTTATGCTTTTAAGCATCCGCCAGTTCAAGTTCCAGACTCGACAGCGAAAGAATGGATTGAAGACTACATAAAAGGAAAAAGAGAACGCTAACTCGCGTTAGATTTCATGGCAAATTTACATGTTAGTGTATATATGAGTTTCTGTGCTGGTTAAACTTCTTTCAAAAGTAAAAATTACATTTAGGTCTCCCATTTTTATAATGATTGTGCATGTTTTCGTTGAAGGTGCGCGGTGTATTTTTAGTCTCCGCGTTAGTTTTGTTGCTTATGCTGGCGCATGCGCCTAGGGCGTGTTTTGCGCAGGAGGATGCTACTAAGAGGGCGTTAGAAATTTTTAGGAATGTGGTGGGCCTTAATGTGGACGCGTATAACGCGAGCCTAATTTCGCACACGCCGAATTCAGTGACATACACCCTTGAATCTAAGGGAAGCAAACTGATTGCGTACTGCGCTTTTGTGGATGGGAAGCTACGGTCAATCTCCATGTATGTTAAGGAAGGGTTGCCTCTGATGCTTTATACGGCTGCCAACGAGGTTGAAATGGCTAAGGACTTTTTGAGCAGGTATCAAGCCTACTGCGGGGCCGCGCATGTGGAAGCGTTTAAAGCCTTTTTAGGCATGGTTGAAGCCAAAACAAACATCAAAAAGGTTTCAGGAAACATCAAATTTGAAGCGGAATATACTAAGCCTGTTGATGTTAAAAACCGCACCCTAGACATTGCAACGTTTAGGTGGATATACACGTTTAACGGCATTGAAGCCTTTTACAAGTCTGTAGCGCTTGCTTTTGAAAACGGATACTTCGGAGGTTTCATCGACGATTGGAACCTTTACGAGATTGGCAGTTATGACATAAATGTTGATGAAAAGAGAGCAATAGAAATCGCCGTAAACGCTGCTAAAAACTACTCTACTAGGGTTTATATGGGCAGGGATGCTGGGGGCAACGAGATGTGGGTAGAGGTTAAGGATTTTAAGGTTGTTGGGGCTAAGGCTGTTTCCTTGATTTTTGGTAACGGCTTATTTGAGGGGGAGGCCCGTGATGGAAACCCCTATAAACTTTATCCTGTATGGACCGTAGAAGTTTATTTTGATGATGTTTATGCTGGGGGAGTTTATGGCGTATGGCTTAACATTTGGGCTGACACAGGCGACGTTTGGAGAATATTCCCCCTCACAGGACCCTTAGGATCACCACCCTCAGACATGGTTCTCATAGAGAACGGAGAAAGCGAAGGTCAAGCAGGCGGTGAAGAACAAGAACCCACCACTCCAGACGAAGACCAAGAACAAGAGCCCACAACGCCAGAAGATACATCCAACAGTGGAACATGGCTAAACCTTACACAAACAGCCCTAATAGCCATACCAATAACTGCCGGAATGGCCCTCACAACAGTTAAAGTCTATTCAAAACGAAAAAGTAAGCCCATAAAGGGATAACATAGCATGCCAAAACTAGGTTTCTTAAAACTTGCCTTGGCATTATGGCTTCTAGTCTGGCTTGCTACATTTTCAATTGTGATGCCGGTGGCGAATGCGAAGCGCGCGCAAGATTCTGCGATGCAAAATAGGAAATTAAAAAGTGGTTTGTTAAACAAGGCTTAAAGGTGTCTTAAACTCTAAGAAGCACATGTAAGTTGTTCTAGAGTTTTTAGTAGAGTTGTGCAGGCGGAAATCCATCTTAGATAGGCGTTTAGGGCTGCCCGCAGAGCCACGGTGTCCTTGGCTTCAACGCTTAAAACCAAAAAATCCCCCTCAATTTTCAAGCTCGCCTTTGAACGGGTTGTAGCTGGCTTCTCCACTTCCGGCATCAAAGCCCTATAAACTATTTCCAAATTTCCTTTTGATGGAAACTTTAAGCGCAAAACCGCTTTAGCCTTCATTGTCAACTTCCCATATTAAATGAGATATGCCTATGCGGGGGCCAACCTCCACCATTTCGGGAATAAGCCTGAAAGTAACCGCTAAAAAACCTTGTTGCTCGGGCATAATCTGCATTAAAGCATCATATCCCTTTACGCTCTCCTCATAAGAAACAATTTGGATGCCGAAAAATTTTGACAACGCATCTTCAAGCTTTTTAACTTCCACCGAAAGGCTTCGGGAGACTGCAAGTGCGAGGGACTTTATCCCTCTCCCCTTAGGCTTAGCTTCTGGAAACTCCCTTTGAAGTTTTACTCTTTTTAGGTAGATTAAAGGCGGAATAAGCCTTAAACCCTTCTCGCTCACATTGAAAAACTGTATTTTTCCCGGGCCGCCCTTCCACCTTTCAACAATCAAAACCTTTTCAGCGTTAACTTCTAAGGCTTTTTCCGCTACGCCTTCTAAGCTTAGTTTTCCACGGTTTATCCGCAGCGTGTTAGGAATTGTATGCGATAGGTCTCTGCAAAACGTCCTAATAGCCTTTGTAGGTCTCCGCGAAGTTGTTAACAATATCAAGTTTTCAGCCTATCATTCTTCCGAAGTTTCAACTTCTTCTACAGGCATCCCTTTAGCAACGCGTTTAGCCACAACTCCAAGTTTCGTTGTTGGCGTGTAGGCTCCACCAGTAAATGTGAAGCCACATTTGCTGCACTTCCAAACGCCAACGCTTACCCTTTTAACTCGTAGAAGACCACACTGAGGGCACTTATGGTCCCTCTTCATTTCAGTGATTATTTTTATGTAGCGTTTTCTAACAGTGGCTCCGTAGCGGGAACCTAACCCTCTAGTTGGACCAACCTTCTTAGTTCTCTTTCCCATAGCCCTTTTCACCATCCTAACTTCTTTCGTAACTCATCAGCCTTTTCCCTAGCAATCTGAACTGCTTCAAAAACCTGTTTTGGCGTGAAATATCCGCTTCCCCCCTTCTGGAGCGCGCATATGTTTCCGTCGTCGTCAACGGTTATGGTGATTCTAGCATCCATTATTTGCTCTTCTTCAAGCCAAGGATCCACAACAAGGTTATCATTTATCTTTGCAAGGGTAACCGCTATGGGATGTTTTCGCAGTGGAAGCGAAGTGTATCCAGGCTTAATTTTAACTTCGTCCTCTTCAATTTCATAGGTGAACATTTTCGTGTTTAGCAGTGCAGCCAATGCAGCTAGGGCTGAGGCGTCAATTAGGTTTCCATCGTGGTTAAGCACGTAAATGTCGACAAAAATCACGAAGACTTTTTTGCCGGGGCTTATGCACAGTTTTTCTACGTCTATAGCTTTTGATTCTCTTATTCCTCTGTCCACGACTCTTGCAAGTTCAATAGAGTTTTCGTCTGGCGGGCCTGGTTCGAAGGTTGGTGATGCTAAAGGTACAAGCTCCGCGTTTACTGTTAAAACTCCCTCGTTCGGCGTGTCTGGGAAAGGTTCTCCTGTTTCAATTTTCACTCCAGCCATAACTTCTGTTTTTCCAAGAAGAACCCTTGCCGAACCCTCTGCTTTTTCAATTATTCCCTGTTCCACTTTTATTTCACGGTAATCTCGCAATCCTCTGCCGTCTAAGCGTTTTCCTTTCGCAATCAGCTGGGCGATTTGTTTCTGTTTTACACGGACAACCATTGACATTTACTCTTCAACCTCCTTAACGCTTATGTATTTGGATCTTAAGGCTTCCTTCTGCAAAGCGTAAATTTTCCTGCAGCCCTCAATGGCTAAGTTAACAGTTTTTTCAAATTCTTCAGGGGTTAAGATTCCATCCATCTGCAGCAATGTTATTACCCCCAGATTCGGCATAAAAGCCACTGGAACATCGGCAGATCCAACTTTATCCTCGGTGTCCATCAAATCCAAAACAATAGTGTCATCAACTTTTCCAGCTGAACAAGCCGCCACCAGGTCCCGCATGGGTATGCCTGCATCAGCCAAGGCCAATGAGGCAGCTGTTATGCTTGCGCATCTTGTGCTTCCATCAGCCTGTAAAACTTCAACAAAGACGTCTATGGCTGTCCGCGGGTAATATTCCATGAAAATGGCTGGTTCCACAGCTTCCCTAATAACCTTCGACAGCTCTATTTCTCTTCGCGAAGGAGCTGGAGATTTTCGCTCTTGAACAGAGAATGGTGCCATGTGATATCGGCATCTTAAAACCATGCGGTCTGGTAGGGCCATATGTTTCGGATGCACTTCCTTCGGCCCATAAACAGCTGCTAAAATTTTGTTTTTCCCTTGTTCAATGTAGGCTGACCCGTCAGCATTTGACAGAGCGCCTACCTCAATTTTTATAGGTCTCAACTCGTCTGGTTTTCTTCCATCAAGCCTTAAACCCTTTTTATCAATCAACTTTTCAGGTTTTTGACTCATTCTTGACTCCCTCCCTTTTTCTCCTTTTCTTTTTTAATAAGTTGTGATATGCGGTCTGTTAATCCTGTCGTGTGGGATTCCTCGTCGATTTTTCGGATGGCTATCATCGCCAGTTCCTCATCTTCTAGGCTCTTGCCTGTTATCAGTATAACTCCATTATGCCCAAGAATTATGTGGCAGCCCGTTTCCTGCTTTATTAAGGATATCATAGAACCCTTCTTCCCTATTACCCTTGGAATCTTTGTTGGGGTTATTTTCACTATCTGCCCACGAGTTATCTTTCCCAACCCAGGCTCGTTAACGCTTAGCTGCGGGTCGTGGGTTCTGTCGTAGGCAACTATTTTTGCCACAACCAAGTCTCCAACATCAAGAACCTCTGTAAGATCATTTTTCTGCGGTTTAAACGGTCTGCTTAGAACCTCTGTGGCCCTTAGAATGGCCATATATGGCGAGTTTATGTCAACTGTCCAACCGTTGAAGCCGACTTCAACCACTGTCCCTATGACCGTGTCGCCTACTTTTGGAATATAAAAGGCTCTTAAGGCGACAACGCTGACCTTTTTTTCTTCGTATTCGACAAGTCCTGTTCTCGCGGCGTAAATCTTACCGCCCTCTTTATACGCGTTTTCGCCGGCTATGTAATCGCCTTCTGCCAGCAAATCTCCAGGGGTCACAAGTTGCCTTTTTTCAAAAAATGTTGGCATGATAAACACATCCAAACCATAACTAATCAAATTTAGGATATTATCTTCGCTTCCGCATTTCCCTTTGTAATTTCTCCAATTTTCTCGAGGAACGGCCCATATACGCCGGCTGGCATTTCTAAAATTCCATGCCATGAGCCGTCTGCCCGCCACTCTTCACGCTTTATTGTTCCAAGAGCTTTTAGGGTTCCATAGGCTCTGGCTGCATATTGCGCTGGTATATGGACGCTGACAGAAACTTGTTCCATTTTTAGCGGGAGAATTTGCCTAAGCATTTTGATTATTTCTCTTGCCTGTTCTTCTGTTGCCCTGAACGGATCTATCGAGTAGTGGATTTGCTCCATGGCTTGTTCAATGCGTAATGGTGGATGGGGAAGGTTTGTTCTGGGGTCTACGCAATTTTTTGATATGAAGGCTACTATCTGCCTCCTTTTATCCTCAATCATTTTTCTCCGTTGTTCTGTTGTTAGCTGTAGTGTTCCCTTTTTCAATATTATATCTGCAATCTTAAGCTGATCCGTCGTCCCAAAGGCCTTGCGGAGGGCGTCTTCGGAAACTTTTGTTCCCTTGTTTGCATCTGAGAATATGGTTTCAGTAATTAAAACTTCTGATATCGAGGATATTTTCCCTAAACGGTAGTCTAGGGCTTTCTCCGGTTTTACGACGACCTCAAAGTGTTCATCGTCTTTTGTGATGCGCGCGATGGTATGCTTTTCTCCCATCTCAGTTTCACTTGCTTGCGCCTAAGTTCTTCACGTACTCTTCAACTTTCTCTTCGCTGAGGGTTTCCATCTTCTTTGTTGCTGAAGGAATGACGGCTATTTTTATTCTAGGCGGAAGCTGTCTCGCTTCTAAGGCTTTTACAAGACATTTTACTCCAAGTTTGACAGCGTCTTCAAGGCTTAGGTTTTCGCGGTATTCTTCTTTCAAAATGTTCATTACAGTTTCTCTTCCAGCGCCGACTGCTGTAGCCTTATGTCCTTTATAGGTTCCGCTTGGGTGTGTTATGAATAGGCGGTTTCCAGTTTTATCAACTCCGCCAAATATCAGTGAAACTCCAAATGGTCTAACACCTGCATGCTGCGTATAAAGCTGCTGTATATCGCATATGCGCTTGGTTACAACCTCAACATCTATCGGTTCGTCATAAGTTAACCTGTTACTTTGGGCATAAATCCGCGCCTGATCTATCAAAACCCTTGCATCTGAACTTAAACCCACTATGGCTGTTCCTATATGCTCGTCAATCTTGAAAATCTTCCATGAAGACTCAGATTCCTCAAGGGGCTCAACGGTTTCTTCAGCGCCTAAAACAACACCTTCAGGGCACTTTATCCCCAAAATTGTTGCTCCTCGATTAACTAGCTCCATGGCATATTCAACTTGAAACAGCCTTCCATCTGGTGAGAAAACGGTTATGGCGCGGTCGTACGCTCCTGGAGCTGCAAATACAGACATCAAACATCAACCTCACACTAATTAAATCCCTTTGCAGAACTTCATATAACAACTAAACTAAAAACCTTTTCCTATCAATTGTGCTTTTAGAAGTCTTTTTTCGCCACTTGCGAAAGATTCTGCCCATCATCCTTTTGGCTGCGGATAATAATTATTTATAATGGTAGGCGCCAATTAAAAGTTGGTGATTGAAAGCTTATGGGTTATTTGGCGGTTTGGAAGGTTTTAGATGAGATGGTTACAGATTTTCGCAAGAGAAAAATGACTGTTCCCGCCAATATTGTTGGTGATTTGAGGTATGCGAAAACTCTAATCAATGTTATGAGGGCTGACCCCTCCAATCTTGAAACAAGCCAAAAGATTGAAGAATATCTTCGTAATGTGGAGACGTACCTTATTTCTGAGGGGCGTGAAAGGCTTGGAAACGAGTATGTGGAGGAGTGGTTGAAGCGGTTAGATGAAGCAAGCAGGGCGCCTTTTAATGAAGAAGAGGAAGAAGCGAGGTTTATTCCAGGAGTTCCAAGAGAAAAGCGTTGGATACGTGTTAAACCCTCTAAGGAATTGCCTATTGAAACGTTGAAGGCTTTGGCTAGAGATTTAAAACTTTCATTTGGTGTGCAGAAAGATGGTTGTTTACTTGTCTACGGCGAAGATGAACATTTGAAAGATTTTGTCAAGAAAATGGCTACAAAATATGGGTTAAAGGCTGAAAAATAGCGTTAAAAAGTGCATAATCGTTAAAACTTGCTGGTGCAACACTTTTATAGAGAAATCGTATAGAATTGGCTTCCAATGAGATATTCACGGTTTCGTAGAGGTGAGGGCGTAGTTTAATGCCCTATATTAAAAAAATAGAGCTTAAGGGATTCAAATCATTCGGCCCGCAAACGGCCAAAGTAGTCTTAGATAAAGGTTTTACGGCTATAACAGGCCCAAATGGAAGTGGGAAGACAAATATTGTTGACGCGGTTTTATTTGCCCTAGGCGAACTAAGCACTAGAAGGCTTCGTGCGGAAACCGCTGCCAAGCTGATTTTCCACGGTTCCGAGAAGGCTGGATTAGAAAATGCGAAAATGGCTAAAGTGATTATACAGTTTGACAATACTGATGGGCGTATACCTGTTGACACCGCAACAGTAACTATTTCTCGCGAGGTTTACAGAAACGGTCAAAGCGTCTATAGGCTTAATGGCAGAAGAATTTCAAGAGCCTACATAATGGAAATTCTCTCCATGGCGGGAATAAGCTCCACAAGCCAAAACATAATCTTGCAGGGAACAATAACCCGCTTGACGGACATTTCCCCGCAGGAAAGGAGAAAAATCATCGAGGACTTGGTTGGAATAGCCCAATATGACGCGGAAAAAGCTGAAGCTGAAGAAAAACTGCGGACTGCAGATATGTCTATACGCACAGCCATGGGCAGAATAGACGAAGTGCAGAGGCGAGTGGAAGACCTAGAAAGAGAACGCAACGAGCTTTTGCGATATACCTTCCTCAAAAACGAGGTAAAAAAGTTTGAAGCTGTCAAACTCTCGCATGAAATTGCACAGATACAAGAGAAAATAAGGGAGAACTCCGTTCAAGCGGATAAAATCAAAAGCAGACTTGAAAAGATAAGGGCTCTACGAGAACAGCATAGATTAAAACGTAGAGAAATTGAAGGTGAATGGCGGAAACTAAGCTCAGAAATAGTTGAGGAAGGCGGCTCGCAAGTATTAAAGGTTCAAATGAAAATCGGTGAGTTAAAATCTAAGCTGACAGAGTTGACGACGAAAATAAGCTCTGGGAAAACAAGCCTTGAGGGGCTAATTAAAATTAGAGAAAACAATCTCCAGCAATACCAGTCTATTAGAAACGAGATTCGCGAAAACCGTCTGAAAATTAGGCGTTTAAAAAGCGAATATGAACGTATCTTAAGCGAAATTAATGCGAAGCAGGCGGAACATGATGCTATGGCACAAGAAGCTGCCCAACTATGGGAAAACCTTGGTGAGAACAGCAAAAAAATCCGAGAAATGGAACTGCAGCTTGATAAAAACTACAAAAGGCTTGCATATTTAAGGTCTGAACATGCGAAGGGCCAGACAGCCATCAAAATTCGGGAAAGGAGGCTCAGAGACCTAAATGAACGCAAAGAAAGGTTTGCTACAACACTTGACGAGCTTGGAAAATCTCTAGCTGAACTTGAGAAAGTCCAGAAGGAACAAAAAACTCAGCTTAAAAATTTGGAACGTATGCTTGAGAGAAGAATAGCTCAGAAGGAAGCTGTGGAGAGGGAGATAGCTGAAGCTGGAAAAATAGCTGAGTCAGCACGGGAGGCAGTTGTAGAATTTGCCACTCAAAGGGAACTTGCAGAAACGGTCGCCGCTGAAGAAAAAGCCCTGAGAAGCATAGAAGAGCTTGGCGAACTGGGCGTTATTCAAGGCGTATACGGCAGGCTACGCAATTTAATCAAAATCGACAAGGCTTACCAGCAGGCCATCGAAGTTGCTGCTGGGGGATGGTTAGACGCCATGGTTGTGAAGGATTTTGACACAGCTTTTACTTGCACGGAAACTTTGAGGAGAATGAAACTTGGGCGGATAAAAATGATACCTCTTCAAGGAATTTCAAGTGTAAAGCCAATTAATGTTCCAAAGGACAGGAACGTCAGCGGCGCCGCTTTCTCTTTCATAAAATGCGCTAAAGAGTATGAGCCTGCGGTTTACTTTGTCTTCGGCGACACGCTGATTGTTCCAGAAGATAAGACGGCTTTTGCCTTATCAAATGAGGGTTATCGTGTAGTAACGGTTAACGGAGACCTTTATGAGCCTGGTGGCGCCTTGGAAAGCGGTTACTACCGTGCACCGATAGACTTTTCTGCTATTATACCCAGCGAGGCAGCTATAAAAAGCTTGGATGAGGCTGTCAAAGCCCTTCAGCAACATTTGTCCAGAAGGGGAATCGACATAACCTCTCTCGAGGAGGAGATAGACAGAACCCGTGTTGAAATTGCTCGCTTATCAGAAGCCATAACAACCCTTGACAGGGAGATAGCCAGAGTTAAAAGAAGCGTTAAAAGAACAAAGTTAAACATCAAGAGAGTAGACACAAACATCAAGAGAATCGAAAACGAAATTGAAGCTGAAAAAGCAAAGATTTGGGCCTATAGGGCTGAAAGAAGCTCAATTCAAAAGGAAATGCGTAAACTCCAAAACGATTTAGCAGTTTTAAGACGGAAAGTGGACCCTGCAAACATTCAAGAGATGGAGGTTAAAAGGGAAAAGCTAGCTGAAGAGATAATCACTTTAAGGCAGAAGCTTGGCAGCGTTCAGACAGAAATTTCAACGCTTCAGTCACAATTTGACAACGTTTTAAGAACAGGGTATAGGAACATAAAAATTCAGCTGGCAAAGGTTGAGCAACAGCTTAGAAAAACCGAGAATGAAGTGGAAGCAGCACTGCAAGAAAGGGAAAAGCTAAAACAGGAACTGGCGGAACTGGAGAAAAGCCGCGTTGAACTCTCCAAAACTGTCTTATCGGCAAGAGAGGAATCCAAAAAGTTTACGGCTCAAATAGATGAGATAGACAAAGAACTTCGCGGGCTCGACGCCGAATATGAGGAAACCGACCGTTTGCTGAACCAGTACCAATTGAACATTCAAACATCCTTAATACAGCTTGAACAGTGGCAAAACCAGCTGAAACAGTTCGGCTACGAGAAACCCTTAGAAGTTACCGTTAAAGAGGTTGAAGAAGCTGAAACTTCTTTGAAAATGCTCCAGTTTGAAATTGAAAGAGTAGGCGCGGTAAACCAGCTTGCCCTATCCCATTACGCTGAACAAATTTCCCGTTATAAGGAGTTATCCCTAAGAATGAATGAGCTTGAAAAAGAAAAACAGGCAATTTTAAAGTTTATGGATGAAGTTGAAAGCAAAAAACATAAGGTTTTCATGGAAGCCTTCGAAAAAATTAACCAAAACCTGCAAAAATACTTCTCAAAGCTTACCGGAGGAGGAATAGCCACTCTAACGCTGGAAAATCCGGAAGAGCCCTTTTCAGGAGGGATAGACATGATTGTACAGTTCCCCCGCAAGCCCTCAATAGTTGTAAGCGGCGCCAGCGGCGGCGAACGCTCTGTTGCCGCTGTTGCTTTCATATTTGCGATAAAAGATTTCACTCCAGCATCCTTCTATATTCTCGATGAAGTGGATGCCCACTTGGATGCTTTCCACGTTTCAAAGCTCGCGGACCTTCTTTTAGAGGAGTCGGAGAAAGCTCAGTTCATTGTAATCACTTTGAAGCCTGAAATGATTAACAAGGCTCAAAAGGTTTACGGAGTTTATGGACGCAACGGAGTTTCAAATGTTATTTCTGCCAAGTTTCTAGAGGTGCCAAGCTAAATGGCAACCGCGGTTAAAAAGCCTTTTTACATGCGCCCTCCATGGAACATTCTATTCGAGTTTCATAAGCTTGAAAAGCTTGCTCCATGGAACATTAACATCGCTTACCTGCTTACCACGTTTCTTGAGGAAATGGAGAAAAGTGGGCAGATAGATTTTAGGGCTTCAGGCGTAGCCTTAGACTCTTCAGCTCTCATATACCTTATGAAGTCAAGGCTACTGCTTAAACTTGAAGAACCGCCACAACCCCCTAAAGCTCCGCAGGATTTTCTTCCACCGCCCCTTTTCCTTCCCCTTAGACATGAGTTGACTTCAACGACCATACGGCATTTGCTGGAAGTTTTAGATGATGTTCTAAAGGGTGAAAAACTTTTCCATCTAGAAAAAACGGTGGCAGAGCCTATCCTCCCGACGCCTTCAGAGATTCTTCCACAAATCGACTATTATCTGATGGAAATTGAGCTCCAAATGGATAAGCTTTATAAATCTCTCCTTGAAAGGGTTAAAGGCGCCGGAATAATAGAATTCTCAGCTTTAACAAGGGGGATGACGCGGCTAGAAGCCGTGCGCACATTCATTCTCTTGTTGTTCTTAGCTCAAGACGAAAGAGTAGAGTTGTGGCAGGATGAAGAATCTGAGGAAATTTACATAAGTGTCGGAGGATTTGGCGTTGCAGGAAGCGAAAAACCCGCTTGATAATCTGGAAGAAGTCTCACAAAATACGCAGGTTGTGGATGAGTCAAAAAGGGAGCTTGCTCTGGTTGAAGCTGCGTTATATGTTGCAGGCCGTCCGCTTGATCTTTCAGAGTTATGTTCAGTTTTGAAGACTCGGTCGAAAAACAAAGCTAAAAAGCTTGTCACCATGCTTGCACAGGAGTACGCTAAAAGGAGCACAGCTCTTGAAATTTTAGAGTTGAAGGATGAAAGATATGTTTTGCAGTTAAAAACCGATTTTACTCCTCATGTTAGAAAGCTTGTTAAGAGGCCGCTTCTTTCCACAGGCCCGCTGAAAACTTTGGCTTACATAGCTCTTAGGCAGCCGATTTCTCAAAAAAGGGTTATTGAAGTGCGGGGGCATCATGCTTATGGTCATATTAAGTTGCTTAAGGAAATGGGTTTGATTGCCTTGGAAAGGAAGGGGCGTTCTTCAATTTTGAGGACGACGGATTATTTCGCGGACTATTTCGGCTTAAGCCATGACATTTCAGTTATGAAGAGGGAGTTGAAGAAGATTCTGGAAGGAGATAAAGCGGCAGAAGAGGAAGATAAAAGTTCAGCTGTAAGCGTGTCAGACGGATAGGTTTATATGCCGAACAATGTGATAGTGAACAAGCTTAAAAACGCATCACTGGAAGATGAGTAAGTATGTCTGTTTGGCACGGCGATTTGCATAAGAAAAAGCCGTCTGGAGGCAAAAAGCGAGCCTACCGTGGGAAAAGGAAATTTGAGCAAGGCTCATTCCCTGTGGAAACAGTTTTAGGCGAACCTGAAAGGAAAATCGAGCGGAAAAGGGGCAACACCTTTAAGGTTAAGGTTTTGAGTGAAAAATACGCTTGTGTAACAGACTCGACAACTAGAAAGACGCAAAAAGCTGAAATTTTGCGGGTTGTTAAAAACCCAGCTAACGTTGACTATGACAGAAGAGGCGTAATAACAAAAGGAGCTATTATTGAAACTTCTCTAGGCTTGGCACGTGTGACTTCCCGTCCGGGACAAAACGGAGTAATAAATGCTGTTTTAATAGAGAAAGAAAAAGCTAGCTAAACCTATTTTGAAACCGCTGAGCCGCGAATCTTCAGTAACTGCTTCGCAATCTTCTTGATCATTTGATTTTTGGGTTCTTTTTTGGCTACTAAAAGCATGCCCGTTTTAAGCCAAGGAGTCTTAGGATAGCTGGCCTCCAAAACAAGCTCTTGCTCAAAACCAAGCCTCTCAGCAGCCTCCTTCAACTCTGAAATTTTCGGTGAAGGCACCGCCAAGCTCTTCGGAATTTTCCTTCCCTCACCCCTAGCCTTTGTCGAGTCAAAATACGCTGGCCACAAAATCACCTTGTCTTGTTTACGCATTTCCCTTTTCCACTTCCCATTTTACTTGTGAGCATAATACGCTGTAAGTTTCACATTAACCTTATCTATTCGAACGAAGCCGAACCTCTCAAACTGTACCACATCATCGGGTTTTAATTCTTTACAAGCGCTTTCAGCGATACCTTCAAATACTGTAGCGTCTGGCATAATCACTTGACACGGCATGTCTGCACCTACTGGCACCCAGTGAATAAGCGGAGCTTCAACTTTCCTAGCTTCTTCATAAGTTTCGCTTATAAAAGACGCTTCAGCCGAATACGCTTCAACCTTCTCAATTTTTATGTTAAAAAGCTCCATAAGGCGAATCACGTTTCCAACCGTTAAAGCCTCGGCATCCCTTTTTGAAATCCAGAAAAGCGCCGCGTTATCCGCTCCCATAGGCTTTATAGAGTATTCTCTGAAGCCTTTCTCAGAGTATTCCGGATGCAACCGAAGCCTTGCACTAAATGTTTTTGGAATATTCTTAACTGAAAGCTGAACTGGGTTCTGCACAAAGAAGTACCTGTTCACTTTAGGGTCTAGAATTTTACGGTTGTATGCATAAAGGTTTTCCCAGCTTAAAATCACGTCTGAAGTTTTCGGTCCAACATCAATTATGAGTTTTTTGATGGCTGCCGGCGTTATTCCCCGCCTTCGCAGTGCTGCAAAAGTTGCCAGCCTCGGGTCATCCCAATCTTCGTAAAGGCCTTCTCTTATCCCCTGAACGATTTTCGACTTGCTCAGATATGCCCCTTTAATTTTAAGTCTGCCGTAGTGTATGGCTTCCGGATACTGCCAGCCCAAATGGCGATACATGTATTCTTGGCGAACCATGTTGGTTAAGTGCTCTTTCCCCCGGATTACATGGGTTATTCCCATTAAATGGTCGTCTAAACCGCAGGCGAAATTGTATAGCGGCCAGACACGATATTTGTCTCCAACACGCGGATGGGGACATTTTTCAATGTCTATTACGCGGAGGGCTGGCCAGTCTCTAACCGCTGGATTTGGATGGGTTAAATCTGTTTTGACGCGAACTACGGCTTCGCCTTCTTTATATATGCCTTCCAGCATGCGGCTCCATCTTTCAAGATGTTCTTCCGGCAGCAAGTTGCGGCATGGACACGGTTTTTGGGCTAAAACTTTTTCTCTGAAAGATTGCGGCTGACATGTGCAAACGTATGCGTTACCATCTCTGATCAGTTTTTCTGCATATTCATAATAAATGGGGATTCTGTCGCTTTGAACACGCTCCTCATCGGGCTTGCACTCAAGCCAAGCCAAGTCTTCTCTTATGCGGTTGTAAAACTCCAAAACTGGCCTCTTCAGTTTTGGATCCGTATCTTCAAAGCGTAGAATGAACTTTCCACGGTACATGCGGGCGTATTCGTGGCTTAGTATTATGGCTCTAGCTGAGCCTAAGTGGAGAACGCAGTCTGGATTCGGCGAGAAACGCGTAACAACAACAGCGTATTTATCCGCGTTTGGCAAGGGTGGAAGCCTCTTCTCTTCCTCAGCTTTTTCCCGCGTGAGCGTTTCAGGCCATTTTTCCTCAACAATGCTTTTCTGCTCTTCCAATGTTAGGGCGTTAATTTCTGCAACAACTTTGTTTATGAGAACGGTGATTTCCTTTGCTTTCGCTTTCAACTCCGGCTTTTCAGCCAAAACTTTTCCGATGACTGGTCCTGTTTGGGCTTTTCCATCATGCTTTACAGCGTTTAGTAAAGCAAATTTTCGAATAAGCTCTGTTATTTCAATGTTTTCTTTCGGTTCTGTCAAGGTTTAGCACTCGCTTAGATTTTTCTTTCAATAAGAAACTGGGCGAAGGCGTTTAACTTTTCCTTTGCCTTTGACTTTGGAAGAAGCGCTTCCGCGTCTTTCCAGCTTTCCTCCACGATTTTTCTCGCAAAGTTTTTGGCGTATTCAATTGAGCCGTACTTCTGCATTATCGCTATGGCTTCGTCCCTTAACTTCTGGTCTGCAGTGTGCATTTTAAGGATTTCAATAAACCTTCGTCTATCCTTAGCATTTGAAGCCTTTAAAGTGTGGATTACCATTAAAGTTCTTTTTCCCTCTGTTATGTCTTGCCCGCGTCCTCCCTTTTTCTCTGCAAATTCTTCGCTTGTCAAGTCGAGGACGTCGTCTTGTATTTGAAAGGCTATTCCTATGCTTTCTGCGAAACGTCCAATTTTTTCCACAAGTTCGTCGCTTGCGTCTGCCAGCACAGCGGCTATCTTTGCAGCCATCCTCGCTAATGTTCCAGTTTTGTAAGCGCACATTTGCAGATAGGCTTTTTCATCTATTTCATCGGCGTTTGCCATGCCTTTGTGCCATGCTATGTCCATGGCTTGGCCGAGGCTTAGGCTTATCATTTCCTGCACATAAATTTCGTATATTTTTGCAAGTTTTTCAGCGCCTATTTTTTCCCGATTCTCTATTAGCGGTAGAAGTGGAATATAGTACATGGTGTTTCCAGCGTTTACGGCCACGTCTAAACCGTAAATTTTGTAGGTGCATGGTTTTCCCCTTCGGACTTCTGAAGCGTCTTCTATGTCGTCTATCATTAGGGTTCCATTGTGAACCACTTCTGGAATTATTGCGTAGTCCACGTAGTCTTCAGGGTTTTTCCCAAGGGCTTCACATATCAGTAAGAATAGGGTTGGACGCCACCTCTTGCCACCTCTCTCAAGGAACTCCCATATGGGTTCGGCGACAGCCTTGTTTATGGCTTCTATGTTATATGCGTACCTTGGCGGATTAACCTTGAAAACAACAGCCTTTTTAGAAAAGCTTCTCGGAATATACTTTTCAATAGCCTTGTTTATAAGGGGAGCTTTCTCTTCAAGAAACTTTTCAATATCCGAATTCAAAATTAGCCTCTCCTCGCATAATCGTCTATGTTAAATCCTCTTGTCCTCAGCCACTCTGCTGTTTTGCCAGTTATCACGACAGGAACCTTATGCAGGTGATGTGTGTTTTCCGCTCCCACCAGAAACATGGCGTTTTTTAGCTCTTCAATTAGGAGGCGCAGCACTTTTTCTGTTTCTTTTACGCCTTTAACCGCTGCCTGTAAAACTGGCTGTGCAAGGCTTGTTAGGGTTGCCCCTAAAACAAGCGCTTTAGCAGCATCTAAGCCGTTACGTATTCCTCCAGAGGCTATGACTGGAATTTGCACTGTTCGTGCGACTTCAACGATGCTTACAGCAGTAGGTATTCCCCAGTCCCAGAAGACTTCGCCTAATCTGCGTTGAAAAGTGTTTCTCCTACTCTTTGCACGGAAATACTCTACCGCAGCAAAGCTTGTGCCGCCAGCACCGCTCACGTCTACGCCTTTTACGCCAACTGCCTCAAGCTTTTTTGCCTCTTCAGAGGCTATTCCAGCCCCAGTCTCTTTTACTATGACTGGCTTGTCGAGTTCTTTTGCAACTTCTCCTATTTTTTCAAGAACTCCTTTAAAGCTTGTTTCGCCTTCCGGCTGGATAGCTTCTTGAAGGGGGTTCAAATGTATTGCTAAAGCATCTGCATTAATCATTTCTACAGCTTTTCTTGCCTCTTTTATGGCGTAGCCTCGGACGAGCTGTACGCCGCCGATGTTTGCTATTAAAAAGGCCGTGGGCGCCTTCTTCCTAACTATGGAAAAAGTTTTCTCAAGCCTTCTATCTTCTAAGGCTGCCCTCTGGCTTCCAACACCCATCCCCAACCCTAATTCTTCAACTGCCTTAGCTATTGTTGCATTGATTTTTTTGGCTTCTTTTGTTCCTCCGGTTATGGCGCTGACCATTATTGGCGCGGAAAACTTGTGGTTGAAAACCGTTGTGGACAAGTCTATTTTATCTTTGTCAATTTCCGGCAAAGCTTTATGGACAAAATAAATGTCTTCGAAGCATGCTGTGGCTTTTCGCGCCTGCACGTTATAGGTTGTGGCTATTCGGATGTGGTCTGCTTTACGTTTTCTTGTTTTTTCAGCCAATCCCCTATTCCTTCTCTATTACTGTGCCCTTTACCCTATCTCCTTTAAGGACTTTGTAAATATATTTTGGCTTCGCCGCATTGAAGATTAACACTGGAATTCCATGCTCCACTGCAGGCATGAGTTCAGCTATTTTGCTGGACATGCCGCCAGTTACGTCGTATGCGGTTGAGCCGCCAACAAGTCCTTTGACATTTTTAAGCTCATCTAACGTTAGGCGGTCGAACATTTTGGCTTCCGCGTTTTTTTTGGGGTCAGCGTCATATAGTCCATCAACATCCACGCCTATCAAAATGTTTTTTGCGTTGAACCGCACCGCAAGAAACGAAACAAGCTGGTCTCCTGAAAGAATTGTGAAGCCTAACTCATTGTCAAAAACGGCGTCTCCGTAAAGAACTGGAATAAAACCCATCTTTAAAAGCTGCTTCAGAGGTGAATCTTCAAAGCACTGGATTCTTCCATTACTCGTCATAATGCATGAGGAAGGTGTAACGCTTACCGCGGGTATACCCCGCCATATTAAAGCATCCATAAATAGTCCATTAAGCACTGTCATAACATGGTGGGTTTCGGCAAAACCTATTATTTGATGTTCCTCTTTGAACCCTTCTTTTATTGCATGTTTCTGGGCTACTGGATGGCCGAAGCTTCCCCCTCCATGGACAATTATTAAATTTCGGGTGTTTGCCTCTTGTAGTTCGTCGGCTATGCGGCTTATAACATCCATATGTACTCCAAGTTCTGTGTTTTTATCTGTAATA
>Ga0272449_1002206_pt1 | contig 18462 bp, 18 predicted proteins | sample YNPCB0241_FD_198679 | JGI IMG/M metagenome (GOLD analysis project Ga0272449, IMG submission 198679) | Hot spring sediment microbial communities from Yellowstone National Park, WY, United States - YNP-CB-024-1 | ecosystem: Environmental > Aquatic > Thermal springs > Hot (42-90C) > Sediment... | reverse complement strand
ATACTTCTTCCAATCCCTCTTCCCAGCCAACAATCACCCCCCGCACCTCCTAAGATAGCAGACCCTAGGCTATTGAACCGGCTTGACAGGAAGCTTAGACCATGAGACAAACTTTTTTGCCACAACCTCGATTAAAGAAAAGATTATATACTAAAAGCCATAGCACCAGGAAGTGGTGACTCAAGTTATTGAGTAATCTAAATTACTCAAAAAATTCTAAATCAATCAATATGAGCAGAAGAGACTTCTTGAAGTTAGCTGCCACCGCTGGTGTTATAAGTATTGCACCATTCAAGATGGACATTATGAAAGTTTTTGCAGAAGCTAAAGATTATGTGCACATAAACTGGTTGAATGGTGCAGCCTGCACTGGATGCAGCGTCTCATTCGCTCAATCTGCTGACCCTGATGTGATAAAAATACTGACTAGTATTACCGTTGGGAACTCAGGTTTGCCAATAGCTCTTCCAGATTGGATGTATGTGCTCCATCCGGCTTCTGGTAGCTTAGGAGTCGAATTGATAAACGATTGGATAAACCACTCAGGACCTGGAAAGAAAATTCTTATAGTCGAAGGATCGATGCAACAAGAAGGCTTTTGTGAAACAGGCGGCAAAGATTTCAGGGAATGGGTTAAGAACTGTGCAGAAGTCACTGACAACATAATAGCCTTTGGCTCTTGCTCAGCCTTTGGAGGCATCCCACATGCTAAAGGTAATGTGACAGGTGCAATGAGTCTCCAAGACTTCCTAAGGGAGGTTGGAATGGATGATAAAGCTGAAAAGGTCATAAACCTGTCTAGATGTCCTGGGCACCCAGATAGCTTAGTCCTGACGCTCGCTAGTCTCATTGAGGGCGTTGAACCTGAGCTTGACAGTTACAACAGACCAGTAGCATTCTACGGTAAGAATATACACAATGAACAATGCCCATATAGACCCTTTTACGACAGGGGAATATTTGCAAATTTTGGTCAGAGCGAGCAGGGATGCAGGTTCAAGTTAGGTTGCAAAGGCCCAGTTACATGGACTGACTGTCCAACTAGAAGGTGGAATGACCATACAGCCTTTTGTATTGATAGAGGTATTTGTATAGGATGTGCAGAGCCTGCTTGGCCTGATGGTGAATTTGGTCCGTTCTACACAGAGCTGCCATCTCTGCCAACTGTCTTAAACATACCAGCAGAGACATGGGGTACTGCTTTTGTTGGAGCTGCTGCAGCAGCGGTGGCAGTGCATGCAGTAAGGAAAGCATTAACTAAGAAGAAAGAAGAGAAGGGTGAAGAGTAAATGCCAACCTTTAAAGTCGATCCAATAAGTAGAATTGAAGGCCACCTGAATATAAAGTGTAATATAGAAAAGAATCCAGAGCTTGGAAATGAGTATTTTGTTACTGAATGTAAGGCATCAGTAACCCTTTTCAGGGGTTTTGAGATATTTCTGATAGGGAGAGACCCTCGTGATGCCATACATATAACTCAGCGTATCTGTGGTGTATGTCCTAATCCACACGCCATGGCGTCCACAATGGCCCTTGATGATGCATTCAATGCTATACCTCCACCTGCTGCTATATTAATAAGGAACATAGTAGAGTCTGCTTATTACCTTTACGACCATTTAATTCATTTCTATCTACTCATAGGACCAGAGTTAGGTGTGTTAATGGGTCCAGATCGTGGAGCACCCATAATCCCACCAGTCTTAGGCACTAAAGGTATTAAGCAAGGTATAGGAAGTCACTATGCTGAATGTGTAAGAGTTCAAAGAGAAGCAAATAAGGTAGTTGCCCTTTGGGGTGGCAAATTTCCACACATAATGAACTACCACCCTGGCGGCGTCCTTGTAGAGCCTACATTAGATAAGATAACCGATTCCATAGTATCCCTTTTAGATGTATGGGAATTCATTGCTCTAACACATATAGAGGACATAAATAAGCTCATTGAAGCTAACGAAAGGTTGAAGGAAGTAACAGAGGCCGTGCTAGGAACTCGAGTAGGTCTCGAGAATATAGGTTTTGGCAATGGAAACTTCCTATCCTTCGGCATGTTGCCACAGCCAGAAGATTACGAATCAGACTGGCTTGATACATCAAAACGTGAGAATTCTATCATCAAGGCTGGAGCATGGAAGGAGGGCAGTGGTAGGAGACCTTTAGATGAAAATAAAATAACCGAGGACACAAAGTACTCGTTCTATGATGTTCCTGATGGACTACACCCATTTGATGGACAGACGGTTCCGGATCACAACAAGGCGGGCGCTTATTCATGGAACAAGGCGCCACGTTATGATGATGAAGTTTATGAAGTAGGTCCACTAGCCAGAATGCTTAACACTCAAGGACTTGAATGGAGAATACCGAGAATTCATCCTCTTACAGGCGAAGATTATGGAGACTTCGTTTATCGTGTAAGAAATCCAAAAGGCTCAGTGCTAGATAGAGTCGTTGCAAGGGCAGCTACTGCAATGATATGCGCTAATGCTGTCTTCGAATTCCTTAAGGAACTTATCGGCATGGTCAAGAGTGGAGTGAGTAATATTAACCTAAAACCTGTTCCAAAGGAGGCCCAAGGTAGAGGACTTTGGGAAGCACCTAGAGGAGCCCTTAGCCACTGGATTAAGATAAAGGATTACAAGATCTCCCATTATCAAGCAGTAGTCCCAGGTACTTGGAACTGGAGCCCTCGTGACAGCCAAGATAGGCCAGGTCCTGGCGAAGCCGCGGTCCAATGTGGTACAACATGGATACCAACCCTTAATGTACCACAGATAGCAAATGCTCTTTATCCAGGATGGGGAGATACAGTTGCTGATGCTCTAACCAAGCTGAATCCTAAGTTCGCAGATCTTAACATGGAAAGGACTGAGGCTGAGGAACAAGTCAATGCAACGTTACCTCTTCTAATCGTAAGATCATTTGATCCATGCTTGGCCTGTGGTGTTCATGTAATTACTCCAAAGCACAAGACTCATACATTTGAGGTAAGCCATGGCCTTTCATCCTTTATTTAAGGTGTTTTATGTTGAAACGGGTCAAGACGATAAGACATCACATAGGATTTAGGCTATTGCACTGGATTATATTCGTTGAGGGTGTGTTGCTAACTTTGACAGGGTTGCAAATAGGAGGGCTTTTTGGAGTAAGGGTACTTGCCGATACTTCTTCAGCCTTTCATATAGTATTAGGGCTTGCATTGATTGCCACATTAGGTGTATTTGTCTGTTACTTGATTATTGACAAGGATTATAAGTGGTATGGGTTGAGGCGAATACCTTACTCGCTTAGCTTCTTTATTGCTGAATTTAAAGCATGGTTTGGCATAGGGCCTCATGTGAAGGAGCCAATACGATATGATCCAAAAAAAGGAGAGTATGTGGAGAAGGTCATACCAACAGTGGTAATTGTCTGGTGGACTTATGTAATAATTGGCCTAGTGATTATCATTACAGGGTTGGCAATGGCTTTTCCAACACAATTCTCGGCCATCTATTCATTGGCAGATGCGATAGGTTATCCTATAGCAGGTGTGGGTGGCTACTCGTTCATCAGAGCGATTCATCGACTCTTCATGTTTCTGTTAGTTGGGGTAGTAATCTTGCATGCATACGCTGCCTGGGTCTTTAAGGCATTGCGCTCCATAACATTAGGTGACAGAGAAGAACCTATCGTAGAGTAAATAAATAACCATTTTCCATAATTATTGGAGGAGTTGGATTCAATCCAATATTTTAGTGTAATTCATAAAGCCTAGCAGATAAGTTTATCATGTTAAGAGAAAACCGTTTGGATTAGACTTTGAGATCTAAGAATAAACCACCACTAGTGGTCATAGGAGTGGGTAACATCTTGTGTTCTGATGAAGGGGTTGGAGTTCATATAGTAAATGAGCTCCAACATATGACTCTACCATCATATGTTGCCATATTCGATTGCGGGACAAGCGGGATAGCAGTACTTGAAGCCATGGATAGTGCGCGTAAAGTAATAATCATAGATGCCGTCTATTCTAGAGGAGAGCCAGGTACAATATACCTATACACAATGGATGACATACTTCAAATGGAAGATAGGCTACTTTCATTCATCTCTCTTCATCAATTTGACCTCATATCAACACTTAAATTAGCGAATCTAACCGATGCTTATAAGATGCCTCATGAAATAGTTCTGATAGGCATAGAAGTAAAATCCTTAGATTGCTCTTTGAGCCTTTCTGATGAAGTAAAAAAATCCTTTTCCAAAGTTATTGATGTTATTATGCAAGAAATTAAGAAATTTGGCAAATTTCTTGATGAGTTAAAAGACAAGGATTAGCACATTTTTCGATTATCTTTTGGGAAATTTTATGCCTCTTAAGGGCTTAATACATTTAGTTTAAATACACTTAAAAATATGCAACGTCTCCTAAATTTGAGCATTCACGTCAAGCCTTTTAGTCAATTTGATCAAAAAATTTTTGCAAAAACAAAAATGCTCCTTAACGCTTATTTTAATATCTTTCACGATTTGCCCATGGAGCATTTATGAGAAAAATATTATCTTACGCTCAGAATAGATCTATTTTTGTTTTTTGCAATTTTTTAAAAAATGAAATATGCCTATCTACCTTCTGTAATTCTTATATGGGGAGGAAGGGATAGCCCCTTTAGAGGTAGCTTGGATCTATCTTCTTTTCCTCGATAAGCTTTTTGACTTCTTTCGGGGCTTCTACAAGAGCGAGAAGGCATAGGACTTCACTATGACTAATTCCTAGATTTAACGCAGCGTTAAATGCATTCCGCTTTTTCATTTCCATTAGCTTCTTAATAGCTTCAGCTTTCTCTATTTCGGTTAGAGGCAGTTTTAAGCTCGGAAAGCGTGGTTAAAAAACTTGCCGAAGATATAGTGAAGCACTTTGAGGAAAGAGAAAAAATAATGGAGGGGAAGGCGATAATTGCATGTGCAAGTAGGAGAATATGCGTTGAACTTTACAACCAAATTGTAAAGCTAAGACCAGAATGGCATAGTGATGATGACAATAAAGGCTTCATTAAAGTTCTCATGACAGGCTCCACAGACGATCCCCCTGAGTGGCAGCCCCATATTAGAAATAGGAATAGGAGGAGGGAATTGAAACATACATTCGCTGAGCCTAGAAGCCTTCCTAAAATCATGATAGTAAGGGATATGCTGTTAACTGGTTTCGATTGTCCCTGCCTTCATACTCTATACATATACAAGCCAATGAAGGGGCATAACTTACTTCAAGCTGTAGAGAGAGTTAACAGAACCTACAAAGATAAGCCAGCAGGTTTAATTGTGGATTATATAGGAATAGGGGAAGCGCTTGCTGTCGCAGTCAAACAGTACACATAGGAAACTCAAAAGGATCTTTCACAATCGTTACCCAACGAAGAGGAAGTTGTTAAATTAATATATAAGAAATATGAGGAGGTTCGTAGCTTACTTGAAGGAATAGATTACACCAATTGGCAGAAGCTTAGTAAAGAAGAATTAATAAACCTGTTAAATGCAGCGCAAGATAAAATTTCTGCTGATGATGAAAACAAGAGAAAATTCATTAAAGCATTTATTGAAATGAAGAAAGCCTTCTCCCTTTTTCCCACAAATCCTGAACTCTTCAAGCTAAGAGATGACCTCATATTTTTTGAGGCGATAAAAAACAGGCTAGATATTCTCTTTCCAACAGCTATGCCTTCTTTGGAGGCAGAATCAGCCATAAAAGAACTTGTCTCAAAAACCGTCATTTTAGAAGATATAACACGTTTGTTAGAGAAGGGAAAAGTTGACATATTAAATGAAGAATTCTTAGAGCGTGTCGGAGAATTAGAACTCCCAAATTTACGCATTGATATCTTGCGGAAGTTACTAGCTGAAAAAATTATGACAAGAATAAGATGCAATCCCATAAGATTTTCTTCCTTTAAAGAGAGATTAGAGAAGACTGTAAAAGCTTATCACGCCCATGCTATCAGCTCAGCACAAGTTATGAAGGAATTAATAAAAATAGCTAAAGAAATTAAAGAGTCTGAAGATCAGTGGAAAGCTCTTGGATTAACGGAAGAAGAGTTAGCTTTCTACGATGCACTTACGCACGGTGAAGAATATGTAATGTCTGATGAACAGTTAAGAAAACTGGCAAAAAGACTTGTTAATTCTATTAGGAAGAATCTATCAATTGACTGGACTAGACATGAAAGCGTAAAAGCGAAAGTTAGAGCTCATGTTAAAAGAACTTTAAGAATTCATGGTATGTCACCAATCAAACATCCAAACACAGTAGAATTAGTAATGAAGCAAGCGGAGGCTCTTTATAAAGAATGGCCGACTATTCAAATATCCTTCCCCATGGAGTTAACAACAGATTTTGATATTTCTCCTTTGAAGTAATTCAGTGAAAAATATTTCTTTGATAAGCTGTTTATGCCAATGGTGAAACTTTTGCTCAAAAGGCAGGGTTAAACGTAGTGGTTGGTCAAAAATAGATGGATGGAATTGCTCAAGAAGGCATTTACCAAATAACTTTTTAATAACTTCATCTCCAACTTATCGCATGGTAGAATATAAAGTATTAATTGCAGAATATAGGCAAGTGGAGAGATTAGACCAGCCTGACAAAGTATATGGCGGTAGTGCGGGACTTTATGAACCAAAGAATTTTCAGAATCAATTAAACGGACTTGTTAAGGAAGGATGGGTTCTAAAATTCTCTAACGCTACAAGTTACGGTAGTGATGGCGTAATTCTGTATGCGCTTTTAGAAAGGCAATAATTTTCACCGCCCAAAAAGAGACACCCAATGATTTTGAGCTTAGACTCACTATCTCCTGTTGATTTCTGTAGGTTTAGGATCCCAATACCATGGCCATAATTTAATCTCAGTTTCTGTCTTTACTTCTGTCTCAGGGAAAAGAAGCATCCGAATGAGCATACGAATGGAATAAATGCTCGGATAACGGTACTTAAGAGACTCCCAAATCTTCCATCTTAGACTCAAACTCATATCAAAACTTTAAAAGGATAGTCACCAATATAAAAGCTATGGACGAAGAGAGTGCTCTCGCTAAACTTTTTAAGTTATGTATGGCTGGCAAGGTAGGACAAGGCCAGCTCTTAAGATTGCCTTTTGTTGAAAATATGAGAGCTAGGTTTAATGCCATAGTCGAAGAGCGCAACCCTTTCCTTCTAGGCATTCTAAGACAAACTAAACAAGCTACTCCACAAATTTCTAGGATAGAAACTCCTTTAACCTACTAGGATTTGGTAAAAAATCTAAATTCCTCTCCTTTAAGCTTCACCAAGGCTGAGAATCTGTCCAATCTTGATTTGAAGAAGCCATTTACGATTTTACCTCCAATTCTTAAGGAGTATATGGCCATAAACCCTATTGATCACTTTATCGTACATATAATTACTATTCTTTTCCGCTATACTTATTCGTCTCTAGTTCTTCCTTAACTATCCTGATACTTTATATAGATTTATAGTTACTCCATTCCTTACTTCCTCTGATAAAGTCCAGTCAACTTCGCTTCGGCTAACACGTGACCTCTTATCTCTCTTCTAAGATCATCCAAAGTTTCAATTTCTCCTAAAGCCTTATCTAAAGCGTAAATAGTGAAGACGTAGCGATGTGGAGGACCACGGGGAGGACAGGGACCGCCATATCCACGCTTACCAAAATCGTTCACTCCTTCTTTGCTTCCCTTAGGGATTTTTCCTTCCTCTATCGCTCTAACATTTTCAGGTATTTTATACAAGACCCAGTGGACAAAACCACCTCCTGGAGCATCTGGATCAAAGCACTCCAAAGCAAACTCTTTAGTTCCTTCTGGAACTCCTTGCCACTCTAAAGGTGGGGAAATATCTTGACCTTGGCATGTATACTTTGCTGGTATGAACTGACCTTCGGCGAATGCTCTACTAGTTAAAGTAAATTTAACCATAAAAAAGATGACTCTAAACCTGTATTTAAAAATTCCATACATGATGATGTAAAAATAACAACAATTCTTTAAGATAAGAAAAAATAATTTTAAGCTCATCTTAGCATTGCCCGACAAAGGGTAAGAAAACTTATAACAAAGAAATTTACAGAATTATGTGGTCATTTTGAGTGAAAGAGAGACCGAAGAAGAGAGTGTATTTCCCAAAAAACTGAAGATAAAGTTAAAAGAAAAAGGCAAAGAAGGCAGGATAACCCTTCTTAAAGATTATCTTGATTATTTCTTAAGAAATAATAAAACTCTACCTCCTGATTTTCCCACCTTCGCTAGAGAAATAATGGGTTTAGATGATAGAAATGGTTTTATTCACATAAAAATATGGCATGAAAAAAGTGAGCTCGTAGAATTTATAAAAGCAATGGGTTATGAGTACAAGATCGATCATTATGATTGATTTTTTTGTTGGAGAAGCTCTTGTTGGCGAGGAACCAGAAGTTGCACATATTGATCTTATTATAGGTAAGAAAGACGGTCCTGTAGGCACTGCCTTTGCAAGCTCAATCGCGCAACCAAGGATAGGACACACACCGATTCTTGGTGTAATAAGACCGAATCTGCCAACTAAGCCCTCCACCCTCATAGTGCCGAAAGTTACTATTAGAGACCTTGAAGATGCAGAGAAAATATTTGGTCCTGCTCAAAGCGCTGTTGCTAAAGCGGTTGCAGATGCTGTAGAAGAGGGAATAATTCCTAAAGAACAAGCGGAGGAATTTGTTGTTATAGTCTCAGTCTTTATACACCCAAGAGGAAAAGACTATCAAAGAATATATAGGTACAACTATGCGGCAACAAAGCTTGCATTAAGGAGGGCTATGGAGAATTTTCCAAGCATCGATAAAGTTTTAGAGGAGAAGGATAAAGCTATACATGGTGTGATAGGGTTCAGGATCAACAACTTGAAGAAACCTCCATATCTGGAGGTTGCCCTCGACATCCCAGACTGGAGGAGAGTTGAGGGGATCATAAGGGCTTTACCGAGGAGTGATGCAATTATTATAGAGGCTGGGACTCCATTAATAAAGAGGTATGGTGTCGAGGTTATTCAAAAAATTCACCAGTTAAGACCTGAATCAGTTGTCATCGCTGATTTAAAAACTCTCGATACAGGAAACCTTGAAGCAAGAATAGCAGGAGATGCTACTGCAGATGTTATCAGTTTCTCAGGACTAGCTCCAATAAATACAATGGAGAAATTCATGGAAGAGTGTAAAAAAATAGGAGCTCTCTCTTTAATGGATACCATAAATGTTCAGAATCCAGTAGAGATACTAAAAAAGCTGAAAAATAAGCCTGATATTGTAGAACTCCATAGGGCTATAGATGTAGAGCATGAAGAGTATGCATGGGGCAACATTAAAGAGATAAGAGAAGTATGTGGAAATGTATTGATCGCAGTTGCTGGTGGAATAAGAGTAAATAATGTTGAGAACGCTTTAAAGGCAGGAGCTGACATCATTGTGGTTGGTAGGGCAATCACAGCAGCAAAAGATGTTACTGGAGCTGTAAGAGCATTTCTTCAAAAAATGGGTGTGGAAGAAGTAGATCAGTTCCGTGTGATGACAGATTTTTGATGTAAATTATTTATGGTTCATGTTTGGTCTATTTTCAGTTTTAATAACTAAAGGAATTATTATAGAAAGGTTGAAATCTTGACACAACGATGCTAATTGGGAAAGAAATTGCAAAGCAAGATAGCAAACCCATCACTAGCTTCTGAAGGAGAGAAATCGTACTCTTGGGCATATAGGAATATGCCCGCTTTAACTAAAACAATAGATAGCTTTGGTGAGAAAAAACCATTAGCAGGGAAAAAGATAGCCATGTGCTTACATGTAACGAAAGAAACCTCAGTTTTGGTGATGGGATTAAAAAAGCTTGGAGCCGATGTTTATCTTAGCGCAGCAAATCCATTAACTACTCAAGATGATATTGCTGCTTATCTTTCATCCCAAGGCATAACCGTTTTTGCATGGAGAGGAGAAAATACTGACGAGTATTTTGACTGTATAAGGAACATTCTGAGAGTTAAGCCAGACATAATAATGGATGATGGGGGGGATGCCCATATAACTTTTCATGAAGAGTTCTCAGATCATAAAGTTATAGGTGGAACTGAAGAAACAACAACAGGGGTTACTCGCCTAAAGGCTTTGTCAAAGGCTGGAAAATTGCTTTATCCAGTCATAGCAGTAAACAACGCTTATACAAAGTTCCTATTCGATAATCGCTATGGAACAGGCCAGAGTACTTTTGATGGCTTGTTAAGGGCTACAAGCTTGCTAATAGCTGGTAAGAAAGTGGTTGTAGCTGGCTATGGGTGGGTAGGAAAAGGAATAGCAAAGAGGGCTAGGGGTCTCGATGCCCATGTAATAGTGACAGAAGTCGATCCTCTTAAAGCGTTAGAAGCTCATATGGATGGTTTTGAGGTAATACCTATGATTAAAGCGGCAGAAGTTGGAGATATTTTCATAACTGCGACTGGTCAAATAAATGTGATAAGAGGTGAACATTTAGAAAGAATGAAGGATGGAGCAATTTTGGCAAATGCTGGGCACTTTGATGTTGAAATCAATGTTAAGTATTTGGAGCAGAATAGCTTATCGAAGAGAAGTGTAAGGCAATTTGTAGATGAGTATAAGTTGAAGAATGGAAAAAGACTCTATTTAATAGGCAAAGGTAGAATCGTGAACTTGGTAGCTGCTGAAGGTCATCCACCGGAGGTAATGATGATGTCATTCTCAAACCAACTTTTATCGGTAGTTTACATATCTGAAAACTATTCGAATCTAAAAAATGAAGTTTATGATGTTCCTGAGAGTATAGACAGAAAAGTAGCAATGAACGCTTTAGAAGCGATGGGCATAAACATAGATGAAATCACTGAAGAGCAAAAGAGATATGCCAGTGAATGGAGGGTTTGAGATCGAGCATTACTTCTTTATGCTCGTCCTCAAAAAGAAAGATAAAATGTTTTCATATTAAGGCTCTTTTCTATTCCAAAAAAACCTTTAGTAACCACATCAATATTATGCCTAGCAAAAGGACTGTTAATTGAACGATGGAATCCTTCATTTTTTCTCTCTTATGAAGTTCAGGTAAAAGGTCAGTAGCTGCGATATAAATGAAGCCACCAGCAGCAAAAGGTAAAAGCAAGGTTGCAAGATATTCTGTGTGTTGAATGAGGTAATAAGTGAAGATGGCTCCAAAAATAGCTGTTAGTGCTGATAAAAAGTTATAGAACAATGCTTTTGTCTTCTTAAACCCACCATACACTAATATTCCAAAGTCTCCTATCTCCTGTGGAACTTCATGGGCAACTACAGCAAAAGTAGTAACTATACCTAACTCTATGCTTGTAAGGAAGCTTGCTGCGATTATCATGCCATCTATCCAGTTATGTATACCATCCCCGATTAAGTTCAGATAAGTAAAGGCATGAACATCACACTTTCTTTCATGGCAGTGCCTCCAGCGTAGAAATTTTTCTATCACAAAAAAGGATATAATACCTAAAAGAACAAAAATAAAGACTTCTTCGCTTCCTAATGCTAAAGATTCTGGCAACAAATCCAAAAAGGCACCTCCCAGCAGCGCACCAGAAGCAAAAGCGACTAGTATTAGAAGAAGGTTGCTAAGTATCTTATCTTTTAAGGATAAGAAAAAGATCCCTACAAGAGATATCGAGCTAACTAGCAATGTAGCAAGAAGAATTGGCAAAAGGACTGACAATTCTCTCACCTATGATCTAATAGCATCCTTCTACACATTCTTTGTGCACTAAATTCTTACCATGAATACAAGTTTCTGGATAATTCAAAGCTTTGCAGATTTTCTCGATCAATTTTGTGCCTATGATATAGTCCATCTTAGATGCCTCTATGCAAGAAGTATCATCATCTAGATTCAGAACTTTCTTAAAGTAGACTTCAAGAGCTCTATGGTTATGGATTATTTTTAAGGCTAGATCCTTTCCCCTATTAGTAAACTCTATCCTTTTCCAAGGCGCTCTCCTAACTAATCCATAGGATTCAAGTTTCTCTAACATGTCTATCACAGAAGGAGCTTTTACATTGAATATCTTTGCTAATTTCCCAGTAGATAGCTCTTGCTTATCTTCTTCAAGCCTCCATAAGGCTAAAAGGTAAGAAGCGCTAGTGGAAGTCAATTTGATGTCTTGCATGCCAAAAATTAGGGAAAGCCTAAATTTAAGCGTTTCCTTAATAGGGAAATCTAAACATAAAAAGTGATTAATATTTGCAATAGAGAGAAAGATAAGGTATTTATGAGTATTTTTCTTGACTTATTACAAAAGGTTCGTGAAAATCTTGGCAAAGTGGGTAGTAACGTCGGCATGGCCATATTCCTCTGACATACCACATTTAGGCAACCTTATAGGCTCAGTATTATCGGCAGACGTAGTAGCACGATACCTTAGGATGAAGAAGCATTCAGTAATTTTTGTTTCTGGTTCCGATGAGCATGGAACACCAGTCGAGATAGAGGCGATAAGGCGTAAAATTCCAGTAAGAGAGTTTGCAGATGCCAACCATGAATGCATAAAGAAATTGTTTAAAGAGTGGAATATATCCTATGACAATTATACAAGGACAGAAAGTCCTACTCATATAAATTTTGTGATGAATCATTTTAGGGAGATATATGAAAATGGCTTTATATTCGAAGAAGAGGAGCTTGTGCACTATTGCCCAAAAGATAAAAAATTTCTTCCAGACAGATTCGTCGAAGGGACTTGTCCATACTGTGGGGCGCGTGGTGCAAGAGGAGATCAATGTGATGCTTGTGGTAAGCCTTTGGATGCTGTGAAGCTCATAGATCCTTATTGTGCCATTTGTAATGGAAAAACTGAGATTAGAAGCACAAGACAGTGGTACTTTGATCTACCTAAGCTAAGTGAGAGAATAAAGAACTATCTTTTAAACAATAAAGAACTTTCTGAGAACGCTGTAAGTTTTAGCCTAAGTTTGATAGAAGAAGGGTTAAAGCCCCGCTCTCTTACAAGAGATACTCAATGGGGGATACCTGCTCCCTTCCCAGGGGCTGAAGGAAAGACCATCTATGTGTGGATGGAAGCTGTTCTAGGCTACATTTCAGCAGTAATAGAGTACTTTAAGACAATTGGCAATGAGGATAAATGGAGAGATTATTGGCTCGACCCGAATACAAAGACAGCCTTTTTCATAGGTAAGGATAACATACCCTTTCATACAATAATCTTCCCAGCCCTTCTTCTTGCATCAAAACAAAACTATACTCTACCAAAAGTTATTAGTGCTACTGAATTTCTTCAATTCGAGGGGAAAAAGTTCTCAAAGAGCAGAAAAATAGGCATATGGATAAATGAAGCTCTTGAGATTTTACCCGTGGATTATTGGAGATATTCTTTATTATCCATTAGGCCTGAGAGTGGTGATGTAAACTTTACTTATGAGCTATTGGAGGAAAAGGTGAATAGTGAGCTTAATGATAAGATAGGGAATTTCGTAAATAGAACCCTCTTTGCTATAAAGAAATTTATGAACGGTGAAATTGCCAAGAGACCAAAGCTAAGCCAGCAAGGAGAAGATATGATAGAGAAGATAAAACAAAGGCATGATAAAATCGATGAGCAATACGAGAGGTTCAGAATTCAAAGGGCTGTAAAGCTAACCTTAGAGCAGGCTGAAGAAGGCAATGTATACCTTAATTTAACTGAACCTTGGAAAACTTTTGAATCGAATCCAGACGCAACTTACGAATCTCTTTATGTAGTAGCAAGAATAGTCAAAGCTTTATCAATAGAACTTTATCCTATAATACCTAGTACTGCTGAAAAGATTTGGTCTTTTCTTGGCTTGAAAGGTAAATTAGAAAACGCTGACTGGTCAGAAGCAAAGGAAGATTTCGATTATCCTGTCAAGATAGGAGAGTTTCATTCATTGTTCAAGAAGATCAAAAAAGAAGAAGTTATGAAAAGACTTGATGAGATAAGAAAGAAGGTAGGATAAGAACAGAGGCATGCAGGGTAGGGTTTTAAGTATTTTCATATAAAGGTATTCTCATATTAGCAACTTTTTGATAGATGTTAAAATTCTTTCAATATATGCTAAGAAATTCGTAAGATATTATTTCCTATCTAAGCAGACGCAATCAGCGAAGGAGACAGCAAAAAGAGTTAAGGCCATGTTTATGAGAGAATATAGTACTTGTGGTATGAGATGAGGGCTGAAGGAAATTTAAAACAAGGAAAGACGCAAAAAGTTGAATCAGAACCATTTATTGAAACTATTAAACCATCACCTTTAGATAGATTCTCTCAGCCTCCTTCATAATTATCTTTGATGTGCTGTCCTCCAAGCCCAATATTCTAAAAAATCTTTCCATAGAATCCTTATCCTTGCTTAGAATTAGCAACAAGTATGGCATATGTATTGATAAAACTTCTTGAGAAGATGCGTGAAGAAACCTTGATAAACTCTTGCCAAAGCTTTTCAATGCTTTACTCTCATTCCACATTCTAATTTTTAAATCCCAAGGCATATCTTCTTCGCTATAACTAACCATACCTTTAGGAAGAATGTTAAAAAGAGAGTAAGCCAATAGTCTGTCAAAGTATCTTAATAGCCTCCATTCCTGAGTCTTTTCTATTATCTTAACGATCTCATCGGCTTCTCCAATCTTCTCCAAAGCCTTTAAGAGTTCATCGCTACTTAAATTGCTGTTAATAATGCTTGTATAGATTAGTCTTATTTTATCTCTTGGCATGATATCACAATTTTTTAGAGCTTCATAAGCTTGTTCTTGAGATTCAGCATTGAAAAAACTTTCAAAACTTTCTCTTAAGCTGTAGTTTAAATCTCTACTTGAGATTATAGAGCTGATTTCTTCTGTTGATAGACCTGAAAGGGATTGAGCAGTATTTATGGCTGCCCTCATATCCCCTTTAGATTCTCTTACTATTAGGCGAATTGATTCTTTACTTAGTTTAATATTCTCTTTTTTAAGAATATTATTAATATAAATTTCCACAAATCTTGGAGGGATTCTTTTAAATCTAAAAACCTGTGATTTTTTTATCAGTTTTATGATTTTTTTATCATCTTCTAAGTTTGCAGCCATGATTATTGGCACTACGCTTTTTTCGATCAATTCTTCTACAAACTCTATTCCTCCTTTATCCTGCTTATCATACATTCCATCAACCTCATCCAAGAATATGAGAAATTTCTCACTAAATAGGCCTTTAGAGCTTAGGGCAGGTCCTAGCTTCTGCATCATTTTCTCCTTTGTTCTTACATCACTAGCGTTCAATTCTATGACATTATATCCTAATTTTTTAGCAGTTAGGTGCAAAAGGGTAGTTTTGCCTGTCCCAGGAGGGCCTATAAGAAGGGCTGGTTTCGATCCTTCTCTCCAGCCTCTTAACCAATTTAAGAATTTTATCCTGCTCTCTTCATTGCCAACCATTTCCTCTATACTTTTAGGTCTGTACTTTTCAACCCACATTAAGGGCTTTAGTGGCAAATTGGTCTAAAAAGCATTTAGTTTTAGCAAAAGAACGCTGGTAGCTAATCATATAGCCAAAATCAAATTCAACCTTTCGAGCAAAATCATAGTGAAAAAGTGACCCTATGTATAAAGGGAGATTCCTCACAATAATATATGAATCTAGCGGATAATAATGGTTTATTTGCCTGACTTTCTAAAGGCTTCAAAAAGCCTGTATGTATATAGTGCTAATCCTAAGTGAAAAGAGAATGGAGAACTAGTAAATTCTATTGGCTGAAACAAGCTCTAGAAAAGGATTGCCATAAATAGGATAAAAGGGATTCATTTCTTCGTAAAGAAAAGAATCTAAGAAGACATAAAAATATACTCCAAACAAGGATGTTTAAAGAATTCTCTTGAAAGAAGCCTTTTGCTCAAGCATAAACAATTTCATAACGTTGCTCAGCCATCTGTAAAGGCAACACACAATGATTGCTGTTAGAATTCCAAAAAAGATGCACCAATACAAGAGTGGAAGAATCATGTAAGGGTAATGGAATATTAGAAATCAAGATAGACAACCCTTCTAAATCAGGGATTACAATAGATACGAAGAGAGCGGGTAAATCGAATAGAGGGAAGAATAGCATACCTATAAGAAGAGCAGGCTCCAAGTGAAAAGGGCATAAGCATCAATCATATCTTGATGTAATCAAAATGTAAATATGTTTTCAACTCTTTGCAAAGCTGACTAAGAGTTTCTGCAAGCCTGAGCTATATTGGAATGCTTTCTTCCTCTTCAATGCTAAATCTCTTGGCAGCCCAGCTTTGATTGCTGCTTCTCTTAAAACCAATTTACGCTGATCGTTTGATGGATCGATCTTTAAACTTAAAGGCAAAGATAAAGCGTATCTAACAAGGTCAATATTTGTGTAAGGTAGCCTTATTTCAATATAAGGAGAGCATGCTTTTTCATCCCTTTCAAAGTTGTTCTTATGAGCATCGATGATATCCTTCAGCATAATATCTTGTGTAAATTCTTCCCCTTTCTCTCTAAAAGCTCTAACATACTTAGCATAGCCTCCAAACAATTCATCTGCAAGCTGGCCTAAGAACAAAGCATCACAGCCTATTTCTGAGCATTTATTGGCAGAGAGGTTCATGCCCAAACCTATAGACAAATCCATGATTTTATCACTCTCTATCAAATTTTGTATTGAGATGATCTTACTCTTCACTTGCTTAATATCGATTTGAAGCTCTTCAAGCTCTAATCCAAGGCTTTTTGCTGAATTTATAGCATCTTCATCCCTAGAGCCTTTTGTATATACTGATAGAAGGGTTACTTTAGCTAATTTTGATGTGATTAGAGCTAAAAGAGAGCTATCTAAACCGCCAGAGAAGCCTATGGCTATTCTATTAAGACCTTTGACCCTTCTTCTAATAGATTCTGAGAGAAGCTCCAATACCTTATCTGAGGCTTCATCCATGCCAATGCTCAGTTTTGAACTTGCTTCTATTCTATCGAACACTAAACTTTTTTCGTCTTTCATAGACACTTTATGGATGCTGCCTGGTTGGACTCTTTCAATATTCTTAAATCCTATGCACTTAAGGGCTTTTATCTCAGATGCTATGCCAAGAATTCTTGACTCTTTTGAGAAGTACAGTGGCTTTATCCCTAATAAGTCTCTACCATATATCAATGAATCATCGTCAATTCCAGCAAAGGCAAACTCAGCATCTATTTTCGATAGAATCTTTGGAGCCTTTTCTGTATTTTCAAAAACTTCCTTCAATTTCTTTGATAGGTCAAAGTCATCAGGATGGTAGACTTTACCATGAACAGCCATGTTATCCTTTGAAGTTTTAGAAAGACAGCAACCTATTGCTAGATTTGACCTTATTCTATTGAAGCCAAAGGTATCATCTACGCACTTATCCTTGGTAATTATCTTATAACCATATTTGGCACGATGTGATAGGGATTTGAGAGCGAAAACAAGCCTAGGGATGATGTCGTCTTCCCCAAAAAGAGCAACGATGCCATTAACTCCATTTGAAAACATAAATCATATTTGATTGAGTAAGATAAATTTAAATCTATAATGAATGAGTATTTGCTATCCATATTTCTAAATTTTTTCAGGTGAAAGTTTGAGTGAATTAAGTGATGAGGAAATTGCCAGCAAGCTAAAGGGCAATACCCTTCGAGTTTATTGGGCTTTATTAAGATCCAAAGATGGGATAATAGGAGTAAGGGAGGTTCAGAGATTACTTAAATTCTCGAGCCCAGCTTTAGCTTCATATCATTTGAGCAAATTGGAAGAATTGGGTCTAGTGAAAAAAGAAAACGGTGATTATCGCCTCATAAGAGAAGTTAAAGTTGGAGTTTTAAAACAGTTCACAAAAATAGGTTCTTTTATGTTACCAAGGTACACCTTCTATGCTTCTATGCTTACCACTCTTTTGGTCTTTTACTTGACACAGTTTAGAGAGGTTAACTTTTACAGTATATTTGCTCTTATCTTTGGAGGTTTGAGCACTGCCATAATGTGGTACGAAACAATAAGAACTTGGTTAGAGAAGCCTTAATTGTACAAAAATTTGAACAATCTGTACAAAAGCATTGGATTAATTATGGTAATAGCGTAAGGTATAATGGTGATATAGATTGGCTGTTGAAAGAAAGCATTTGGTCATATCGACCATAGCTGGAGTTTTTGTAGCAGGGCTTATAATAGCAGGCGCTATCTTTTTACCTTACATTTCTGGGATTATTTCTACACAACAAGAGATTACCAGCATTCCAGACGAGAATCCTCCAGAAGTAACCACTCCTCCACCTGTTATTGAAACATCTAAAATGGGTACACTAGTTCTGATGCTGACCGATGCTCCTCCACGCACCTTAAAGTACCTTTATATTAAGGTTGATGAAGTGAGAGTGCAGATGAAGGGGAAC
>Ga0272449_1002205_pt1 | contig 18466 bp, 20 predicted proteins | sample YNPCB0241_FD_198679 | JGI IMG/M metagenome (GOLD analysis project Ga0272449, IMG submission 198679) | Hot spring sediment microbial communities from Yellowstone National Park, WY, United States - YNP-CB-024-1 | ecosystem: Environmental > Aquatic > Thermal springs > Hot (42-90C) > Sediment... | reverse complement strand
CGGTGGTGGAGTGGGTACGGTGACGCGTGCGGTGTGGAAGACGTCAAGTCTACCCGCCCTCGGAGATGGTCAAGGCCCATTCGGTTTGGATGCGTGGGTAGAGGCGACGTACTTTGACCCAGACCCGGTAAACCCAACGTTCACGTACTACATCACCGTTCGCCTGTTCGGGCAACCACTCTACACCCGGTCGTTCGCATCTGGACCACAACCACCGAGAGAGGATAGGGTACCTCGGCACTGGGAGTTTGAGTTCGTCTTGGTCAAACCACGGTTCTACATCCGACCGTCACAGGTGTTCGTGTGGGGACACGGTCTGGTTCCCGTTTGGTCTATGGCGGTACTTGCGGATGGGTGGACTCTGACGGTACGGTCCAACGACCAGGGAGCGGACCTGGATGACGACCTGTCCTACGAGGGGATTGTGTATCTGGAGAAGTACTGCCACAACCCGGCAACGATGCCGTTCCTGGGTAACGGGATGGTCATACGGAGTAACACAAACACCATAGAGAAACAGGCGTGTGAGGGGTCGGTCTATGCGGAGTCCACCGTCTCTGGTGGGTACTCGTACAAGATGCCCGGGGAGGACGTTTGGAGGTCCCTCCCCACAGTGCTAGAGTACCGGTTCCCAGATGGATACGAACTGTACCCATCCCTGACGTCTGAGAACACAGATAGCAACTCCATCACCTCTCGCGCTCGGCGAGTGGTGGGTACACCCAACCAGTACTACCGTGCGGGTGCCACACTCAACATCCTACCCAACCGACGGAGACGGTTCCGAAGGATATGGAACGACAACACACGCATCTTGGTCCTAAGAGGGACGTACCCAGCGACCTTCTTCAAGATTCGGGAGGAGGTATTCCTTGGTGGTGTCACAATCACAAGGGAACCCAAGTATCCTAAACGACCGTTGATTCTGGAGTACCTGGAAGAAGACGAGACACCGTTTGAGGGACCCCTCGGTCTAGACCTGTTGTGTCCGTATGAGGTTGACCTCTACCACTCACCCAACGCCGGAAGTGCTCAGTGGGCGTCGTGTTGGTACGGGTACGACGACCCATCGACCACCTGGACGAACGCACGAGACGGCGTCTACACATACGACCCGAATGCACCCATCTTCTCGCTCCTCTACCCCACCCTACACGAGTGGTCGTGGGTGGACGACAGTCGTGCGGGTGAGGTGTTCTCTCTCATCCACAACACGTACTCGTTCTGGAACTGGGTCGTCTACTTCCCACCAGACGAAGACGACAACCACTGGAAGTGGGGAGTACCACCACAGAAGGCCCTCAACGACCGGTACTGGTACCCACTCCGAATGCAGTATGCACACCACCTCCGGCTTCCACCAGAAAGGCGGTTCCGAACGCTCACCGACCTGAAGGCGGAGGTCGTGAGCAACTCGGAGGTAGCAACCCGTACGGGGAACTGGTTCAACTACAACGCCAACTATTGGAACGGTGGCGGGTTCGTGACCGTCTACACACCGGATGAGGTGACACCAGGCTACCCAGGAATGCCAATCTCGTTCCCTGGGTTCCACAACCCACGAGTACTTCCCACCGTCGTCGCTCCCACGGTTACAGCAACCGATAGGAACCGGTACGCGTTCGCTGGAGGTACACCAACCAATACGTCAACTGGGTACACTATCAACCCACAGTCTACAACGGTGGTGGTAGAGTACTCGTTGGGTGCAACGTTTGGAGAACCACACTACTACGACTTGGTAGCGGACCAGGTTGAATACGTGGTCTCCGGTTCCACTATACAGAACGTGAAGGTGGAATTCATAAGCGTGAGTGGTGAGGAGGTAGAGGTCTACTCCGGTCCCCTCTTGACACAGACCCTAGACAAAACGATACGGGGTGAACCCTTCTGGGCTGGGACTGGTATCTTGGACTACAACGCGTCCCTCACACCCAACATCGTTCTGGGGAACGACATAGCACCGGACTCTCGGTCCGCTTCCGTCTTGGGTACACCAGGAACGGTGGGACACTTCTCCCTACTGTGTTCCCCAGGCCCAGCGCGAATCAGGTTCACGTTGACCCTACAGAACACCACCCAATCGGTCTCGTTCAACTTCCTCAAGTTCAAGTTCCGAGAGACGAGGAGGTACCACCAGGTTTCCGAGTGTGCGAACATAGACTGCCTCGTTGACGACCGAGGGTACTTCCGGTGGGGACAGGTAACGTATTACGACCCAGTTATGGACGCGCTACTGTTCACACCACAGGTTAGAGGTCCGACCCACCGGATGTCCGTTTTGGATGCGTGTGCGCACAGAAGGAGAGTGTGGTTGGGTCAAGGGTTCACTGAGGAGGACCTTCGCAACGAGCTCAAGGGTAGGTTCGACCCACTGGAACCGTACCTGTGGTATTTGGAGATAGACTTTGGTCCACCAGAGCTAGTGGTAGACGACTCTATAGGTATTGCCGCGTTCGCAGAAGACACGTACTGTGTACCAATCTCCTCTCCAAACGAGTGGCAGATGCCACCGCAAGTCGTCTCGTTGCTCTATGGGAACTACTGGGCAGCGTTCCCACCCAACCCGTGCCTACCACAGTACAGTCTGTGGTCTAACGACCTCTCCGAGGAGATAGTGTACCTCTTCGCACCATACCGCCGCTTCGTATGGAACTACGACCGGACCATAGACCTGTACGAAGTGGAGTACACGGACGACTCGGACGAGGTGGAGCTTGACCGACACTTACGGTCGTATGTACCCAACCCACAGGCGTATACGACGTACCCGAATGTGGTGGTACGAGAGTTCACTCGTTCGTACACTGGTGGTGAGGTCGTTCGGAGGTGGAACAATACGGTCATCCGGACGCCGAAGTGGTTGCTGGTGGATACCCAAGACGCTGGGTCACCCGTGGACCTGACGCGAGTGTCACCGTTCCACACCTACACCTACAATAGGGTGTTTGTGGTACCGGAGGAGATAGAAGGTGCGTGTCTCGGGTGGTACTACGACCTTGGGTGGACGATGGTTGGACGTGGGTCTATCGTCAGTGCGTACGTTGACGATACACCAATTGCCACCATCCCAGTTGGTGGTGGTGTTCGGTCTATGTGGGCCATACCGGAGAGTGGTGTGTCGTATGTGTGGACGCAAACCGGTCCAAACCAACTCAAACTGGTACGTGTGGTTGGATTAGGTGCTCCGTTGGAGGTGTTGACGGTGACAGCAAAGAACGCCGGTGTTGCAAGTCGTGGGTATGTCGGAGAGATACTGGTAGTGGTGTCTACGGATGCAGGAGTTGTGCAGGAGTGGTGGTCTCACGATGGTGGTGTCGCTTGGCAGTCACAACTCGCCCGAGACACAAGTGGTACCACTCTATCGGGTCAGGTGTTGGACCTGACGTTCGAACGTGGTAGGGAACGGTATATGCTCCTGCTCCAGACACCGACCAACGTCCGGCTCTACCAGAGAAGGCAACCACATACCGTCACGAATGGTTGGGAGCTCGTTCGTACGTGGTAAAACCCGTAAAACTTTCCGGGACGCCCCAGGTTTTCCCCACGGTTTCACGGAAGCCAATAGTTTTATATTGCGAAACCACATACTTTTCGTCGTTTGAATTCAAAACCAGCGAAACCTTCCGGGACGCCCCGCATTTTCCCGTATGAAAAAAGTAGGGGTACCTTTCGGTACCCCAAGTGCAGTTTCGCCTGAGGAGAGGGAAGGGATGAAGTCTAGAGCGGGTCAAGTTCGGGCAACTGGTCACCCATAGTCGTGAGTGGGTCAGGTAGACCAGCCAACTTGAACCCCCACTCGCGTGTGATGCAAGCCGGACAGGTTCCACACGGTGGGCGTTCACCACGATAGCACGTGTGCGTGTACGGGTAGAGCATCTGGTACGCCTGCAGGTCCTCAGCCAACCAGTTTATGCGCGCTTTATCCAGGTAGAGGAGTGGTGCGTGAATCTTGACCTCCCACTCCATACCCTGACGGAGCGATTCCTCTAGCGGTGGGAACACATCTGGTCGGCAGTCTGGGTACCCCACCCAGTCCGCAAAGTTGACACCTATCACCAAGTGGTGACTGTCTACACTATACGCGTACATCGCACCGAGAACCAGGAACAACAGATTCCGACCGGGTACGAAGGTGGTGGGGAGTACTCCCCGACCACCTTGCCACGAGATGTCCAAGTTGCTTACCCGAACGAGGGACGTCGTACGAGCGAGCAACTTGCTGACCTCGGAGATGTCTATTATCTCGTGTCCAGCCAGCTCCGCAATTCGTGCGATTGTCTTAGCCGCTCGGAGCTCGATGTCCAACGTCTGCCCGTACTTGAAGGTGACTGCGTACACCTTCCGGAAGTACCTCTTCGCCCACATCACGCACGTTGCAGTATCCTGTCCACCAGACAACACGACAACCGCGTTACCTCGGGGAATCTCCGGTAGGACGACTCCTGGGTACTTATGCCATCGCACTTCCCAATCATCCAATCGTCGCATCGCTAACCTCCGTATAGAGTGGGTCTTGTACGCCAGCACGTTCGAACGCGAGACGTCTACTCACACACGACTCACAATCGCACTGTGGGTCACGTTTGCCACGATAACACGTGTGGGTGTACTTCGCGAGGTCCAACGCATCTACGGAAGCCAGGTATTGAATGGCACCAGCCTTCTCCACCAACACGAATGGTGCGAGCACGTGGACCTCCATATTCCCACCAAGCGAGATTCTGAAGGTGGACTCCAAGTGGGTGAGAAACGCTGGTCGGCAGTCTGGGAACGCAGCGTGGTCATCTCGGTGCCCACCAAACGCTACCACGGCACCACCCTCAGATAGAGAGTAGCTGTACCCAAGGCCAAGCGTTAGCAGCAATATGTTCCTGAACGGAACGAACGAGGTCGACCACGTCTTGTCCTCCCACGGCTCAACCTCGGACCTCATCCCAAGGTTGCGGTTGACGAGAGACGTGTACGGTAGAGCAATCGTTCGGTGGGGTACACCCAACTTCTCGCAGATGGTCTTGGCCGACTCAATCTCCACGACGTGAGTTTGGCCATAGTCTACAGTCAGGGCGTGTACCCGGTGGTTCGGGTACGTGTTCAACGTCCACACAAGCGCGGCAAGCGAATCCAGTCCGCCAGACACCAATACTACTGGTGTGATGGACTCAGGTATGCGTACGCTATTCATTCTGCACCTCCGTACTAGATTGTGTTTGTGTCTCCACGGTGTTCACCGTGGAAGTCGTTCCATACCCAAGTAGCTCGTAGTACTCAGAAGCTACCTGATACAGTAGGGCTCCACCGTCCCACTCCTGTTCTGGTACCTCTATGTTTGATAGCCCCAATCTGGACTTCGCAACAGCTGAACCAGAGGTACACGTGAGTACCACACGTCCACCACTCGCTCGGATGAGTCGCCAGACCTCATCCATCAAGGCTGGTACCTCGTGTTGCAACCGACCAGTGAGCGCGGGTAGAATATTCGGTGGCAACTCCTCCACTCGGTATTGCTCCAGACACGTGACAATAGACACCGGGAACGTTTCACGAAAGTCTCGTATGAGCGCACGTAGTGCGTTCAGCGCGTCTAGGTAGTCTTGTAGACCTGGTCGTTCATCCGACCGGAACCCAACCTCCCTCCGGTCGGAGAGTGCGTACTGTGTTGCTGCATACGACAATTCGGTCAACGAGTCTATGACACCGACATAGTACTGTCCCCGGAACCTACTTCGTACGTACTGCACAACCTGACGAACGGCACTGAACTGTGGTAGAGTTATCACCTCCACACCTTCACCAGTCAACTCCGCAGGCGTCCGTACGCGTTTGGCACTGGGACAAACACGATGCACAGGCAACGTACCACCCTCGACGTCTATCACGAGGGCGCTACCGAACTTATGACACACTTGTCCGATGAAGTGTGTCTTACCTGCCCCTGGTGGTCCATAGACCATCACGCTAACAATCATCATCTGTTCCTCCTTCGTCCGTCCTTTGACCGACCAAGCGGTCAAACTGTTCCAGTAGAGTCTCCACGGTGTCACCAACCACTACACCACTCCGGACTTTGGTGACACCTGCTAGAGCCGCCAACCACCGCTCCTGGTCTGATGACACTTTACCACCTCGGCGTTTCACCTCCGCGAGTACCAACGTGTCACCACACACCACAACCAGGTCGGGGAACCCCCTCATCACTGGTGCACTCCACACGGGGTGCCGTTGTATGAGAGATGCGTACACCAAGCACCCACGACTGTGAAGTTGGTCACACAACCGCCACTGCAACTGGGTCTCCCGAAGCTTCTTACCCACGTCCCGCACCTCCTACCCACACGAAGTCCGTACCGTACCGCTCCAACAGGAACTCCCGTATCGGCCACGAATACGACCGTCCGTCTATCACGACCTGGACACGTGGTACGACCGTCTCCGTGTTTTCGTCCATACGTCGTATGAGAACTACACCATCTACCTCCGCTGGGAGAGTAGAGTGTCCACGAGACAACAGGTACACATTACTTACCTCCGATGGTGTTTGGGTTACACCTTTGTGGGTGTGGTGTACAATCCACCACGTCGCGTACGGTACGAGCGCGCGAAGACGGTCAATCGCATCTAATGCTCTACGGTGGGAGACCGCTTCGTTCTCGTCACCACTCAAGAACTTGGACCACGGGTCCAAGACGATTACATCCGGTCGTATTGTGGTCAACCACTTAGCGAAACCCTCTAGAGACGATGGGTCATCTAGAGAGAGTGGTCCCAACCAGAAATGCCACCCACTAGACTGGTTCGGGTCAATAGCACGCAACCACGTGTGAAAACCACCCTCACGTAGGACGCAGGCGACCACGTTCCACTCCGCATACAGGCCAGGGACTCCCCATATCGGTTGCCTATTCATCCCCTGCGAGAGCGTCCGGAGGACGAGGGTGGTCTTGAAGGACTTTGGTGTACCCAGAAAAAGCCACCTCTCGCCCCGAAACATCACGTCCGGTACCAACGGTTGTCCCACTTGCATAGCCCTAATCCACTCCAGTTCCGCATAGGTTGGTAGTGGTTTGTCGTATAGGAGTTGCCACAGCTCCGATGGACCTGCGTCCCAACGGTGTAACAACTCCGCCCAGTCCTTGAACAACCCACCACCTGGAATCCATAGGATACGTGCGTGTGGGCACTGTTGCCGAATCTTCTCCGCCCACAACCGACTAGGTTCATCCGCCTGGGGTAGGATGAGGACGTCACCGGTAAGCACATACGACCACTCCCGCTTCCACATCGTCCCAGGCGTCCCAACGACTCGGGTTCCATCTGGTAGTGGCTGTTGTGCCAACGCAAGCGCATCTGTTTCACCTTCACAGACAATCGTCCTGACGTCCTCCCCACTGGACCTCGCCACAAACGGTACCGGTGACCCAAATATCCACCGTCCACGTTCCGACCGTACACGAACCGACTGCAACACGTTCCCTTTGAACGATGGGATGTAGACCGTCGTCCCATTCGCACTGAGTCTGGCACCAACGAACGAGAACATCTCCGGTCGTACTCCTCGCTCCACCTGATACCATCGGAGGATTGACGCGTCAGGCCAATCCGCCGCTCTAGGAAGCTGTGACCACCGACGTTCGACCTCCGAGATATACTCACTCCGGTCAGATTCCTCCCGATAGGTTTGCTCCTCCACGACGGGGTGCCACCCACAGACGAAACAGTGGAGGACACCAAGCCGGGAATTGTACCCCGCACTTGGTGTCGTGTCTCCGTGGAGTGGGCAGTAACACTCCTGCCAATCACCCCACTGCCGTCCTGTAAATACAATCTCCTCTGGGCTAACATTCATTCGCCTTCCTCCACGAAGGACAAGTCTATCGCGTAGTAGAGCGTTCGTACTGCGGCAAGCACCATCGCCGCAGCAGCGAAAATACCTGGTATCGCCTTCCGTGGGTCAGGACCCGCTTGCAGAACCCACCAGACCCAACCGACAATCTGTAGGGCAAACACGAGAGTGAACAACACGAACACCCCACGAATGGAGTCTACACGAAAGACACCACTACGTATCTCGTACACCAGGTAGAACGCCCATACACACAACACCACGTATAGGAAGTTCGCCAGCAAACCACCCAAGACCACCTCAGACGGGAGTGGGAACGCCAACAGGACGGCTATGCTAAGCAGAGAGAGCACTAACAACATCGTCGCACTGGCGTTCAGTGCGTCTCTAACACCTCCAACTGTCATCCTAAAGAACCACATCCGTCTTCACCTCCTCACGTTCGTCGTCTACAACCATCAGACGAACTCGTATGTCTGAGATGGACCACGGTAGGTCCACACCACCTTCCCGCTTCCACCTCCGGTATCGTGTGTGCGACAACGTTCGCTTCTTCCGATACCGGTGCTCTAACGAACTTATCGGTTCGCATTCCTTCAGCGCCTCCGTTGTGAACAACTGAACCACCTCCTCTGTTGTCCAGTTCCACGGCACGGTCACGGTCCACATCCTACTTGCGCTGTGCCACGCGAGATGGGGGCCTACCGCGCCTGGGACGAGCCTTACTCGCATCCTCCGCATAGCGTTGTGCGTCGTGAAGGTTCCGTAACACCAACTGCTGCTCCAACGGTGTCGCGGGTATCCACTCAAACAGGAACGGTGGTCGCTTCGGTTTCACCTCCGCAGCAACATACTCCGACCAGGTCATACCCCAGATGGCTGCAGTTACAGGTTTGGCGGTATCCACAGACTGAACACCCGTCAACACCTCTCCCGACCGTGGCATCCCAAGCTGGTGATACCTATCAATTTGGGGCAACACCTCCCTCCATTCGGCCACCGTCGCATCCCTACCACCTAACCCTGGGAGTGGTATACCTCCAACGATTGAGGCAAGTGTATCCTTAGGTAGCCTCTGGTACTCCTGTACCAACTCCATATGGAGTGGTAAGTAGGGCTCAATCCACGGGCGTTCCAGTAAGTACTCCAGAAGGTCCCACATCACGAACGGGACACCATCCCGTATACCATCTGGTACGACTACCCCATTCGGGTTCAGTAACTCAACCGCACGCTTCCATCGGAGTACTGACCACTCCTTCCTCTCCCAGACGGGTGGGTCTAGTATGACCTGTGTATCCGGGAACGCACGTCTCCACGCAACCCACTGACCCAGGAGGTCGTCGGAGTCTGGGAGAATCACCATCCAGTGCCTCCACTTGTTCCCCAGACTCCACGCCAACCCAGGCCCACCGATAGCGTACACGTCTATCACTGTTGGTGCCTCCCGATGTGGACGACCACGGCCATCAACACCCGAACGACAGCGTGATGCAGATGTCGCACGTTGTCCGGGTCCTGTAGGAACTCTTGGATGTGCCTACTCGCGTGTTGCAGGTGTGACTCCACCGGTTCATACAGCCACGCGTCACCCCAACCGTACTTGCGAGTCCCGTACAGTAGGACCCCTTTCACGATTGGGTACGCATCACGAAGGAGCATCCACGTCCAGCGATACAACCGAAACGCGTGCACGATGTGTCGCACTATCCACCGAACGAACCTCATTCTGCATCTCCTCCATCTGATGGAATCTCGTACCCACCAGCTATCCGCCTAATGGGTACACCGTGTTTACGTAACACGTAAGCCGCGTTATACGCGTCTGCAACCTCTGAATCTCGTACTACCCCGTTCGCCAGGCGAACGAGTAGCTTCCGCAGTTTGGGTGACAGTACACTATCCGAAGGAGACGGATACCACCTAGCTGGCCTATTCCCACCGGCTACACACCAGAGCCTGGGGAACCAGTGTGGTGGTACCTTCCCCTCCACAACCCAAAACCAAATCTTCTCCAACTCCATCATTCGTCACCCTCCTCATCCAGAGACAACAGGTTCCGAAGCCCGTAGTCCACATCCGGTTCCGGTAACCAATCTTCCCCTTTGGGCTTAGGAGAGACAACGCCCGTCTTCTCCTCACCAGACAGATACTGAACACCCTCACCGGTACCCGCTACAGCGAACTCTACCAACGAATCCCACCGGTACCCCTGTTTCGCCTTCACCCTCAAGGGACACGGTCCAAACCCAGTCACGACCATCTCCAAGAGGATACCTGGGACCACCTCTTCCCAATCCTCCTCAGGTACCTCGTAGAGTACGCTATCGTGTACGAACACGAGTGGGTGGACCTGCGGGAACTTCTTCTTGACCCGAATGAGTGCCCGCAAGGTCACATCGCTCGCTGTAGACTGTACTGGGAAGTTGACGAACTTACCCGCGTGAGAGTTCCCGTGTTGGAACCTCCTACGTCTACCGAACACGGTACGAATCTCTCCACCTGCACGCACGACCTCAATCAACCGGTTCTCCCACTCCTTGAGCTTGGGGAACTTGGAGAAGAACCGTTGTACCAACTGCGCGGTTTCATCATACGACCGTCCAATCTCCCGAGCAATACTATCAATAGACCGTCCGTAGAGAAACCCGAACACAATCATCTTGGCCTCCCTTCGGAGGTCTGGTGTCACATTCTGGACACCCATAATCTGTTGTGTTGCGAGAGTATGCAAGTCCTCCCCACGGCGTATCCACTCCTGCAACATCGGTTCCTCATACAGTACCGCTGCAACCACCAACTCCAACTGACTGTAGTCCACCTCCAGAAACCGGTACCCACCCCTTGCACGAATCGCCTTCCGTAACACCAACTGGTCCTCATCTGCTGCTTCAACGGACGGTATGTTCTGAACGGTGGGTCTCTCTGTGGACACCCTACCAGTCACTGTCCCGTGTAGTTTGTAGACCGGGTGAAGTGCACCGTCCGGTCCAGCCCACTTCTCCCAATCGGACACAACGTTCACCAACTGTTTCAATCGCCGAGCACGTACCACTCGCTCGAGCACCTGACGTTGCTCCTGACTGAGATTCTCTCGTGTCAAGTACCGCTTCAACGCCTCTCGACCGGTTGGTGTCTCTGGGTCCAACTTGATTCCCCACTCCTTCAACATCTTCATCAACGCCTGGGGAGAGAACGGGTTCACACTCAACGACGGCAACACCTCGTTCGTGAGCTCCTCATTCCACCTACTAACCTCGTCACGAACGACACTCCAATCCACCATCAGACCACGATAACTAGCCTGGGTCAGATACCAGTTCGCCTCCCGTAGGAAGTGGTACAACCGCCACGTATCCTCTTTGTCCATCCACCGACGCAGTTCCTCATACAACCGGTAAGTCATCACGCAGTCTATAGCGTTGTACCGCGCCAGGATATCCGGTGGTACCAACGAGAACGACTTACGCCACTCTTTCTGGATAAGGTGCTTCCAACTTACGTCCCAGAAGTACCCACATAACGTTTCCAACCCACCACCCATAGACTGGTCGGAGTCCAAGGTGTACGCCATTAGCAACGTGCAATCCATCTCCGGGCACGGCACCTTGTCACCCCACCAGAACCACCACCGTAACATCTCAAAGGAAGCATTATGAGCAACAAACCGGCGACCACTACCTAGAAAGGCGTAGAACTCTGGGTCCTGCGTGAACTCCCTCGGTACGATGACCGTGCGACTACCGTCAGAGAACCCACACAGTATCAATTCTGAGGTGGTTGGTATATCTGCGGTCTCCACATCAAATGCAGCGACCTCACCCAACCGGTGGAGTTCCTCTAGCTGAGACACATCCGTCACAACGACATAGTCCACCACCGGTGCACCAGTCTCATCCACCTGGAACTTCAAGCGTTCCTCTGGTCTCTGTGTGGACCACTTCCGTATATCCAACTCAAAGACGGTGTGCCATCGGTCCGACCGAATGATTGCACTGGGATGGTACGTGGGCAGTACCCAGAACCTGTGGAACTGGTGCCACCTACCACGAAGGTCCTGGACTGCACCACGCAACCCGAACGCGGTAGCAGCAGTATGACCGAGTGCCAGAACGTACCGAACACCTCGTTCCTCCAACTCGGACAGAAGTCTGGGAACGTTCGCCTTCACCACCTCAGCCGGAGGAGGTGTACCTGGTAGGTACGGTTCCAGAACCACATTTGTAATATAGGTATCCTCCTCCGACCGATAGCGACGAAGAACGTCCCGGAGGTACCGTCCGGAGGGGCCCACGAACGGCATCCCTACCGAGGCCTCCTCCGGACCTGGTGCCTCCCCAACTACGGCGTACTCCGTCCGAGCTGGTCCAACTCCGAGCACGCGTTGGAACCGCATACTATCCACCTTCGGAGAACACGTCAACGTCACCACCAACGGTCACAACTGGCGACTGACCTGGTGCACGTGGTGGCGGTGGAGCCTGACTAGCAACTGGTGCACTTGGCGTAGCTCCACTAACCGGCGCAATCCGAACTATCTCCGGTCGCATCTGACCATCCCACTCACGATGCTCTATCGTGACCACTACTTCACGACCTAACACGTGAGCGGTGTCAAAGTCCACAAGGCCACCTTGCACGTTGATACCAACTGCGTTCAGCAGTTGTGCAAGTCTCCACACAGCACCTCCAGACAACGGTGTCCCGTGACGAATGGGAACCTCACGCCCGTTGTACTGTACAGCGATACTCCACTCGAGGTACGGACGGCCAGCTTGACTCACACGCTGTTCTACCGACCGAATCACCGCACGATACTCGCCTGGTGCCACCTGAGGTGACAGCTCCGAAAAGTCAGCTCGTACTATCATACTGGTCCTCCATCCGTATGCGTGTGCATACTGCTATATATTATAATGTATCACCCATAGAAAAATCAAGGGTTTTCCGTGAAATCCACCTGAAAATCCCAGAAATTCCCCAAAAATTCCACCGAAATTCCGGGCTACCCCTTGATTCTACCCGGAAGAGTATATTATAATATATAGCGGAGGAGGAACCAAATGACCTATCGAGTATGCAAACGGTTCCACTTTGCAGCTGGTCATCAGCTGACGAAGGTACCATCTGGCCATAAGTGTGCCAGGCTTCACGGACACAATTACGTCGTGGAGGTCGTTGCGGAAGCGAGGACCCTCACCGAAGAGGGGTGGGTCGTAGACTTCGCAGACCTACGGAAGTTGAAGGACTGGTGTGACGCCAATTGGGACCATAGAGTCCTGAACGACCTGTGGCCATTCAACGCTGGAGTGGAGACCACCGCGGAGAATATCGCCGCTGTCCTAGTCAAGATAGGCAGAGACCTAGGCCTACCTATCACGCGAGTACGAGTGTGGGAATCACCGGATTCGTACGCTGAGGCCATATGGGAGGACCCAGATGAGTAGACCGCTACCCGTCATAGAAATCTTCGGTCCAACGCTACAGGGGGAAGGTCCACTCATCGGATACCGAACGATGTTCGTACGGTTCGGTGGGTGCAATTACCGATGCTCTTGGTGCGATACCCTATATGCGGTCTTACCAGAGGAGGTCAAAGCGAACGCCACGTGGATGACCCCAGAGCAGATTGCGAAGACCATCCAAGCGTATAGGGAGTTCGTACCGTGGGTGACCTTCAGTGGTGGGAACCCCTGCATTCACAATCTCACGGACCTCATCACCCACCTCCACGGAGATTGGTGGCGTATCTGCATAGAGACGCAAGGTGACCCGCCAAAGGCACCGAAGTGGTTCTGGTTGTTGGGTGAACCGGATATGGTAGTGTGGTCACCCAAACCACCGTCATCCCAAATGGTCTACGACCACGAATCTGCAGAGTCGTGGGTCAAGTCCGTACCCAACGACATCCCACACCACCTGAAGGTCGTGGTGATGGACGAGACGGACCTGGAGTGGACGAAGTCCCTACTGTACTTCCTGAGAGACCGTGGGCTGAATGGCTACCTCACGTCTAAGACGGTCCAAGTGGGGACCGACCAAACACCAGAAGCAGTCCAGTCCATCCTAGACCGGGGTAGGTGGTTGTGGGAGACCATCTGTGCCGACCACGACGACATCTGGTCGGACGTTCGCGTGCTACCTCAGTGGCACGTCCTAACCTTTGGACCAAAGCGAGGTGTCTGACGATGAGCAATCCAAAACCGAAGCGGGCGTACACAGCACCCTACTGGGGAACGCAACTCGTGGAGACCTATCCACGACGCCTGATGGACCTGATAGCAGAGCAAGGAGCGTACGCAGACCTAACAGCCGGTGGCGGACGGTACCCGTACCACGTTCACACGGAGTTGGGAGTACCCGTAGTAATCAACGACCGGAACCCGTATGTCGTGTCGTACCACCGTGCAGTCTTTACGTTCCCGTGGACTTCCAAACCGTGGTCAGAGTGGTTGGAGTTGGCGACAGAGGCAACTGACCCGACGAAGGTACAACCGGTAGATGGTCTCATCACACAAGACCAACAACTCCTGCTACCCACAGAAACCAAACAGTACCTAGACGGTCTTACGACACACGAAGGACCACTACCGACCTTCATCTTACGAGCAGCAGTAGCCGCTTCACTCCTTACCCACTGTGGCTATAGAGGGTATGGGTGGGCGAAGACGACAACAGAAAAAGTGCCTGTGTCAACCATTCCACCGAACACCGTTCGGTCGTGGGTCATCCAGAGAATCAACATCCTGTACCAGTACGGTGTACACACCAAACCGCACCTCTGTCGTGTCCACAATACCGACCTGTTCAACTGGGACCCAACCACGTGGCCACCGTTCCCAGAGAACACTGTCGTCTACACAGACCCAGCCTGGCCGTGGAACGAAGCGAACAGTTCAGCTGGCTCAAAGAACCCGTACGAGTTCCTCACGCACCTTGGCTACATCACACACCAACTACAACCGTCACCAACGACCAGATTCTGGTCTCGCAAACTACCAGCAGAGGAGATTGTTGGAGACGTCCTCAAGTGGATGCAGAACGCCAAATCGTTGGGCGCGAAGTTCTTCGTTGTCTCCACACAATCCACCAACTACCCTCCAACGGACACCGTCTACAACCTCCTCCAAAAACACTACGAACTCCTGTGGAGGGACAAAACACCCGTACGGTCCACGTTCTCTAAGAGCACGCTTACGGACGAGTTCGGGTGCTTCAAACTTGAGTAGGAGGACAAACGATGACGTTCAGCAACCAATACCGATTGGTACCTGTGGCACCAGAGTGGGACCCAAGGGAACCACTCGGTCGTGTCCTACACGAACGCTACGGCAAGTCGTTCCAGTACCTAGTGATGGTAGACCAGGTCAATAACCTGTGCGTTGCCATCGTCAACGACCGGTCAGTCACCCATAGATACGAACGCCAACCGGATGGGAAGGTGGTTCTATGGTGACCAAAGTCCCAAACGCTCCAAGCGAAATGTGGTTCTACACGCTACCGTATTGGGGAGTCCAGTGGTGGGACAACCTGCCGCAACCTATGCGGTCGCTGATTGAGTCGGCACCGTACTTCGTAGACCTAACCTGTGGTAGTGGTAGGGTTCCAGCGACGGTTGCGGTGAAGAAGGGCATCCCGTGCGCCATCAACGACTGGAACCCACTCGTCACCAGTCACCACCGAGTGGTGTTCTGCGACCAAGAGCTACCGAAGGAGTACGAAACCATCACCCGTCACTTGTACCCGGATAACGTCGTACCCGTCTACGGTCGCGTCTGTCAAGAGGACAAGTTGCCGTTACCGGATGAGACTAAGGCGTACCTGGACGGCATTCTTTGTCAGGAGACAGACGTCGCAAGAGCCCTCGTTGGTGCGTTCCTCACCAGCTGTTCCTTCAGAACCTACGGATGGAGCACCACCACCGCGGATGGAGGAGTCAAGCTGAAGGACATCACACCAACCCTTGCGTACACCTACCTTCTCAGGCGGTTGCATAGGGCGCAGAGGTCGGCTGGTAAGCCGAAGGCGAAAGTCACGGTGACCGAGACCGACCTCTCGCAACCCCACTGGGACATCCCCATAGAACCTGGTGCGGTTGTGTGGGTAGACCCAATCTGGCCCATTCCAGACAAACCACCGGAGACCTACGAGTTCCTCTTCCACATCGGATACCTCATCTCCGGCGTCAAGCGAGAACCGCTATGGTGGCCGTACGGCGCAGCCTACCCCACTCAGGAGCTCCTCCGGTGGATGACCTATTGTGCAGACCGAGGTGCATCCGTCTTCATCATCTCCACCCGGTCGGATGCGTGGCCAGCCCCATACGACCTCTTCCAGGACCTCTCTCGGCACGTGCCACCCCTGTGGATTGTCGCTACCGAGGAACGAACCCTTGGTGGTAAGACGTTCACGGAGTGGTGGCTCGCCTTTGACCTAAACCCAAAACCTAACAAGGAGGTGAACCGTCTATGACCCCCATCAAACTCATCATCAAACCCAACCCGGAGATAGGGCAGACGAGCGAGCAGGTCCGCATCATCAACGGGCCCTATGAACTGGTTGCGGAGGAACGAGACGGCCGCGTCGTCTTCACCATCCTCCACGCGAGCGGGCCATCCACGTTCGTTGCGCAACACGTCTCGTCCGCACACGACATACTGGTTGCGGTGACGTTGGGAGCACCCATAGACTGTACCGTGGTCGAGTAACCTACACGGGCCAGGTGGCGCATCCTCCCACCTGGTCCACACTCGGAGAACCGACGATGAAGACGCAACACGACCCTCAAGGCCTACCCAAGGAACTGGTCGCACTCGCGGACGCCATCCGCGACTTCCTTGACAGCCTACCCGTGGACGACGAAATCCGTGCAAACACACCCGGTCGTTTCGTCAAGGCGCTCTACGACTGCCTAGAGGGCTACCGTCAGGACGTCGCAGACCACCTCAAACTCTTCCCCGACGACCCAGACCACGGGAATGGGGAGGTGGTCATCGTCAACGTCCCGTTCTACTCCCTCTGCGAACACCACCTCCTACCCTTCTTCGGGACGATGACGATAGCGTACGTCCCATCCGACTACGTCCTGGGGCTCAGCAAACTGAACCGTATCGTGCACACCTACGCCAAACGCCTGCAGCTCCAGGAACGCCTCACCGAACAGGTCGTGACCACCCTACTGTCACCACCGGTGAACGCTAGGGGCGCACTAGCGGTGAGCCGCGCCAGGCATATGTGCGTGGAGATGCGTGGCGTGCGACAGGTCACCACGACGACCGTCGTCCACTACGGCGGCTGCCTCAGACCCGACACGGAGTGGTGGAAGTCCGTGGCGCCGTTGGTGGAACGGGAGACCAAATCCATCCCACCGTTGGACGTCTGACCTTCCGGACGCACCGTGTCTCCCACCCACTTTCCGGCCTTCGCATAGGGAGACCGATGGGAGACCGGTGCGTTCCCCCAGAAACCATCGGAGACGCAAAATTCCGCGGACGCCCCACGTTTTCCGTACGCTTTCCGGAACGCCAATAGTTTTCTGTTGTCTTCCGTAGAAACCCGTCTAGAACCCCGTGCGTCCGCGGTAAATCGCCATAACTTCAAGGCGCCTTGCGACGTCGTTTTTCGTATCCACTACTTCCACCACCTTCAGACCCCAGCCCCACAACCCCAGCCTCAGACACACGAAATTACCACGGACGCCCCGGATTCTCCACCCACTTTCTACGCCCTCGGTAGTTTTGTGTTGCCGTCCGAGGTAACCTACGGAGAACCCGTTGGGTCCGCGGTAAATCCCCATACTTTTGCCCTAACCTTCAAGGCGGCAAACCACCCGTCCACGCCACCCACTACCACCCGTCCGACCCTCGTCCGTTGTTCAAACACCCCACCCCTCTACTAGACCCGACAGACCTAACGGACCCGACAGACCTAACGGACCCGACAGACCTGACAGACCTACTAGACCTAACGGACCGACTGACAAGCCTAACAGACCGTCCGTCGGAGGGCATAGGCGGGATGTGATGGGGGTAAAGACCCCCTGACATCCCGTCTATGCCCATACAGACCTTCGGTCGGACAGACGGACAGACGGACAGACGGACAGACCTAACAGATAGACTAGATAGATAGAAAGAAATCAGACAGACAGACCATCGGACAGACGGTCAGACAGACCGACAACCAGACCTACCGGACGGTCGGTCTCCCACTCGTCCGTCGGGTCAGAGGGCACAGTAGGGATGTGATGGGGTATAGACCCCTGACATCCCTACTGTGCCCAGTAGACCTTCAGTAGACGGATAGTCGGACCTACAGGCCTACGGACCGACGACCGACAGACCTACGGTCTAGGGGAGCTGGTGTGTTGGCAAGGGGCAAAGCCCCTCGCGCACCACACAGGGGTGGTGGTCAGGGGTTGGTCCCCATCACCACCACCCCGCTGCAGCTCCCCATCCCACCTGACCCACCCTACCGGACGTACGGGAGACGGAAGTGGGACGTACGGGAGACGGAAGTGGGACGTACGGGAGACGGAAGTGGGACGAGCGGAGGACGACGACCGACTCCACCTGTCCGCAGACCGACGACACCCACCCGCAGGACGCACGGAAGGCCTGCCGG
>Ga0272449_1002204_pt1 | contig 18468 bp, 35 predicted proteins | sample YNPCB0241_FD_198679 | JGI IMG/M metagenome (GOLD analysis project Ga0272449, IMG submission 198679) | Hot spring sediment microbial communities from Yellowstone National Park, WY, United States - YNP-CB-024-1 | ecosystem: Environmental > Aquatic > Thermal springs > Hot (42-90C) > Sediment... | reverse complement strand
TGGAGACAATTTAGAGATGGAGATAAAATTAATATATCCTGTTGCACTTGAGAAAGGACAGAGATTCGCAATAAGAGAAGGAGGTAAAACTGTTGGTGCTGGTGCTGTAACCGAAATAATTGAGTAAAAAATAAATCTTGACACATAAAATCATAAAAAGTATAATTATTTTTTTCTAAAAAAGAGAAAAAATGGAAGGAAAAAGAATTAGAATAAAATTGAAATCGTTTGATCATAGGTTACTTGATAGGTCAGTGAAAGAGATAATAGAAATAGCAAGAACTACTGGTGTAAGAATAAGTGGGCCTGTGCCATTACCGACAAAAAGAGAATTATATACTGTTTTAAGGTCTCCACATGTTAATAAAAAGAGCAGGGAACAGTTTGAATTAAAAATACATAAAAGGTTGATTGATATAATTGAACCGACGCCGAGGACAGTTGATGCATTAACTAAATTAAGTTTACCTGCAGGAGTAGATGTAGAAATGAAGGAGTTGTAAATAGAGGAGTAAAATGGGAATAGGAATACTTGGAAAAAAACTTAAGATGACACAGATTTTTAATGAAGACGGAGAAGTTATACCTGTAACTCTTGTTGAATATAAAGAGGGATATGTTGTTGATTTGAAGACAGAAGAAAAGGATGGATATGTTGCATTAAAGGTTGGATTTGAAGAAGTAGATGAGAAAAAATTAACAAAACCAGAAATTGGATATTTAAGGAAGAAAAACTTACCACCTTTGAAAATTTTAAAAGAATTCAGATTTAATAGTTTTGAAGAAATTAAAGATTATAAAATTGGTGATAAAATAACAATTGATATTTTTAAAGAGGGAGATTATGTAGATGTAACAGGGAAATCTATTGGTAAGGGTTTTCAGGGAGTCGTAAAAAGGCATGGATTTCATGGAGGTCCAGCAACTCATGGTTCAATGTCTCACAGGGCTCCAGGTTCTATTGGGCCAACGGCTCCTCAAAGGGTTTTAAAAGGAAGAAGGATGGCTGGACATATGGGAAATAAGAAGGTTACAATTCAGAATTTACAGATAGTTAAGATAATGAAAGATGAAAATATAATTATGATTAAAGGAGCAATTCCAGGTCCATCAAATGGATATATTTTAATAAAAAAGGCAGTTAAAAAGAGGATAAAAAATGGTTAAGGTTAATGTCTATGATATTGAAGGTAATATTGTTGGGGAAAGAGAAATTAATGAAGAAATTTTAAAAAAGCCAATTAACAAGAATGTTCTCTATTATTATGTTGTCAGTTATCTTGCAAATCAAAGGATTGGAACCCATTCAACAAAAACAAGAGGAGAAGTTAGTGGAGGCGGAAAAAAACCATGGAGACAGAAAGGGACTGGAAGAGCAAGAGTTGGTTCAATAAGAAATCCTATATGGCGACATGGTGGAATAGCATTTGGACCAAAACCAAGAGATTATTATATTAGATTACCAAAGAAAGTTAAAAGAAAAGCACTTATTGAATCAATAAGAGATAAATTAATGGAAAATAGAATTGCTTTTATAAAAATAGATAAAATAGAAAAACCCAAAACAAAAATTTTCAGCAATTTCTTAAAAAAAGTTGGATTGGATAATGAGAAGGTTTTATTTATTTTCAAAGATGCAATGGATAAAAATAAGATTTTATCTGTGAGAAATTTACCAAATGTAAGTTATGATTATATTGAAAAAATAAATGCTTATGAAATTTTGAATAGCGATAGGTTAATCATTGAAGATGATTCATATGAAAAAATTAAAAATTTTTTAGAAGGAGGAGAAATTGTTTGACCCTTATAAGATAGTAAAGCATCCAATAATTACAGAAAAGGCAACAGAATTAAATAAGGAAAATAAATATGTTTTCTGCGTTGATAAAAAGGCAAATAAACATCAGATTAAAAAGGCAATAGAAGAAATTTATAAAGTAAAAGTTGAAAAAGTTTTTGTCATAAATGTAAAACCAAAAAAAAGGAGATATAGATTCTTTATTGAAGGTTTTAAATCGGGTTATAAAAAAGCAATTGTTCAATTGAAAGAAGGAGAGAAAATTGCCATTACGTAAATTAAAACCAACTACTCCTGGTCAGAGGCATGCGATTTTACAGGACTTTTCCGATATTACAAAAAAAGAGCCGGAAAAGTCACTTGTTTTTGGTTTGAAAAAAACAGGCGGAAGAAATAATACAGGGAGAATTACAACAAGGCATAGGGGAGGAGGGCATAAAAAACTTTATAGAATAATTGATTTTAAAGGGAGAATAGGTCATGAAGCAATAGTAAAAAGTATAGAATATGACCCAAATAGAAATGCAAGGATTGCTTTAATCACATATACAGATGGAGTAAAAAGTTATGTTATAGCACCAGTTGGACTTTCTGTTGGAGATAGAATAAAATTTGGTGAGGATGCCGAAATAAAAATTGGGAATAGATTACCATTAAAAAATATACCTGAGGGAACTCAAATTTATAATATAGAATTAATTCCAGGTAGAGGCGGTCAGATTGTAAGAAGTGCAGGCACTTTTGCAACTTTAATGGTAAAGGGAGAAAAATATGCTCAGGTAAGATTGCCATCTGGAGAAGTAAGGTTATTTGATTTAAATTGTTATGCCTCAATTGGTCAGGTGAGTAATCCTGAATATAAATATATTTCTCTTGGTAAGGCAGGAAGATCAAGACACCTTGGGATAAGACCAACAGTAAGAGGAACTGCAATGAATCCTGTTGACCATCCAATGGGAGGAGGAGAAGGAAGAGGTAAAGGACATCAATCACAGAGTCCGACCGGAGTTCCTGCTAAGGGTTATAAGACAAGGAAAAAACATAAAGCATCTGATAAGTTTATAGTGGAAAGAAGGAAGAAAAAATGAGGTCAAAGAAAAAGGGACCATATGTTGATGCTAAACTTTTTGAAAAGGTAATGAAACAGAAAGAAACAGGTAAAAAAGAGATTATTAAGACATGGGCAAGGAGTTGCACAATTATTCCTGAGTTTGTTGGACATACTTTTGCAGTCCATAATGGAAGAACATTTATAAATGTTTATGTTACTGAAAATATGGTTGGTCATAGACTCGGTGAATTTGCTCCAACAAGAACTTTTAGGGGTCATGGAGCACATACAGAAAGAGCAAGAGAAAAGAAATAAAAGGGATGAGATATGGAAGTGAAGGTTAAAGCAAGGTATGTAAGGATAGGTCCTAAAAAATTGAGAATGATAAGAGAACTTGTTTTGGGTAAAAGAGTTGAAGAGGCTATTGGTATTTTAAAGAATTTACCAAAGAAGGGAGCAAGAATTCTTGAAAAAGTTATTAAGAGTGCTTCCGATGCTGCAAAATATAAAGGCGAAGGTTATGAATGGAAAGTTAAAAATGTAATTATAGATGGAGGTCCAATGCTTAAGAGATGGAGAGCAGCAACAATGGGTAGAGCTGTTATGATTAGAAAGAGAACTTCACATATAACTGTTATAATTGAATCAAAAGAAGGAGAATAATGGGACAGAAAGTCAATCCTATTGGTTTAAGAATTGGAATTGTTGAAAACTGGAGAAGTAATTGGTTTGCTGACAAAAAAACTTTTAAGGATTTATTAAAAGAGGATATTTTAATAAAAGATTATATTAAAAAACGATATCCAAGAGGAAGTATTACAAAAATAGAAATAGAAAAAACAGACAATATAAGGATTAGAATTTATACGACAAGACCTGGTGTTGTTCTTGGAAGGAAGGGAACAGAAATAAATAAATTAAGGGATGAACTTTATGAAATGTTTAAAAAACAGGTAAATATTGATTGTATAGAGGTTAATCCTCCTGGATTAAGTGCTCAATTTCTTGCTGATTCAATTGTTATACAACTTGAAAAACGTGTTCCACATAGACAGGCAATTAAAAAGGCAATGGATCTTGCAATGCAATCAGGAGCGAAAGGAATAAAAGTAAGAATTTCTGGTAGGATTGCAGGAGCAGAAATAGCAAGAAGTGAACAGTACATACAGGGTAAAGTTCCTCTTCATACATTAAGAGCAAAAATTGATTATGCAACAAGTACTGCTTTTACAAGAAGTGGAACAATTGGAATTAAGGTATGGGTATATCTTGGCGATGTTTTAGAAGAAAAAGGAGAGAAAAATGCCGTTAATGCCTAAAAGAGTAAAATACAGAAAAATGCAAAAGGGAAGAACAAAGGGCAAAGCAACGCGGGGTAATACTCTTTTTTATGGCGAATATGGACTTAAAGTACTTGAACCAGGATGGATAACAGCACAGCAGATTGAAGCAGCAAGAATAGCAATAACTCATTATTTAAAATCAAAAGGGAAACTCTGGATAAGAATTTTTCCTGATAAGCCAATTACAAAAAAACCAGCGGAAAGTAGGATGGGAAAGGGTAAAGGAGATGTTGCTGGATGGGTAGCAGTTGTTCTTCCTGGAAGGATTATTTTTGAAATTGCAGGAGTATCAGAAGAACTTGCGAAAGAGGCATTAAGGAGAGCTTCTTATAAAATCCCCTATAAATCAAAAATTGTATCAAGAACTTTAAGTTAAAAAGTTGAAAAATTTTAAAAATTATGATATAATTATTTTTTATGTTTAAAAAGCCATGAAAAAAGAAGAAATTAAAAGGTGGAAAGAGGCAACAAATCAGGAGATAGAGAATAAAATTATGGAATTAAAAATGAAACTTTATGAAATGAAAAATCAGTTAATTCTTGGGCAATTAAAAAATTATTCACAGATTAAGGAGATAAAAAAAGATATAGCAAGATTAAAGACAATTTTAAGAGAAAGAGAAATTGGAGTTAAAAAATGACAAAGAAGATAATAGATAAAGTTGGAGTTGTTGTAAGTGATAAGATGAATAAAAGTAGAGTTGTTATGGTTGAATTTATGACACAGCACCCAAAATATAAAAAGACAATAAGGAAGAGAAGAAAATTTATGGCTCATGATGAAAATAATATTACTAAAGTTGGGGATATAGTTAGAATTGTCCAAACAAGACCTTTAAGTAGAAGAAAAAGATGGAAAATAGTTGAAATTCTTGGCAAAGAGGAGAAATAAGTGGTACAACTCAGGACAATGTTACAAGTAGCTGATAATACAGGTGCAAAAAAGATAATGGTTATTGGATTTATTGGTAGTTCAAAAAGAAGATATGGATATGTTGGAGATATTGTTGTTTGCAGTGTTAAAGATGCCCTTCCAGATGGGATTGTTAAAAAGAAAGAAAAGGTTAAAGCAGTTATTATAAGAACAAAGAAGGAGATAAAAAGAAAGGATGGTTCAATATTGAGATTTGACCATAATTCAGCAGTTATTATTGATAATGAAGGCAATCCAAGAGGAACAAGGGTCTTTGGACCTGTACCAAGAGAATTAAGAGATAAAAACTTTACAAAAATAATTTCACTTGCTCCAGAGGTGATATAAAATGAAATTCAAATTAAAAAAAGGCGATTTTGTTCAGGTTATAAAGGGAAAAGATAAAGGGAAAAAAGGAAGGATACTTAAGATTTTTTATAAAGAAAATAGAGTTCTCGTTGAAGGAGTTAATTTTGTCAAAAAACATACAAGACCGAAAGCAGTTGATAGACAGGGTGGCATAATTCAAGTAGAAAAACCAATATCAATAAGTAATGTTAATTTTTTCTGTTTAAAATGCGGTAGGGCAACTCGTCTTGGAATAAAATTTCTTGAAGATGGTAGTAAAGTTAGATATTGTAAAAAATGTAAGGAAATAGTTGAGGAGAAATAATATGGACCAACCCAGATTAAAAAAGATTTATATAGAAGAGGTGGTGCCAAAATTAAAGGAGAAATTTGGGTATAAGAATAATTTACAGGTTCCAAAAATTTTAAAAATTGTTTTAAATATGGGCATAGGGAAAGATAGTAAAGATGCAAAGGCAATTGAAGCAGCACAGAAAGAATTAAGTTTAATTGCAGGACAGAAAGCAGTTTTAACAAAGGCAAAAAAATCTATTGCAGGATTTAATGTCAGAAAGGGTAATATTGTAGGTGTTATGGTAACATTAAGAGGTAATAGAATGTATGAGTTTCTTGATAGATTAATTACAGTTGCTTTACCAAGGGTTAGAGATTTTTCAGGACTACCACCCAATTCAACAGATGGGAGAGGTTCATATACAATAGGGATAAAAGAACATATAATATTTCCAGAAGTTGATTATAGTACAATTTATAAAGTTCAGGGATTAAATGTAACGATTGTTACATCAGCAAAAACACCAGAAGAAACAATTGCATTGTTGAGAGAAATGGGATTACCAATAAGGGAGGGATAATTTGGCAAGAAAATGTTTTTTTGAGAAGATGAAAAAGGAGCCAAAATTTAAAGTAAGAAAAAGAAATAGATGCTGGAGATGTGGTAGACCTCGTGGTTATTACAGAAAATTTGGAATATGCAGAATATGTTTTAGAGAACTTGCTGGTAAAGGAGAAATACCAGGGGTTAAAAAGGCAAGTTGGTAAAGGAGGAATTTATGACAATGACCGATCCAATTGCTGATATGCTGACAAGAATAAGGAATGGTAATGCAGTCAAAAAAATCTATGTAGATATTCCTTTTAGCAATTTTAAGAAAAATATACTTGATGTTTTAAAAGAAGAGAAATATATAAAGGACTATGAAATTATCAGTGAAAATTCAAAGAAAGTTATAAGAGTTTATCTTTTATATTTTGGTAAAAAGAAAGCAATCACTGAAATTAAAAGAATAAGTACCCCGGGAAGGAGAATTTATGTTTCAAAGGATGAGATACCAGTGGTGAAAAATAATTATGGTATAGCGGTCATTTCAACTCCAAAAGGAGTTATGAGCAATAAAAAAGCAAAAGAATTAGGTATAGGAGGAGAATTACTTTTTTACATCTGGTGAAAGGGATAAAAAATGTCAAGACTTGGTAAAAAACCGATTGATATTCCTGATGGTGTAAATGTAAAAGTTGAAAATGGAATTGTTTATGTTGAAGGAAAAAAAGGGAAACTTTCACAGGAAATATTTCCAAATTTAAGTGTTGTAGTTGAGGATAAAAAGATATTTGTTAAAAATTTGGTTGACCCTAAAAATAAAAAAATATATAGAAAAACAAATGCTTTATGGGGTTTATTGAGAAGTTTAATTTACAATATGATTAAAGGTGTAACTGAAGGATATGAAAAAATTCTTGAAATACATGGAACTGGATATAAGGCAGAAGTTAAAGGGAAAAATCTTGTTCTTACTCTTGGTTTTACCCATCCTGTTGAAGTTGAAATTCCTGAAGGTATATCTGTTGAAGTTAGTAAAAATACAATAATATTTGTCAGAGGTGTAGATAAACAGAAAGTAGGAGAATTTGCAGCAAGTATAAGAAGAATATCTCCTCCAGAACCATATAAAGGGAAAGGAATAAGGTATAGAGGTGAATACATAAGACAGAAAGTAACAAAAGCAGGAGGAGCTACAAAATGAGAAAAACAAGAGAAATGAAAAGAAAAATAAGGCATTTAAGAGTTAGAAAAAAAATTAAAGGAACAAGTGAAAGGCCAAGATTGTGTGTTTTTAGAAGTAATAAACATATATATGCTATGTTAATTGATGATACATATGTCCCAAATAAAGTAATTACTTGTGTTTCAAGTTTATCCCCTGAATTTAAGAAACTTGCAACTGATAAAAGTATACATGGTGGGAATGTTAAGGGAGCGGAAATAGTAGGTCAACTTATTGCAGAAAAAGCAAAATCATTATCAATTGAAAAAGTTGTTTTTGATAGAGGTGGTTATAAATATACAGGTAGGGTAAAGGCATTAGCAGAATCAGCACGAAAAGGAGGTCTAAAATTTTAGAAAAAGAAAATTTAACCGGTGAAATTGAAGAAAAGCAAATAGTTGTTGAAATAAGAAGGGTTACAAAAGTTACAAAAGGTGGTAAGAATTTAAGTTTTAGAGCAGTTGTTGTTGTTGGTGATGGAAAAGGTAAGGCTGGTTTTGGTATTGGTAAGGCAAATGAAGTTCCTGTTGCGATAAAAAAGGCAGTTGAGCATGCAAGAAAAAATATGATAGAAGTTCCTTTAAAGGGAACAACAATTCCACATGATGTTGAAAGTAAATTTGGGCCATCAAAAGTAATATTGAAACCAGCGACAAGAGGACATGGAATGGTTGCTGGAAGAACAATGAGAGCATTTCTTGATGTCTGTGGTATTAAGGATATTACATGTAAGTGTCTTGGTTCAACAAATTGTATAAATGTTCTTCATGCAACATTAAAAGCATTGAAAAAAATTAAAGTCAAAGGAGAGGGAGATGAAACTACATCAGTTGAAACCACCTGAAGGAGCAAAGCATAAAGTTAAACGTCTTGGAAGAGGTGATTCTTCAGGCCATGGAGGAACTTCTACAAGAGGACATAAAGGCCATAAGGCAAGAAGTGGATATAGATTGCCATTTAATTTTGAAGGTGGACAGATGCCTCTTGTAAGAAGAATACCCAAAAGAGGATTCACTCATTTAAAAGAATATAAAATTGAAATAGTAAATTTGAATCAGATTGATAAAAAATTCAATGAGGGAGAAGAGGTAAATCCAGAAAAATTGAAAGAAAAAGGATTAATTAAAAAAACTGAATTTGTAAAAATTCTCGGAGAGGGAAATTTAACAAAAAAATTAACTATTTATGCACACCATTTTTCAAAAAAAGCAAAAGAGAAAATAGAAAAAGTCGGTGGTAAAGTAATTATAATAGAGAAAAAGTAAAATGTTTGAAGCATTTAAGGATACATTAAAAATACCAGATTTAAAAAGAAGGATTGGAATAACAATTTTATTGCTTACTGTTTATAGATTTGGTTGTTATATTCCTATTCCTGGTATTAATGGTAGAGAACTTTCAAAAATTTTTGAAAGTTCCGCAAATACATTATTTTCACTTGCTGATTTGTTTTCAGGTGGTGCTTTGAGTCAGGCAACAATTTTTGCACTTGGGATTATGCCATATATAAGTGTTTCAATCGTTCTTGAATTGCTTGCATCAGTGGTCCCTTACTTTGAAAATATGCTTAAAAGTGGAGTTGAGGGAAGAAGGAAATTAACTCAATTAACACGAATTGGAACAGTGGCATTATGTATATTTCAGGGTATGGCTATAAGTGCTTTTCTGGAAAATCCTGAACATTTTGGAGGTATTGTAATAGTTGCAAACCCAGGATGGTTATTCAGAATTATAGCAACATTAACAATGACAGCAGGAACTGTTTTTCTTATGTATATTGGAGAACAGATTACAGAAAAGGGAATTGGTAATGGTATTTCTTTAATAATTACTGCAAGTATTGTATCAAGAATGCCTGTTGCTTTTCATAGAATGGCAGGACTTGTTGCTTCTGGAGAAATAAATTTTTTTGTTGTTATCATACTCATTGGTTTAATTTTTGGAGTTGTTGCAGCAGCAATAATTGTTAATGAAAGCGAAAGGAGAGTTCCAATTCAGTATGCCAGAAGAGTTATAGGTAAAAGAGTTTATGGTGGACAATCAACATATCTGCCAATAAAATTGAATCAGGGAGGGGTAATTCCTTTAATTTTTGCAATAGCGATTTTAACATTTCCAGCAACAATTCTCTCTTTCGCAGAAAATAAATTTTTAAGCAAACTTGCAGTAATTCTATCTCCTCAACAGCCAATCGGGATGTTTTTATATGCTTTATTAACAATATTTTTCTGTTATTTTTATGCTGGAATTATTTTTAATCCTGATAATATAGCAGAGGATTTACAGAAATATGGTGGTTTTATTCAAGGAATTAGACCTGGGAAACCAACTGCTCTATATCTTGAAAAAATTTTAAATAGATTAACTTTACCTGGTTCTTTAATGCTTGTTGGAATTGCAATTTTCCCTTATATACTTATGCACTTATATAGAAAAATACCTTATATCACAGCAAGTATTTTTGGCGGTATTGGACTTTTGATTGTTGTTTCAGTCCTTATAGAAACAATAAGACAGATTGAAGCACATTTACTTTTAAGACATTATCAAGGATTTATTAAAAAGACAAAGATAAAATGAAAAAAATAATTATTTTACTTGGACCTCCTGGTGCAGGTAAAGGCACGGTTGGTGAAAGATTGAGTAAGATATTAAATTTCCCTTTGATTTCAACGGGTGATTTATTGAGAGAAAATGTGAAAGAAAAAACAATTCTGGGAATTAAAGCAAAGGAATATATGGATAAAGGAGAACTTGTTCCTGATGATATAGTATTTCCTGTGCTTTTTGAAAGAATAAAAAAAGAGGATTGTAAAGATGGTTTTATACTTGATGGTTTTCCAAGAAATATTAATCAGGCAGAAAATCTTGAAAGATATTTTGAAGATGGGAAAACAAAGGTGATATATTTAAAGGCAGATGACGAATTTCTTGTAAAGCGACTTTCAAATAGAAGAATATGTGAAAAATGTGGTGCAATATACCATTTAATAAATTTGCCTCCAAAAGTTGATGGTATCTGTGATAAATGCGGAGGTAAGTTAATTCAAAGGGATGATGATAAAGAGGATGTTGTAAGAAATAGATTAAATGTTTATCATAAATTGACATCACCACTGCTTGATTATTATAAAAATAAAGGTATTTTATTTGAAGTAGACGCAACACAGAAATTAGAAAACACTGTTTCAGAGATAATAAAAATAGAAAAAAATAATGGATAAAAGAGGTATAGAAATGGTCAAAACAGCATGTAGAAAAACAAGAGAGATTATAGAGGAACTCAAGGAATATTTGGTTCCGGGTATTTCTACATATGAAATTGAAATTAAAAGTATTGAACTAATGAAAGAAAAAGGAGTTATTTCTGCCTTTAAAGGTTATAGGGGTTATCCTGCAAATATTTGTATTTCTGTTAATTATGAAGTTGTGCATGGAATTCCAAAAAAGGGAAAAATTTTAAAAGAAGGAGATATTGTTTCTCTTGATGTAGGTGTTATTTATAATGGATATTATGGAGATTGTGCAGACACTTTCCCTGTTGGAAAAATTGAGGTAAAATATATAAAATTGATAGAAGTTTCAAGAAAGGCATTTGAAAAAGCATTAAAAGAAGTATATGCTGGTTCAAGAACAGGTAATATTGGTTATGCAATAGAAAAATATGTAAAAAAGCATGGTTTTTCAGTTATAAAGGACTTTGCAGGTCATGGAATAGGAAAAAATCTGCATGAATTACCAGAAATACCAAATTTTGGAGAAAAAGGGAAGGGAGATGTATTATATGAAAATCAAATAATTGCAATAGAACCAATGATAGCAGAAGGGACAGGAGAAACAGAAATACTTGATGATGGATGGACTGCTGTAACAAAAGATAGAAAATATGCATCTCATTATGAAAACTGTGTCCTTGTTAAAAAAAATGGTTATGAAGTTTTAAGTTAAAATGGAAAAAGAAGAAAAAGTCAAAGTGGAGGGAGTTATAAAGAAAGTTTTGCCAGCAACAAATTTTGAAGTTGAACTTGAAAATGGTCATACAGTTATTGCACATTTATGTGGGAAAATGAGAATGAATTATATTAAAATTGTTCCAGGAGATAGGGTTGTTGTAGAGATTTCTCCATATGATTTAAAACGGGGAAGAATTATAAAAAGAATTTAAGGAGGAAAAAAATGAAAGTAAGAGCATCAGTTAAAAAAATATGTCCAAAATGTAAGATAATAAGAAGAAAGGGAGTTGTTAGGGTTATTTGCAGTAATCCACAGGATGGACCGAAACATAAACAAAGACAGGGATAAGGAGGAAAAATGGCAAGAATACTTGGAGTAGAAATACCTGATAATAAAAAAGTAAAAATCTCATTAACATACATTTTTGGTATTGGACCTAAAAGGGCAGAAGAGATTATTCAGAACACAGGCATTGATGGAGAAAAAAGAGTTAAGGAATTGACAGAAGAAGAACTTGGTAAAATTGCAGCATTTATTCAGAAAAATTATAAAATTGAAGGAGATTTAAGACAGGAAATACAACAGAATATAAGAAGATTAATTGATATAAATTGTTATAGAGGGATAAGACATAAACTTTCATTACCGGTTAGAGGGCAGAGAACAAGAACAAATGCAAGGACAAGAAAAGGACCGAGGAAGACAGTTGGAGTTATCAGGGATAAAGCACTTAGAAAAGCAATAAAACAGCAGAGAGAGGAAAAACAGGGAGGTTAAATTGGCGAGAAAATATGTTAAAAAGAGAAAAAAGAAAATAAGTGTTCCTAAGGGTGTGGCTCATATTAAAGCAACTTTTAACAATACAATAATAACTATCACAGATGAAGCAGGTAGAGTTTTATTATGGGGAAGTGCAGGAACAGTTGGATTTAAAGGAACAAGGAAAGGGACACCATTTGCTGCACAACTTGCTGCTGAAAATGTTGCAAAAAGGGCACAGGCACTATTTAATATGAAAGAAGTGGATGTGAGGGTTAAAGGACCCGGACCTGGTAGAGAGACAGCGATAAGGGCTTTACAGAGCGCGGGATTAAATGTTGTTTCAATTAAGGATGTAACTCCAATACCACATAATGGATGTAGACCACCAAAAAGAAGGAGAGTATAAGGAGGGCTTATGGCAAAATATATTAAACCATTATGTAAAATTTGTAGAAAATATGGAATGAAACTCTATTTAAAAGGAAAAAGATGTGAGAGTGATAAATGTGCTGTTGACCCAAGAAAGGGGAAAATTAGATTGATTAAGCCAAAGAAAATGTCTGAATATGGCATGCAATTAAGAGAAAAAAATAAAGTGAAAATATATTATGGAGTTCTTGAGAGACAGTTTAAAAGATATTTTGAAATAGCAAAAAAACATAAAGGGGTTACGGGAGAAGTCCTTCTTCAATTACTTGAAAGGCGACTTGATAATGTTGTTTACAGGGCAAATTGGGCTTATTCAAGAAAGATGGCAAAGCAGATGATAAATCACGGGCAGATTCTTGTAAATGGGAAGAGAAATGATAGACCTGGTTATTTAGTTGAAATTGGAGATGTTATACAGATAAAGCCAAACAGTAAATATGTTAAAATTGCTAAAGAATGTATTGAAGAATATAAAACAAAAGCAAGACCATTATGGTTTGAAGTTGATGATGAAAACTTAAAAATAAAAATTTTGAGATATCCAACAAGAGATGAAGTTCCAATACCAGTTGATGAACAATTAATAATTAACCTTTATTCAAAATAAATGGAGAGGTGAAAAATGAAGGAATTTGTTTATCCTGATAAATTTATTTGGGAAAAAGAAACATATAGAAACAATTACGGGAAACTTATAATAGAACCACTTGAGAGAGGATATGGAGTTACAATTGGAAATGCACTAAGAAGAGTTTTATTATCTTCTATTCCAGGGATTGCAATAACAGGTTTAAGAATTGAAGGAGTTTTACATGAATTCTCTACACTTCCTGGAATGAAAGAAGATATTGTTGAAGTTGTTTTGAATTTAAAACAGATTGCTTTAAAGCCAGTAGTTGAAGAATATCCAAGAGTTATTAAAGTTGAAATAGAAGGTAAAGAAGAGATCTGTGCTGGAGACCTTTTTACTGATGGTTCTGTAGAAGTTATTAATAAGGATTTACATATAGCAACTATTGACCCTTCAAAAAAGTATAAATTTGAACTTGATATAACAAAAGGATTTGGTTATTTACCAGTTGAAAAGATGAAACTTATGATTAAAGAAATTCCAGTTGGAACAATTTTAATTGATGGTTTATATTCTCCTGTAAGAAAGGTTACATTTCATGTTGAGAATACAAGAGTAGCACAATTTGTTGACTATGAAAAACTTATTTTTGAAGTATGGACTACAGGTGCAGTAACACCGGATGAAAGTGTTAAATATGGATGTAATCTTCTTGGGAAACAGTTCAATTTAATAATAGAGGGCTTAAAAATAGGTGAGGAAGAAGTTCCTGAGGAGAAAGTAGAAATAAAAGATCCTCTTGATACTCCTATATCAGATTTAAAACTGCCATCAAGAATAAATAATGCGCTCATTTCAAGAAAAATACACACTTTAAGAGACCTTTTGAATACTCCAAGAGAAAGATTAGAAGAAACGAAAAATCTTGGTAAAAAATCTCTTGAAGAACTTGAAAAGATTCTTGCAGAAAAGGGATATCGTTTAAAAACATTTGAAGAACTTGCAAGAGAAAAGAAGGAGAAAAAATGAGGCATAAGAGAGATGTTAAAAAACTCGGTAGAAATAAATCCCACAGAAAAGCATTAATGAGGAATATGACAATAAGTTTTTTTCAGAACAATAAAATTATAACAACTACTGCAAAAGCAAAACAGTTGAAAAGAGTTGTGGAAAGATTGATAACTCTTGCTAAAAAGGGGACTCTTGCTGACTATAGAAGAATAAATCAATTTGTAAATCATAAACCGACGGTGAAAAGAATAATTGAAACATCAAAAAGATATGCTGATAAAAATGGTGGTTATACACAGATTATAAAAATTGGATATAGAAGAGGGGATAGTGCAGAAAAAGCAATTATAAAACTTATCTAATTCAAAATGGAAAACAAAAACATTAAATTACTTGACCTTATAGATAAGAAAGAAAATATTTATGAGACAATAATTAATATTTCAAGAAGAAGTCATGAATTAATTCAGGGTGCTTTGCCTTCTATAGAAATAAAGAAAAACGAAAATCTTATTCATGTTGCTATTGAAGAATATCTAAGAAAAAGCAAGGTTAAAAATGAATGATTTTTTCTCTTTATTAAAATTAATGAGGGAAAAGGACGCTTCAGATTTGCATTTGAAATTTGGAAGAAAGCCCATTTTAAGAATTAAAGGTGAATTATTTGAAGTAGGTGAGTGGGATGGTATTTTAACTAAAGAAGACCTCTTTAAAATAATGGAAATAATTATGCCTGAGGAAGAAAGAATAGAATTTAAAAAAGAGAAAGAATCTGACTTTGCTTTTGACCACCCGGATGTTGGAAGATATAGAGTTAATGCTTTCTGGCAGAGAGGATACCCTGGTTTTGTTTTAAGAAGAATTAAGGATAAAATTCCATCAATAGAAGAATTAAATTTACCTCCTGTAATAAGAAAAATTGCTTTATTTAATGAAGGTCTTGTTTTAGTTACTGGTCCGACAGGATGTGGCAAATCAACAACTCTTGCTGCAATGATAGAAATAATAAATAATGAAGAAGTCAAGCATATAGTCACAATTGAAGACCCAATAGAATACCTTTACACAGATAAAAAATCAATTATAAATCAAAGGGAAGTTGGTATAGATACTCTTTCATTTGCATCTGCTTTAAAACATGTTTTAAGAGAAGACCCTGATATAATTTTAATTGGAGAGTTAAGGGATGTTGATACATTTCAGGCAGCTATAAGTGCATGTGAAACAGGTCATCTTGTTTTTTCTACCTTACATACAATTGATACAATAACAACAATTATAAGAATACTTGATTTTTTTCCATCATCACAACATGAACAGATAAGAAAAATTCTTGGTTATCATTTAAAAGCAACAATATGTCAGAAACTTGTTCCAAGAAAAGATGGAACAGGACTTGTTCCTGTTTGTGAAATTATGATAGTAACTCCTCTTATTTCAAAATTAATTCAGGATAATAAATTGAATAAATTATATTCAGCAATGGCAGCGGATAAGGAAGAGGGAATGCTAACATTTAATAAACATCTTGTTCAATTGATACAGAATGATATAATTACTCAGGAAGTTGGATTTTCAGTTTCTCCATCACCTCATACACTTGAAATGAATTTAAGAGGAATTTATCTTGATGAGGAAACAAAGATTATTGGAGAATAAAGAAGATGAGATAGAGTTTTTCCACATTACTTATATATTAATCCTCCTTATTTTTCTATCAATCTTTTTTTCTTTTATAAAACTTAAATTTCTAAAAACAAGCAGTTTTGAACTTGAAGTCCTTTTTTCGGCAATTTTTACATTTATTATTGAACTTTCTATAGTTTTATATTTATTTTTTCGTTTTCCATATCAATTTTTTTTACTTTTTGAAAATAAATTTACTGGATTTTTCAGAGGAATTTTATACTATTTTCTATCAGTTCCATTTTTCTCACTTTTAACTTTAATTTCATTTTTATTTTTTAAAAAATATGGTATTGAACCAGCGCCACAAGAATTAATTTTTATATATTTACAGACAAAATCAATCCCTCTTTTAATTTTTTTATTTATTCTTTCCTGTTTTTTTGCCCCATTTTTTGAAGAAATAATATTCAGGGGTTTTTTATATAATGCAATAAAAAAAAGATTTTCAGTTCCATTTTCAATATTTACAACTTCAATTATTTTTTCACTATTCCATCGTGAGATTTTTGTATTCATAGGGATTTTTACTCTCAGTTTAATTTTGACTTATCTATTTGAAAAAACAAAGAATTTATGGGTGCCAATAGGACTTCACTTTGCAAACAACTTTTTCGCCAATCTATTTGTTTTCCTTTTAAAATCAATCTATAAAATTTATTGACTCAATTTTTATCTTAATCTTTTACCTTCCTTTTCCAAAAACTGTAAGGATTTCTTTTATTGTTGGTCTTATTGTATGTAATTATATGATTAAGGAATATTTATGTTCGGATAAACACCTTTCTGATTCCCAGCGACCTTTTTATAATCATACACCTCTTTTATCCCATTTGGCAACTGTTTTTCTATTTTCAACTTTTATTTTATTCAAACCATGGAATTTTAATTTTATATATTATCGGAGAAGATATTAAAACTAGATAATTATTTCCCCAAAAAATTTTTATTTTGTTAGGTTCTGTAATTTTCAATTCTTTCAAAGATAAACTTTTTGTTTTAATTAATTGATTATTTTTAAAAATAAAAAAGTTCAGCCATCCATTTTCATAATAACACATTTTTTTACCATCAGTGGAAAAATAAGGGTTAGAATGTTCTTTGGTAAAAAGATATGAAAAAATCTTTTTTGCTTTTAAATTTTTATCAATTAAATAAATGTATCGTTTGGTTATATTCCCTCTCCATACAAAAATTGAAAAAAGTAGTTTATCTTCACAAATTTGGACTTCTTCACTGATAGAAAAATCATCAAAAGGTTCATCCAGTTTTAGAATTATTTCTTTCTGTTTTAAGGTCTCAAAATCAATTTCTACAAGGGTTTCTCTGCCACTTTCAGAATAAACTGTAAATAATTTGTTTTTTAATACTGCTAAAGGCGCAACAAATTTATTTTTTGTCAATATTTTTTCTCCGATTCTTTTGTTTTTTATCTCTATTAATTTTACAACAAATTCTTCTAAAGGCACTTTTTCCACAATTATAAATTTTGTCTCGTTTATAGGAATAACCTTAAGAAAATATTTTGACGAACTTTTCAATAAAATTCTCTCTTTTTGATCACTAAAATCATACATCCCTATACATTGAAAATTTCTAAAAAGACAACGTTTATGTCCTATAAAAATAACTTTATCATCGTATAAATTCATCAAACCCGGGGCTTTATAAGGAATTATTGAAATAGGGATTTTTTTTAATAAGTTGCTATCCAAAAAATAAATGACTAAAAAGGGGTCTTCTTTTGAATAAGAACCTAAAAACAATATTAGAATATTTTTCTGGGGTATAAGATATGAATTTATAATTTCTCTATCACTTTTAAATAAAACTGATACATCTTCTTCTGATGGAAAAAGAAAAACACTTGAAACTGTAAAAAAATATATAATAATTAACAAAATTTTTACATTTTTCATCGCTTTCTTGGATATGGAGGCTCGACACAGGGTCCACTTGTAGGTAAACAACCAATAAGACAATTTTGATAACATTCCTGTAAATATGCTCTTTCTAAACAAGGATTACCAAATAACCATTCACAACAACTATAGCATTTAGAAGTATCAAATTCTCCATGGGCTAATTTTCTTAAAAATCTTCTACAGTCTTCAGGCATAGGAGATATTGAGTGAACATTTTGTTCTCCATAAGGGTCTATGTTATTTACAGGGTTATTCCTAACATACACATACAGATTCAAGCCACCTTTTTCACCTATTGGATCTCTACTTATAAACCTGCCTACACTACTATCATACCACCTCTGACCAAGCAAATACAACTCTCCCTCCCTATAATAACCTTCTCTTCCTACAAACTTAAAATTCATCTTTATTTTTACTCTCCATCTATTTTATAAATAAACAAAAAATAAAAAATCCAAGGATATAACCCCAAAGAGGAAAAAGTGACATTATAAAAACAGATGTTGATGTTGATATTACATACATGAAAGTTAAAAAAATGTAAGTAAAATAAAATTGAAATTTAGTGGTTCCAATATTCCACAATACAAAGGTAAGGAAAATGA
>Ga0272449_1002203_pt1 | contig 18474 bp, 12 predicted proteins | sample YNPCB0241_FD_198679 | JGI IMG/M metagenome (GOLD analysis project Ga0272449, IMG submission 198679) | Hot spring sediment microbial communities from Yellowstone National Park, WY, United States - YNP-CB-024-1 | ecosystem: Environmental > Aquatic > Thermal springs > Hot (42-90C) > Sediment... | reverse complement strand
CCCCGGCCCGCAGGACGGCGCCGTGGAGCATGCCGGGGAAGGCCAGGTCGTCGGCGTAGCGGGCGGCGCCGGTCACTTTGGCGACGGCGTCGGGGCGGGGGAGGGGACGGCCCACCGCGCGCCCCGGTGGGCGGGTGGCGGGGATGAACGGTTCGCCGCCCCGCCCGGCGGCCGCGCGGACAGCGTCCACGATGCTCCGGTAGCCGGTACAGCGGCAGAGGTTGTGGCGCAGTGCGGCGAAAATCTCCGCGTCGGTGGGGTTGGGATTGCGCAGGAGGAGCCCCAGCGCTGTCATAATCATCCCCGGCGTGCAGAAACCGCACTGGAGCGCGCCGTGGCGGATGAAGGCCGCCTGCAGGGGATGCAGTTGGCCCTCCCGCGCCAGTCCCTCAATGGTGAGGACCTGGGCGCCCTGGGCCTTCAGGGCCGGGAAGCGGCACGAGCGAACGGGCTTGCCGTCCACCAGGACGGTGCACGCGCCGCAGACCCCCTCCCCACAGCCGATTTTGGTGCCGGTGAGGCCCAGGTCGTAGCGGAGGACGTCGGCGAGGGTGCGGCCTTCAGGCACATCCAGGCTCACCGCCTGGCCGTTGATGGTCATCTGGAGCACTGGCATAGGGTTCCCCCTGCAAGACATAGACATAGAAGCATGGATAATGTCCCCGCCAGGGGTATAGTATGCCACAGAGGGGGAATTTTTGCCAGAGGCGGGCACAAAACGCCAGCGGAATACCATCTGGTTATTGGTCATTTCGTCATTGGTCATTTCATCATTGCCATTGGTATCTTTCTAACCCTGTGGTATAATTAAAATGTGAGGACTGAGCGATGGACGTGATGCAGGGACTGCTCAACCTGGTAACCGCGCCCCCGGGGAACCTCTATTACCACCTGGCGCTGCTGTTTGTCCTCCAGATTCTCCTGGCTGTCGGCTGGGGGGAGTGGCGACGGACGGGGAATGCCCGCCGACTCTCTACTGCGGCCGGGATGGTGGCCACCCGCGTCGTTCTGATCGGCGCCAGCGCGTGGGCCAGCAGCAGTTCGTTCTCGCCCACGGCCGTGCTCCCCCCACTGGAGCGGTGGATGGACCTGGTGCTGATCATCCTGGCGGCATGGGCTTTTCTGCCCATCCCGCGCCGCGCCCGGGTGGCAGGCCAGGCGACGCTGGCGGCCCTGCTCCTGGGCAGCGCCCTGGCCTACGTTTTTCTGGCCCTCTACTGGGTACCGGCGGCCTCGGCGGGCATTATCTACAACGCTACCCGACATGCCCGGGTATGGGAGTGGGGAAGTATCCTCCTGGCCTTTCTGGCCCTCCTGGGGTTTCTCGTATGGCCCCAGCCGGGACGGGGCCTGGCGATTGCGGCTATACTGGCCTGGCTGGCAGGCCATACCATCCAGGCCGTTCTGCCGCCCATCACCCCGTACCTGGCTGGCGCGGTGCGGCTGGCGAACCTCATCGCGCTCCCTCTCCTGACTGCCCAGGCCTTTGGGGACGTACTGCAATGGGCCCCGGCACCCTCCCCTGGCCCCGCCCTTCCCCTCCGCCTCCTGGAACTGGCCCGGCAGGTGGAGGGAGCGCGCGATGCAGAGGCCGCGCTGACCTCTGTACTGCCGGAAGTGCTCCGATTCCTGGGAGCGACAGCGGGCGGTATCGGCCTGCCCGCCGCTGGTGTGACCCCCGGTGTGCGCGTCATCGCGACGTTTCCGCGAGAAGGCTCCCCCTCCCCGAAGGTCTTGCCGCTGGATCAGTACCCCTCCCTGGTATCAGCGACCCAGACGGGACGCCCACAGCCCCTTACTGGTGAGGAATCTACCGTTATCTCGCGCCGTCTGGGTTTCCGGGAACCGCTCTCGTTGCTGGTGGTTCCAATGACCGATGAGGAACCAGTGGGATTGCTCCTGCTGGGACGGCCCCAGGGTTCAGCCCCCTTCTCCGAAGAGGAGATGTCCCTGGCCCGCACGGTGGGGATGGTGCTGGGCAGCGCCCTGGGGAACGCCAGCCGGCGGCGGATGGTGGAACGGAAGGCGGAGCAACTGGCCGTCGCGCTGCGGGAACAGGAGGCAGAGCGGGCCGAGCGGACCGCCACCCTTCAGGAAGAACTGGAGCGGGCCCGGCAGGAGGCCCAGGACTTCGCCCGCCGGGTCCAGTCTCTGGAAGAGGAAGCCGCCCGCCACCGGAAACGGGCCGACGAACTGGCGGCACTCCTCCGAATGCGGGAGGAACAGGTCCAGGAAGCCGGCACCGCGGCCGCTCAGATCGCCGTGTACGAGGCGGAGATTCGTCACCTGGCTGAAGAGCGGGCCGCCATAGAGGCCGAACGGGCCCAACTGGCCCAGCGGGTCCAGGAACTGGAGACGGAGGTTGCCCGCCTGCAGGAAAAATTGGAGGCCGCGCTGTCCAGTGTCAGGCAGGAGACACCGGTTCCGGGCACTGCGCCGGAGCGGGCAGCGAGCAGCGGGACCATCATCGCCGATGACCGGGGCACCGTGGTCCTGGCCGATCCCGTTGCCTGCCAGGTCCTGGGCCAGACGCAGGAGGGCATGCTGGGGATGCCCCTGAACGCTCTCTTCCCCGACCCGATGTGGGCCCGGACTGTCGGTGAACTGATGACAGGCCGAACGGCCAATGGGACCACTGCATCGGTCACCCTGCAGTATAACGGGCGACTGGTCCGGGCCAGTCTGGCCCGGATGAGCAGTTCCGGCGGTGTGACGGGCTACATCGTCCTCCTGCATCCGGAAACCTCCCCGGAGGAAGAGCGGCGGGAGATGCTGGCATCGCTGGCGAACGAACTCCGTACTCCAATGACCTCCATCGTGGGGTATACCGACCTCCTGCTTGGGGAGTCGGTGGGCATTCTGGGGGAGATGCAGCGCAAGTTCCTCCAGCGGGTCAAGGCGAACATTGAACGCCTGAGCAGTCTGATCAACGACCTGATTGAGATTACCGCCCTGGACACTGGACGGATTGAACTGGTCCCGGAACCGATAGACCTGATCAACGTCATAGAAGAAGCGATTATGGGGCTCTCCGCGCGGTTCCGGGAACAGGACCTGACGGTCCGCCTGGACATGGCCCTGCAACTTCCGCCCATCCGCGCCGACCGGGATGCGCTGTATCAGATTATGCTGCACCTGCTCTCCAATGCCTGCCAGTGCTCCCGTCCGGGGACCGAAATTGTGGTGACCGGTCACCTGGAGGAAGCGGAAAAAGGGCTTCCGCCGTATCTTCACGTCTCCGTACGGGATACGGGGGGCGGCATTGCGCCGGAGGACCGCCCGCGTGTCTTCCAGCGGTTCTACCGGGCTGATAAGCCCCTCATTCCAGGATTGGGGGAGACTGGGGTGGGGATGTCCATCGCCAAAGCACTGGTGGAGGCCCATGGCGGCCGCATCTGGGTGGAAAGCGAGATGGGCGTCGGCAGCACCTTCCACTTTATCCTCCCGGTCACCGGACCGGAGTCCGTGGAAAAAGGACGCGGATGAACACGGGTTGGACAGATGGACACAGGTAACTCGTGAAAACCCGTATGATCCGTGCCCATCCGTGTCCTGATCATCCTGATAACGAACAGGCTTCCCGATGAATGAGTCTTCTTCTCCCGCATCTGGATGGCGGTTGCTGCTCTCCGGCGGGTTGCTCTTCCTGCTGGCGGGCGCGCTGGTCGTCGGCGCACTGTGGCTGAGCGCCACCGACAGGGCGCTGGCCCCTCCTCGTCCCCCGACGCCTACACCGGAGGCGGCCGGTTTGCCAACCCTGTTCATCCCGACAGTCCTTGTCGTTTCTCCAACGCCTATAGCCCCCGAGACGCCATCGCCAGCCCCCTCGCCCACAGAGGGGCCCACCCCGACTCGCCCGTCGGTGCTGTATCCCACCTGTACGCCGCCAGTGGGCTGGCGTCCGTACCGGGTCCAGCCCGGGGACACCCTCTACAACCTGGCCTGGCGGGCCGGCACCTCGCCCCTGCTGATCCAGCAGGCCAACTGCCTGGTGGGGGAGACCCTGACAGCGGGCCGGATTCTGTACCTGCCCCCGCAGTTCTTCGCCACACCGACCCGCGTCCCCTGCGGTCCGCCGCCGGGATGGATCCGGTACATCGTCCAGCCCGGGGACACTCTCTGGAACCTCTCCCTCCGCCTGGGGGTCTCCATAGAGACCATTCGCTGGGCCAACTGCATGACCGATTACATCCTGCGAGTGGGGCAACCCCTCTACCTGCCGGCCTATCCGCCGCCGCTCAGCCCCACGCCCACCCGCTTCCCGACGGCAACCCGGACGCCCACACCGACTCCCACCGGCACCCGGACGCCCACCCCAACGGGGACGCCCACGGGGACACCGACGCCCACCGGGAGCCCAACGCCGACGGAGCCTCCCACCCCAACGGGGACGCCGACGCCCATTGAGAGCCCAATGCCGACGGCGCCCCCGACGGGGACCCCGATACCGTCTCCGGAGCCATCGCCGACGCCGGTTCCGTCTCCGGAGCCATCACCGACGGAGGCGCCGACCGCCTCCCCGTCCCCACCGCCACCGTAGAATGACCAAAATGTGCCCATGACCCATGAACCAATCCCACCCGGAGGTAGAAATGAAGCATAGCGAAGGGACCTTCTCAGGATTCGGCGGCTTGCCACTCTACTACCAGTCCTGGCGACCTGAGGGAGAGCCCCGGGCGGTCCTGGTCATTGTCCACGGTTTCGGCGAACACAGTGGCCGATATATGAATGTGGTCAACCACCTGGTGCCTAAAGGGTATGCCATCTATGCGCTGGACCACCGGGGGCATGGCCACTCCCCGGGGCCGCGCGGCCACATCAACTCCTGGGAAGAGTTTCGCGAGGACGTCCGGGCCCTTGTCCGCATGGTTGCCGAAAAGGAACCGGGCCGCCCCCTCTTCCTGATGGGGCACAGCATGGGCGGCCTCATTGTCCTGGAGTACGCCCTGCACTACCCGGAGGGACTGAAAGGGGTCATCGCCTCCGGCCCCGCGCTGGCCCAGGTGGGCATCTCCCCGGTCCTGATAGTGCTGGCGCGCATCCTCTCCCGCATCATGCCGCGCTTTTCCATGAGCACAGGCCTGGATGCCACGACGATTTCGCGGGACCCCGACGTCGTGGCGGCATATCAGGCCGACCCGCTGGTCCACAGCACCGCGACGGCTCGTCTGGGGACGGAGATGACTCGGGCGATGCTCTGGACCCACGAACATGCGCGGGAGTGGCGGTTGCCGCTGCTCATTCTCCATGGTGGGGCCGACCGCCTGGTGCCTCCCGGGGGAGCCGCCGGTTCTTTGAAAATGTCCCTATCGCGGATAAGGAGCGGCTGGAGTACGAGGGCGGATACCACGAGCCCCACAACGACATCCACCGGGCCCAGGTCCTGGCCGACCTGGAGCGCTGGCTGGAGCGCCACCTGTAAACTCCGCACCTTGCGCTCTTGCCATCTTGCACACCTGCAAACTTGCACACTTGCTTTATGTCCAGACGGCAAGCCTCTCCGCCCCCGATTCCGCTGTACATCTGGGTGCTGGCGCTGGTAGTGCTGGCGCTGGCGGCCATCGCCTGCGGGCTGTGGGCTCTCTACCTCTGGCGTCTCCAGGGGCCGCCCGGGGGGCCTGCTCCCACTCCGGTCATCTGGACCGCCACGCCTGTGCCCACTTCGCCTCCCACCCCCACACCCACCGAGACGCCAATCCCTACGCCCACGGCATCCCCGGAGATCGCCATCGGTCGGTACGTGCGGGTGAGCGGGACGGAAGGGGCCGGAGTGAGTTTACGTCAGGACCCGGACGTGAATAGCCCGCGCCTGGGCATCGGGCAGGAGGGGGAGGTCTTCATCGTGGTGAACGGTCCCCGCTCGGCCGGTGGCTACACCTGGTGGCAGGTACGGGACCCGACCAACGAGGCCCGGCAGGGCTGGGCCGTCGCCAACTACCTTCAGCCTGTAGAACATCCGTAGCCCGTTGTAGCGCAGGATTTATCCTGCAAACGTGTAGCGTAGGATTTATCCTGCAAACACAGGATAAATCCTATGCCACGTGTAGCGCAGGATTTATCCTGCAAACGTGTAGCGCAGGATTTATCCTGCAAACACAGGATAAATCCTATGCCACGTGTAGCGCAGGATTTATCCTGCAAACGTGTAGCGCAGGATTTATCCTGCAAACGTGTAGCGCAGGATTTATCCTGCAAACGTGTAGCGCAGGATTTATCCTGCAAACACAGGATAAATCCTATGCCACGTGTAGCGCAGGATTTATCCTGCATCCTCAACCCATCAGAATCACCATGGTCATCGTTCTGCTACTCGGCATCCTGGTCGGTGCAGTGGTCAACCGTCTGGGGAGCGACCTGCCGGCCCGGCGGCGTCCCCGCCTGCCGGAATGCCCCTACTGCGGCCACCGCCGCCCCTGGTACCAGTGGATCGCACTGCCCGCCTACCTGGTCCATCGCCAACAATGTCCATCCTGCGGCGCCCTTATCTCCATCCGCCATCCGCTGGTGGAACTGGGGCTGGCCTTTCTCTTCGGCTTCCTGTACCGGCGGTACGGGTTAACCGCTCAATTCATCTTCTTCGCTCTCTACACCACCGTTTTCATGCTTATCGCCGTCACCGACATAGAGCGGCGGCTCATCCTGAACGTGGTCACCATACCCGCTATGGCACTGGCCATTGTGGGTTCGTTCTTCACCGACCACATCAGTTGGAAAAGCGCCCTGCTGGGTGGCGTGGCCGGCTACGTCATTCTGATGGCCATTGTCCTCCTGGGCAACTGGCTGGTGGGGCCAGGTGCGATGGGCGGCGGGGATGTCAAACTGGCCGCTTTCATCGGGCTGGTGACCGGTTTCCCGCTGGTGCTGGAAGCGCTGCTGCTGGCAATTCTCGGTGGTGGGCTGGTCAGCCTCTTCCTGCTCCTGACGCGCCTGAGGTCGCTCCGGGACCCCATCCCCTATGGCCCCTTCCTCATTGTGGGTGGCTGGGTGACCATGATCTGGGGAATGGAAATTGCCCGCTGGTTTTTCCACCAGTAGAGGAGGTGCGGAATGAAGATTGTGGTGCTGGGCGGTTGCGGCGATATGGGCAGCCATGTCGTCCGCGATCTCATCGCCTTCTCCGACGCGGAGGTCGTCATCGCCGACTACCGGCTGGAGCGGGCTCGCCAGATGGCGGCCCAACTGGGAGACCGCGCCCGGGCTGTCTTCGTGGACGCTGAAAATGCCGACATGCTGGTTGAGGTGCTGAACGGCGCCGACGCGGCTGTCGGCTGCATCGGCCCCTTCTACTACTTTGCCCCCAAACTGACCCGGGCGGCCATTCGCGCCCGGGTCCCCTACGTGGACATCTGCGACGACTGGGGGCCGATGGACGAACTGCGGAGCATGGACCCCCAGGCAAAGGAGGCGGGCGTCACCGTCATCAACGGGCTGGGATGGACGCCGGGGATCACCAATCTGATGGCGAAGAAGGGGGCCGCCCAACTGGATGAGGTGGACGAAATCCGCATCTACTGGGGCGGCGGGGCAGCGGATTCGGAGGGACTGGCCGTCGTCATGCACGTCTTCTACGCCATTACCGGCGAGGTCCCGACTTTTCGCGACGGGCAGCGGGTAATGGTCCGCGCGGGCAGCGAGAAGGAGTGGGTAGATTTTCCGGCCCCGTTGGGTCGGGTAGAGGTCTTCCACTGCGGCCATCCGGAACCGCTGACCATCCCCCGGACCATTCCGGCCCGCACGGTTTTCCTGAAGGGTGGCCTGACCCCGCGCTGGAATAACTCCCTGGGCGCCCTCCTGGTCCGGCTGGGCCTCAGCCGGAGCCACCGCTCCATCGTTCGCACGTCCCGGATCATTCACCGATTGGAGGGCTTGATCGGCGCGGGAGGCATCCCGTTCTCCGGCGCCCGGGTGGACGTGGTGGGCCGGAAGAGCGGCGAGGCCCGCACCATCCGCTACGCCGCCGTGGACAAAATGGGCCGCCTGACGGGCATTCCGGCATCTGTCGGCGCGGTGATGCTGGCCCGTCGTGAGGTCGCTAAGCCCGGGGTCTTCGCCCCGGAGGAACTGATAGAGCCAGACCCGTTCTTCGCCCAACTGGAAAAGCGGGGCATTCGGATCCACGAATATATCCACGAATAACACGAATGAACACGAATGAACACAAATATCTGGTGGGTGTAGCGCGGCATATCCTGCATGCTGATTGATCCTGATGATCCTGCATCTTGTAGCGCAGGATGTCTCTTGCGTGGGATAGCCAAAGGTCCCGATGGGGAACTCTTTCAGCCCTCTCCACTTGAGAGTTGAGAGAGCAGAACCCTCGTTCAGGAGGAGTTCCATTGGAAACCCTACCCTCTCCACTCCAGCATCTCCGTGACGAAATGGAGGCTGTGACCTCGGTCTGTACGTTTCTCAACCACGCGGCCACTTCCCCTCTCCCCCGCCGGGTGCGGGACGCGATGGTCCGCTACCTGGATGACCGTCTGGTGACCTTCGGGACGATAGACCGGGACGAGGAGGGCATCCCCGCGCGTCTGCGGAAGACGGTGGCCCGTCTGATCAATGCCACGCCCGAGGAGATTGCCCTGGTCCAGAACACCAGCCATGGCCTCAACCTGGTCGCGCAGTCCCTGCCCTTCCGCCCCGGCGACAACATCATCTTCTGCGATATGGAGTTCCCCTCCAACGTCTACCCCTGGATGCTGCTGGAGCGACAGAAAGGGGTGGAGGCCCGTTGCATCCCCCACGACCGCGGTGGCCTGACGGTGGAGGCGCTGGAGACCCACGCCGACCGGCACACCCGCGCCGTCGCCGTCAGTTCGGTGGAGTTCCTCACCGGCTTTCGGACCGACCTGGCAGCCATTGGGGAATGGTGCCGGGCCCACGGCGCGTACTTCATTGTGGACGGCATCCAGTCCCTGGGCGTGATTCCGATGGACGTGCGGGCATACGGGATTGACTTCCTGGCCTGTGGCGGCCCCAAGTGGCTGATGGGGCCGGTAGGGGTGGGCTTCCTCTACTGCCGCCGGGAGTTGCTGGAGGAGATGTCGCCGCCGATGGCCGGATGCATCAGCGTCGTCGGCTGGGAGGACTGGCGGGATTACAACCTGACCTTCCTGCCCGACGCCCGCCGCTTTGACCTGGGCGGCCTCAACCTGGTGGGGATGACCGGACTGATGGCGGCGATAGAGTTACTGCTGGAGACAGGCATAGAGAATATCCACCGCCATACGCTCTATCTGACCGATGTGTTGATCGCGGACCTGCAGCGACGGGGCTACGAAGTGGTGAGCAATCTGGACCCGGCCCACCGCTCGGCGATCGTCTCCTTCGCCGTGCCGGGGGACGTGCGGGCGGCCTATGCCCGCCTGCGGGAGGCAAAAGTCGCCGTCTCCCTGCGGGAGTCCTACATCCGTGTCAGCCCCCACGGCTACAACACGGAAGATGAGGTACTGCGCGTCGGAGAAGTATTAGGTAACAGTTTCTGATTTTTCGTGCCAATTCGTAATTACCTACCCTGAATCGTTTGCAGATAATGTAGCGTAGGCTTTAGCCTGCAAATACAGGCCTGGCGGCCTGCGCTACAGGGGCATGCCTTCGCCGCGTCTTTGATAGCGCTTGCCCGGGGGCTCCCTGGTAGGTAGTTACGCCAATTCGTGTAATTCGTGGCTCTTTCAGGAGGACCGATGGCTCAGGCATCTGCAAGTGAAGTGATACCGACCGGTTTCCTCCCCCGCCCGCCGCGTTCTGTAGAGGAGACGGGGCTGAATCTGGGCTTCCTGATAGACCTGGCCCTCAAGGTCATGTACTTTGAGGGCTTCCTCTCCGGCTACGAACTGGCAGAGCGGATGAAACTCCCTTACGCCGGGGTGGTGGACCAGGTCCTGGAGTTTCTCAAACGGGAGAAACTCTGCGAGGTCAAGGGGGCTGGTGGGTTTGCCGAAGCAGCCTACCAGTATGCCATCTCCGATAAGGGGCGGCTGATGGCCCGCGAGGCGCTGGACCGCAGTCACTATGCAGGCCCAGCACCTGTCCCCCTGGCAGCGTACAGCGATGCCATCCGTCAGCAGTCGCTGGGGCAGATTGTCGTCCACCAGCGGACGATGCGCCAGGCCCTGTCCCACCTGGTCATCAGCGAGGAGGTCTTTGCCCAACTGGGCCCCGCCGTCAACTCCGGCAAGTCCATTTTCCTCTTTGGCCCGCCGGGCAACGGCAAGACGGTCATCGCTGAGGCCATCGGTAAGATGATTATGAGCGGCACTATCTACATCCCCTACGCGGTGGAGGTGGACGGGCAGGTCATCAAAGTCTTTGACAGTGTCAACCACGTTCGGGCGGAGGCCCCGGCGGGAGGGCGAAACGTGGACCCCCGGTGGGTCTGCATCCGTCGTCCGATGATTATGGTGGGAGGCGAACTGACGCTGGAGACGCTGGACCTGGTCTACGACGAGACCAACAAATACTACGAGGCCCCGTTCCAGATGAAGGCCAACGGCGGGATGCTCCTGATTGACGACTTCGGACGGCAACAGGTCCGCCCGCGCGACCTCCTGAACCGGTGGATCGTTCCGCTGGAGAAACGGGTGGACTTCCTGACCCTGCACACAGGGCGGAAGATAGAGGTCCCCTTTGACGTCCTCATCATCTTTGCGACCAACCTGGCCCCGAAAGACCTGGTGGATGAGGCATTCCTGCGCCGTATCCGGCACAAGATTGAGATCAAGAACCCCACCTTTGACGAGTACCGGGAGATTTTCCGTCGGGTCTGTCAGCAGAAGGGGGTGCCGTACGATGACCGGGGGCTGGCCTACCTGCTGCAGGAGCACTACATCAAGCCGAAGCGACCTCTGCGGGCCTGCCACCCCCGCGACCTGATAGAGCAACTCTGCGACATCGCCCGGTACCTCAATGTCCCGCCGACCCTCTCTCCCGACCTGATAGACCGGGCGGCGTCGGCGTATTTTGTGGAGTTGTAGTGGATAGCGCAATTTGCGAGGCGCGATGATGGAGCCCTGGATCGGGTGGATTCGCCTGGCAGACGGGCAGCGGCAGACCGGGGCACATCCCGGTAGCGCCTGGCTCACTCCCCCCCTGCGCCCGGCCCCGGGGCGGGAAAGTGAACGGTTTGCGATGGTGCTGGACCTGGCCGGGCCAGCCCCCTCTCGCCTCTACCGGGAAATCCGGGACGCAGCGGCCCAGGCCTTCTGGTCCACTCCGGGAAGCCCGATCGCGGCCCTGCGACGGGCCGTGATCGCAGCCCATCGCGCTCTGGTCCGCTTTAACCGTCAGGTCCCTCCTGAAAGCCGTTGCGTGGGGAATCTGGCCTGCGCGGCACTGCGGGCCGACGAGATTTTCCTGGCCCACGCCGGCGTCGCCTGGTCCCGCGCCGTCTCCGCCGATGGCGGTGAACAACACCCGGACCACCCCCCTCCTCCCCTGGGAAGCCAGCCCTACGCCGAGATGGCCATCGCGTATATCCCGGTCCGCCCCGGCATGACGCTCTTACTGGCCACTCAGAACCTCCTGAATCTGGTCACGCCGGACGCTCTGGACCAGGTCCTCCGGCGGGAAGGGGAAGATATACTGGACGGCCTGGAGCAACTGGCGGGAGATGAACCGCTGACAGCAATTATCCTGCACTGGCCCACGGAGGAGCCAGCCCCTCTCCCGCCCCAGCCCTCCCCGCGCCGCCGGGCAGTGCCCCCACCGCCTGAAAAAGTTCCCGCTCCCCCACCGCGCATACCGGAAGAGGAGAAGGTCCCCGAACCGGTTGTCACTCCCGAAGAACCAGCCTTCTGGGAGGGTATCGGAAGGGTGGAAACAGAGACTGCGGAACCGGAGGCCTGGCCCCCGGAGATAGCATTCCCCTCCCCGGTGCCCCAGGAGGAACCCCGTCCGGGCAGGAAGGTGCTCGGAGGCCTCGCGACCATCGGCAGGGGATTGGCCGCCGGCGCGGCGGCCATCGGCGGGGGGCTGGTCAGAGGAGCGTCGGCGGTCGGCAGGAGCCTGGGAGCAGCCGTGTCCGCTGCTTATCGCGGAACGCGCACCCTCTCCCGGCGCGCCCTTCCGGGTGCGGAACGGCGCCGGGTGGTCAGCGTGCGGGCACCCCGGCCTGTGCCCCAGGAGAACCCACGCCGGATGGCCGCTCTGGCTATCGTCATCCTCATCCTGGTCATTCTGGCAACGCTCATCGCCTGGTTCCGCTACGGTCCGGACCTCCGGCGGGGGCAGGTCCTCTCGCAGGCCCAGGCGCACATGCTGGCGGCTCAGCAGGCCACCCACCCGGAACTGGCCCGCCCCCACTGGGAGGCCATCCTGACCCTGACCGCCGACTACGACGACCCGGAGGCCCGCGCGCTCCGCACGATGGCCCAGGACGCGCTGGACCAGATGGATGGTGTCATTCGGGTGGCCCCGACACTTCTGGCCGACGTGGGCGACCGGGTCTCCCGGAACCGCCTGGTGGCCTGGGAGCAGAGCGTGGCCGTCCTGGAGGGGCAGGTGCGTCGCGTGTTGATGGGCGGCGGCAGCGAAGTGCTCTCCCTCCCGGGATCACCTGTCCTGATAGACATCGCCCGAAGTCAGCCGGGGCCTGGTCAACCCTCATCGGCGCTGCTCATCCTGGGGGCAGGGGGACTGCTCTGGGCGTACGACTCCCGCTGGTCGGAGGCACGGCCCATGGCGCTATCTGCTGTTCCCGGAGGGCATGACCCGGTGGCTATGGCCACGTACGGGGGACGGCTGTATCTGCTGGACCCGGCGGGTGGGCAAATCTGGCGGTATCTCCCGGAGAATGGGGAATTTGCAAAGGAACCTGAGCCCTACTTCCTGGAGACACCGTCCCTGAGTGGGGCCCGCGATATGGCTCTGAACTACAGTATCTACGTCCTTTTTGAGGATGGGGCAGTAGCCCGTTATGAGGAGGGGAAGGCTGCACCCTTTGCCGTCAGCGGCATCCCGGCTCCGGAAGCCCGCTTTGTCGCACTGGCGGTGGATCCGAATGTAGAAAATGGCCCGGTCTACCTGGCCGACGAAGCGTCCGACCGCATCGTGGTGCTGCGGGATACGGGGGTTTTCTGCGCGCAGTTGCGCCCTTCAGGGGATGAGTTCCGGGGCCTCCAGGCCCTGACGGTCAGCGAGGCGGGGGACGCCCTCTTCGTCCTGGCAGGGGGGAGAATATATCGGGTGACCATTCCACCCCTGCCCTGCCGGTAACGAAAAATTTGTGTAATTACCTACCCTGAATCGTTTGCAGATAATGTAGCGTAGGCTTTAGCCTGCAAATACAGGCCTGGCGGCCTGCGCTACAGGGGCATGCCTTCGCCGCGTCTTTGATAGCGCTTGCCCGGGGGCTCCCTGGTAGGTAGTTACAAATTTGTCATTGTGGCGGTTTCGTCACCGCAATGAAAGGGGATGTGGGGCAGGGGCAAGCCCTGCCCCTACGATGGGGGTGTAGGGGCGACCCTGGCGTTCGCCCCCTACCCCTGGGATTGCAGCACCGGCTCAGGCATCCGCAGCGACAGGCTTTCCTCGCCTTTCCCGATTCGGGTGAACGTCAGGCCGGATTCCCCCACGTCCACCCGCACCCGGTCGCCCCGGTGGAACTCGCCGCGCAGGAGGCGGATGCTCAGCGGACTCTCCACGTGCCGCTGGAGGGCCCGCCGCAGCGGACGGGCGCCGAACTGGGGATCGTACCCTTCCCGCGCCAGCCATCGGCGGGCCGCGTCGGTCAACTCCACCTCCAGTCCCTGCTCCGCCAGTCGCTCCGCAATCTCCCGCATCTGCAGGTCCACGATCTGCTCTACGTGCTCCAGCGTCAGCCGGTTGAAGATGATAATCTCGTCCACCCGGTTGAGGAACTCCGGTCGGAACGTCTCCTTCAGGGCCCGCTCAATGCGTCGCCGGTTCTCTTCCTCTTCCCGCCCGTTTGCCCCCTCGCGCAGGAACCCCAGCGCGCCGCCCCGGCCCGCAAACTCCGTCCCCACGTTGGAGGTCATGATGATGACCGTGTTCCGGAAGTCCACCGTCCGGCCCTGACCGTCGGTCAACCGACCGTCGTCCAGGGCCTGGAGGAGGGCGTGGAGGACCTCGGGGTGGGCCTTCTCTATCTCGTCAAAGAGGATGACCTGATACGGACGGCGGCGGACGGCCTCGGTCAGTTGTCCGCCCTCCTCGTAGCCGATGTAACCGGGCGGGGCGCCGAAGAGGCGGCTGACGGTATGCCGTTCGTGGTATTCGCTCATATCAATACGCAGGAGGGCGTCCTCGTCGTCAAAGAGGAACCATGCCAGCGCCTTCGCCATCTCGGTCTTGCCCACGCCGGAGGCACCCAGGAAGATGAAGGAGCCGATGGGCCGGCGGGGGTCCTTCAGGCCGGAGCGCCCGCGCCGGATCGCGTCGGCGACGGCCGCGATGGCCTCGTCCTGCCCGACGATACGCTGGCGGAGCGCCTCCTCCATCCGCAACAGTTTCTCCGCCTCCGTCTCCATCATCTGGGCCACCGGGATGCCGGTCCACGATGCCACGACCTGCGCGATGTCCTCCACGTCCACCGTCTCGTCCAACTGGTGCTCCCTCTGCCAGGCCTCGCGCCGCTGGCGGAACTGGTCCTCCAGGCGGAGCCGCCGGACTTTGATTTCGGCGGCCCGTTCGTAATCCCGCCTGTTGCTGGCCTCCTCCTCCTCCATCTGAAGACGGTTGATCTCCGCTTCCATTTTCTTCAGGTCGGGGGGAAGCGTATGGAGGGCCACGCGCACTTTGGCGGCGGCCTCGTCCACCAGGTCTATGGCCTTATCGGGCAGGCGCCGGTCGGTGACGTAGCGATGGGAGAGGCGCGCCGCGGCCACCAGGGCCTCGTCGGAGATGTGGACCCGGTGGTGGGCCTCGTAGCGGTCCCGCAGGCCGCGCAACATCTCAATCGTCTCCTCCACCGTGGGCTCGTCCACGAAGACCGGCGCGAACCGCCGTTCCAGCGCGCCGTCTTTCTCTATGTACTGGCGGTACTCGTCCAGCGTCGTGGCGCCGATACACTGGAGTTCGCCCCGGGCCAGGTACGGCTTCATAATGCTGGACGCGTCCAGCGCGCCTGTCCCGGCCCCTGCCCCGACGACGGTGTGGAGTTCGTCAATGAAGAGGATGATTTCCCCCTGCGCCCGCTGGATTTCCTCCACGGTGGCCTTCAATCGTTCCTCAAACTCCCCCCGGAAGCGGGTCCCGGCGACCATCGCGGCCAGGTCCAGTTGCATCACCCGTCGGCCTTTGAGAATTTCGGGGACGTCATCGGAGGCAATCTTCTGGGCCAGCCCTTCCACGATGGCGGTCTTGCCCACGCCGGGCTCGCCGATGAGGACGGGGTTGTTCTTGGTGCGGCGGCAGAGAATCTGGATGACCCGGAGGATTTCCGCGTCCCGCCCGATGACAGGGTCCAGTTTCCCCTCTTTTGCCAGCCGGGTCAGGTCGCGGCTGAACTTCTCCAGGGTGCGGTAGCGGGATTCAGGGCGGGTGTCGGCGAAGGACTGCCCGCTGCGGACCGCGCGGAGGGCGGCGTAGACCCGCTCCCGGGTGATCCCGGCTTCCGCCAGCACGCGGGCCACCTGGGTACCCCGCTCAGTGATGATGGCCAGAAAGAGGTGTTCGGTGGAGACGTAATCATCACTGAGGCGGTTAGCCTCAGTGTTCGCCTCATCCAGCACCCGTTTCACCCGCGGGGTGATGAAGATCTGCCCCACCATTCCCCGCCCGTAGATTCCGGCCTTGGGACTGCGGCGCAGAATCTCGTCCACCTGATTGGCGATCCAATCCGGGTCCACGCCCAGTTGGACCAGAATCTGGGGGACAATGCCATCCGGCTGTTCCAGCAGGGCCAGCAGAATGTGTTCGGTATCTACCTGAGTGTGCCCGTAGCGGGTCATGATCTCCACCGCCCGCTGGGCGGCATCCTGGGCCCGCTCGGTGAATCGGTCCATTCGCATCATAGTGGTCTCTCCTCCAGGTGACTGCCCGGTATAAGGGTCACTTTATTCTACTCGCCCTTTGTTGGATTCCCGATAGAGGAACGTTAACGTTTCGTTAGAGTGCTCCGGACTGCTTCTATTATACCACACCTGAGGAAAAGGGGCAGGCCATTGACCGAACTTCACTTTCGCGGTATATTTACCTGTGGACCACTGACCACGGACCACGGACCATTGACCACAGACCACTGACCACGGACCACTCGCACACTTGCTCCGAGAGGCATAATGGACGACCTGACCCGCGCCCGTGAAGAATGGGAGAAGCGAACCCTGGAGCCCACGCTCCGGCGGTTTCCCGAACGACAGGAACGGTTTGAGACGCTCTCCGGCATCCCGCTGGACCGCATCTACACCCCCGCCGATGTGCCGGTGGACTACCTGCAGGACCTGGGGTTTCCCGGCGAATATCCGTTCACCCGGGGCGTCCAGCCGACGATGTACCGGGGGCGGCTCTGGACGATGCGCCAGTACGCCGGGTACGCCACCGCCGAGGAGTCCAACGCCCGCTACCGCTACCTGCTGGCCCAGGGGCAGACTGGTCTCTCCGTAGCCTTTGACCTCCCCACCCAGTTGGGCTACGACGCCGACGACCCCCTGGCCTCGGGCGAAGTGGGCAAAGTGGGGGTCTCCATCAGCAGTCTGGATGACATGCGGGTGCTCTTCAACGGCATCCCCCTGGACCAGATCAGTACCTCTATGACCATCAACGCCCCGGCGGCCATCCTGCTGGCCATGTACATCGCCGTCGCCAAAGAACAGGGGGTGGACCCGAAGCGTCTGCGCGGCACGGTCCAGAACGATATCCTGAAGGAGTACATCGCCCGGGGCACCTACATCTTCCCGCCCCGTCCCTCCATGCGACTGGTGACCGACCTCATCCGCTACTGCGCGACGGAAGTACCGGAGTGGAACACCATCAGCATCAGCGGCTACCACATCCGCGAGGCCGGCTCCACCGCCGTCCAGGAAGTCGCCTTCACCCTGGCCAACGGCATCGCCTACGTCCAGGCCGCCATGGAGGCCGGGCTGGACGTGGACGTGTTCGCCCCGCGCCTATCTTTCTTTTTCAACGCCCACAACGACTTTCTGGAGGAAGTGGCGAAGTTCCGCGCCGCCCGCCGCCTGTGGGCCCGCATCATGCGGGAGCGGTTCGGGGCGAAGGACCCCCGTTCCTGCATGCTCCGCTTCCATACCCAGACGGCAGGCTGCACCCTCACCGCGCAGCAGCCGGAACTCAACATTATCCGGGTCACCCTCCAGGCCCTGGCGGCGGTCCTGGGCGGGACTCAATCCCTCCACACCAATTCGCTGGATGAGGCCCTCTGGCTCCCCACCGAGGAATCCGTCCGCATCGCCCTGCGCACCCAGCAGATTATCGCCCACGAATCGGGGGTCGCCAACACCGTGGACCCCCTGGCTGGCTCCTACGTGGTGGAGTACCTGACCAACGAGATAGAACGCCAGGCCCGGGCGTATATTGAGAAGATAGACGCGATGGGAGGTGTTCTGGTCGCCATTGAACGGGGCTACATCCAGCAGGAGATTGCCGATGCCGCCTACCGCTACCAGCAGGCGGTGGAGAGGGGGGAGCGGATTGTGGTGGGCGTCAACGCCTATCAGATAGAGGAGGAGGCCCGTCACCTGAAGCGGCTGGTGGTGGACCCGGCAGTGGAGGCCCGGCAGCGGGCACGGCTGGCCGCGCTGCGGGCCCGGCGGGATGCGGAGCGGGTGTCGGCGATGCTGGCCCGCGTGGAGGCGGCGGCCCGCGCCCCCGACCAGATGCTGATGCCCCTCTTCATCGCGGCGGTGGAGGCGGAGTGCACCCTGGGCGAGATTTGCGGCGTCCTGCGGCGGGTCTGGGGCGAGTACCGTCCGCCTACAACTCTTTAGGGAAACACGGAAAATGCCCGAAGATACGATTGACACCCTGTTCACGCTCTCCATAGAGACCGAAATGGCGGCGCGGGAGTTCTACGAGGGATTGCTCCGCCTGTTCGGCCACAACCCTCGCGCGGCCAGGGTCTGGGAGGAAATGCGGAGCGACGAGGAGGAGCATGCCCACTTCCTGGAAGAGGTGCGCGCCCGCCTGACCCCGGAGCAACTGCAGGAGCCAGCCGACCCGGAAATGATGCGGGGACTCCGAAATGCCCTGATGAAATTCTCACCTCAGGGGATGCTTCAGAGTATCCGTGACCTGAACGATGCGTACAATTATGCGCACGAACTGGAGAATTCGGAGATAAACTCGGTCCTGGAGTTCATCATCCACGAATACCATATAGACCCTGTCCTTCGGGCCCGGCTGGTGGAGATGTACCTGCAGGCACACGTGAAGCGGTTGCTGGCGCTGGGAGGCACTGCCTGGCGGCGGAGCATCCAGGCTCAAAAGTAGCGGCTGGAGGGAAAACGGACATTTCCTGTAATTACCTACCCTGAATCGTTTGCAGATAATGTAGCGTAG
>Ga0272449_1002202_pt1 | contig 18475 bp, 18 predicted proteins | sample YNPCB0241_FD_198679 | JGI IMG/M metagenome (GOLD analysis project Ga0272449, IMG submission 198679) | Hot spring sediment microbial communities from Yellowstone National Park, WY, United States - YNP-CB-024-1 | ecosystem: Environmental > Aquatic > Thermal springs > Hot (42-90C) > Sediment... | reverse complement strand
CGCCTCAATTGCTACCCTTGCCAGTCCATAGGCAATCTTGATTTCCAAATCAGGAAAACCAGTTGCGGGTGTATATAAAGTAACCATCTTAATCCTCTCAAATCTAATTAAGATATTTTTTTAGTAATATTTTCAACATACTCTCTTATATTTGCGCACATTAACCATCCACCGTAGTAATTTTCGTCGTCTTCTTTTTGATATTCCTTTCTTTCAGAAGCTGCGGATACATCGCAAAGTTTTAGTATGTGATGAACAAGTGATGCCTGTATCCGCTTCTTGTGCTGTTCTAAAAATCCTCCACTCCTTGCCCAGACCCTTAATCCCCTTGCCATGTTTTTTAAATCTTCAATTGTAAGTTCCTTTACCTCTTTTGGGAAGAATTCTTCATCCAAGGTCTCCGTCTCATCAGCCCATTTAATTCTGCCGTCAGAATCAATAATTCCATCAAGGATTGCTTGAACATCTGGCCTTTCAATGTTGTCTCCGAGGAGTCCACTATCGGTATGATGAATAGCAACAGCAAAGACGATCGCATTTTTTAAATCATTATGTGAACTTGCTTGGTCCAATGTTTTGTAAAGGTATGCAGCACCAATGGGAGCATGGGCTGGTTTGAGTATTTTTTTATTTTCTTTCATTTCCTGGTGAATAATTTTTTGCCATTTCGCAGTCAACTTTCCAATATCATGGAAATTTATCATTTGGCTTAATAAAAACTTTATCTCATTTTGAGTACATAAGTAAAAAATTCTTTTAATAGTATGTTCCCAAATAGAAAAGATAAAATCAAATTTTTCTAAACACCTATTAATGTGTTCTATGTATCCTTCTCCTGGTGCACTATATAAAATAGGATGTGTCATTTTTTACTCCTATGTTTTCATCATAATCATTTTTTTCAATGATATACATATTAAAGGGCTGAATTTCTTCTATTTTTTTTATTTCTTCAAAATCCCAATTTTTAGATTCCACACTATATATAAATCTATATTTTAAAATTCCTTCTTTAAAAAGTTGCCAGGCAACCCCAATATCAATATCAATAGAATTTTCTATTAAATTCACAGCAGTTTTGTGAATACTACTTCTGATTATATCTTCTTTCCTCCTTCCCTCTCCAATTGAAAAATCAACTACAACAAGAGTTACTAGTTTACTATCTCTCACTTGAATATTTTGAGGCTTTGTATCTGCATATAATACGCACTCATATAAATCTACCAATGTATCTCTTGCTTCAAAATCATTGGCTTGATAATTCAGTATATTAACAAAAGAACAAACCTCTTCAAATTTTTTAATATTAAATTTTGGATTCTTTTTTATCCAATTAATTGTTTTCTCTAAATGTTCCTTTTCATAAGGCTTATATCCTTTTTCGTCATCAACCGGGAAAATTATCATCTCCCCTTCTTCCCCTTCATATCTTGCACACCTTCCTGCTCTTTGGACAAGACAGTCTGCAGGTGCAACTTCAGTTAATAAAAGTTCTGCTGAAAAGTCAATTCCTGCCTCAAGAACCTGTGTTGAAACTACAATGCCCGCTTCTTTAGGAATTTTTATTTCTCCATCCTCTTTATGCGGGATTAAAGATAAAGCAGTATTTTCGTGTCTTTCTCTATCTTTCTTTGTGAATCTTGAATGAAGAAGAACAATCTGCTTTTCATTTAACCCTAACTTCTTTTTTATTTCTTCATATACCTTCTGCGCCCTTTTAACCTGATTAAGAACTATTAGGGTCTTTTTTTTCTTCATTATTCTTAAAAGTTTATCATTAATATTGACTTCATTATTCTCATATAGAGGTTCATCACAAATTTTGATCTGTAATTCCGAACTTACAACATCTTCTCCAATTATCTTAGCGTAATCTTTAATGTTTTCAAAAAGACTTTTCTCAAGGCTTTCGGGCATTGTAGCAGTCATAACCACAAAAGGTATCTTGCTTTCATAGAGAATTTCCATTATTGCTCTCATAATTGAAAAGGTAAATTCATCCCTATACATATGGGCTTCGTCAAAAACTACAAGGGATGAAGCGATTGCGCCTGCTGGCATATCTATATGATTTCCAACCTGACGGCTAGCTCTTGCAAATCCATAAACAAACTGGTCAAGAGTTGTAATAACTACGTCGGCAATAAAAAAGGGAGCATCCGGTGTATCCCCGTGTTGTATTTTTACAGAAATATAATTTGAAATTTTTTTCGCATATCTTCTAATTCTTTCTAAAAGACTATTTACCAAAGCCCTCATAGGTAATACATATATAAGTCTAGGAGCAATACAAAACTTATTTTCAATAAATTGTAGAAAAAAAGGAGCTAATATAGACTCTGTTTTTCCAGAACCTGTTGGAGATTTTATTAAGAGTGGTAATCCTTCACATAATATTTTTTCAGCTATTTCAGTTTGAAATGGATATGGTTGAAATCCAAAGATATTTCTAAATATTTTTTGGATGTTTTTATTCATTTTTTAAAAACTTTTTTACTTGCTCTTCTCTATAAACTCTTCACCATCCCAAATCCGGCTGAGTTTAATTCGCCGAAGCCACATTCATAACCAAATTTAATAAGTTCTTTGTTACCTTTAACTACAAATGGACACATTATTGAAGGAATTTTTATGTCTAAATTTCCTTTTATATAATGTACTAAAACTTTTGATTTTGGTAAATAATTTTGGTCAAAGGTGATATCAATGTCATCATCAATATATGAGTTATAAAAACTTTTATATTTCTTTACTAAATTGTTTTTTATTTTTTCAACAATTTCTTTTTGGTCATCTTCCGGTTTGTAATAATACTTCTCAAGTTTACTATTGTAGTATTTTTTTGTTGTCACAACTATAGGTGATAAACAAATAAATTTCATTTCCGATTTCATCTCAATCTCTGACAAAACTTCTATTTGTTGTAGTTCAAAAACAGTTTTTCCAACTTGTAAGTAGCCAGTTTTCATCAACCCGTTAGCAAAAGTGTTTATAAACTCTTTTGATGGCGAAGAAACATACCACAAAATTTTGTTAGATAAAATTTTTATAAAGTCATTCTCAATATTTTTATTTTCTATTTGTAACCAACTGAATGTAAAAAATTTATAAGAATTTAAATTATGAAGTTTTGAAGAATATTTTTTATCTGCCTTGGCAAGATAATTATAGACTGCAGATGTTAAAAAATGATTATAGTTAATTGGTATTTTGGAATTCAACTCAGAATAAAATGTTAATTTCAACCTCATATTATTCATAATTTATAAAAATTATCACAAAATTACAACCTTTGTTTGTGGATTTACAACTTTTTCAAAAATTTCTGCGTTTTGTATACTACCGACGATGTCGCCGTGGTTTAATCTACTACATTTTATTATTCTTTCAATAGCCACTTCCATAATGGAACAAATTTGATAGTTTCCCCTTTGTGTTTTTCTTCAGCTTCATAATCCCAACTGATAATTTCAAGGTTGTTACAACTTAGTTCTTCTGATGCGGTTAATAATGACTTTATTTCTCTTTCTTTTGTGTTTGTATCACTAATATTATAACATACCTGTATTAATTTATTGATTTTTGTTGCTTGTTTTAGCACAAAATCTACTTCTTTACCATTTTTTGTTTTATAATAAAAAATATCTATGTTTGGCTTGTAATTTCTTCGTAAAAGTTCACAAAAGACAATGTTTTCTATAAGTTTACTAGTATTGTTAGAAAATTGAAAAGATTTGGATAATATAAAACCATTGTCTGCAACATAAATCTTTTTTGGTGTTTTAATTTGTTCTTTTAGTTTAAATGAAAATCTGTTTAGTATAAATAATAAGTATGATTCTTCTAAGTATTGTATATATTTCTCAACAGTGTTTGTGCTGTTAAAATTCAGGATTTTTCTTAATTATCTAACTCAAAATTTTTAGCTTTAAGAAATTCCCTAAAACTAAACGGAAAGACACTGATTGATACATATCTTCCTGTTAAAATAAATGAAATTTCTGTTTCTAAAAGTTTTGCATTTGAACCAGTAATTATAAGATTAAAATTTCGTCTTTGAAGTTTGTTTATAAACAACTTCCATCTGTCTAAGTTTTGTATCTCGTCAAAGAAAAAGTATTTTGCATTTGGATATACTTCATATAAAACTTTTATAAGTTCATCATAATTTTGATTTTTACTAAATTCTCATCATCAAAATTAAAATATGCAAATTCTTTATCTTTCAAAAGTAGCATACAAAACACTGATTTACCTGCTCGCCTTGGTCCAGTGATAATTTTGATAATGTTTTCATTTAAAAACTTTTCAGCATAAGGAATTTTTTCACGAATAATGTATTTTTTAGATTCAGAAATAAATCTCTCTTTTTCTGCCTTGTGTTGTAAAACCGTTTCTTTTATCATATATTTTGGATAAAATTGAACAAAAATTTTGTATTTTGTTCAATACAGATAAAAAAGTACAAAATAATGTATAGTTTTTCAATGGTTTTTTATCAACCGTTTAGGGAATTACAATCTGTAGTAATGGCTGGATGGATTTTGTGTATTTTGTTTACTGATTTTTTATATTATAATGCAAAATTCTACATAAATAAAACTGCCCCTAGGAGGAATTGAACCTCCATCCTCCCGTCCGGAGCGGGATGCTTTATCCGTTAAGCTATAGGGGCATATTAGTTCATAGTCAATAGTTCATAGTTTATATCAAAATCTCTATAAAGCAGAATGGAGAATGTTGAAAAATCCGTATTTTTGTAGCTGTAGAGAGTCAAAGCTCTGCTTTATTATCGTCTAGTGCAAAGATTTACTTTGTTTCTACGTAATCATTTTTCAGTCACCAGAATGCGCAGAATGCGGGATTGCCATGCTTAACTTTGGTGGACCCGCGATGCCAAAAAAGATAACTTTTCAGCACTGTTAAATAAGTGATTAGTAAAAAATGAGAATCTCATAATAAGATTTCAATAAAATCGTTGGGAGTAATGTTTTTTTCTATATTACCACCGCCTTGTAAAAAATCTTCTCTACCACCACATTTTATTTTTAATACATTATTTATCTTTTCTGCAATTTGTTTTAAATTTACACCTTTGTTTGTTGCGATATTGTTTGCCCTTAGAACAAGTGAAATTTTTTTATTCTCCAAAGAATACAATAGTAATATTGCTGGGATATTGTTGTAATTTTTAATAATTTCGTCTGATAAAGACCGTAATATTTTAAGTTCTGTTGATGGAATATGTTTTACTATAAGTTTTATTCCGTTTATTTCTTTTTCTATTTCTTCTCCCTTCTGGACAAAAAGTTTTGTTTTTATATTTTCGATTTCTTGTTGAAGTTTTTTGTTTTGTTGAAGTAGCTTTTCAAGTTTAGTTTTTATTTCGTCAATTGTGTTTACTTCTAAAATTTCTCCAATTGAATTTATTTTTGATTCAAGTTCTGTTATATATTTATAAACTTTTCTTCCACATATGGCTTCTATTCTTCTAAGGTTTGTTCCAACAGAACTTTCGGATATGATTTTAAATATACCTATTTCTCCAGTATTACTGCAATGTGTTCCCCCACAGAGTTCTATACTATAATAGTTAGGTTCGTGACCAATTGCTACTACACGTACTTCTTGACCATATTTTTCTTCAAAAAGTGCTGTAGCACCTAATTGCTTAGCTTTATCTAATGTTGTATAGAATATATTGACAGGTAAACATTCAAGTATTTTTTGGTTGACAATTTCTTCAATTTTTTTAAGTTGTTCTTTAGTAAGTTTTTCCCAATGGACAAAATCAAATCTAAAATATTCATCACTAACTAACGAGCCTGATTGTACTGCATGTTCACCAAGTGTTTCTTTTAAAGCTTTGTGTAAAAGATGAGTTGCTGTGTGATGTCTCATTATATCTTTTCTTCGGTCTATATCTACTTTAAGTTCTACTTCATCGTTTGTTTTTAGTTCTTCGTATACTTTTGCTATATGAACGATTCTCCCTTCAATCTTTTTAGTATCTAAAACTTTTGCAACAAGTTTTTTTTCAACAAATATCTCACCTGTATCTCCTACTTGTCCACCTGATTCGCCATAAAATGGAGTTTGGTCAAAAATAAGTTCTACTGTATCTGTAGTTTTTGTTATATAATTAAGCTTTTCTTTGTCTTTTATAATACCTAAAAGTTTGGCTTTACAAGAATATTGTGTATAGCCAACAAAGTTTGTTTGAGGAAAACTAGTATATATATAAGTGTCTACAGCTTTTACACCTTTCCATGAAGCACGAGATATTTCTTTCGCTTTTTCTTCTGCTTCTAAAAATTCTTTTTCGTTATATATGATATTAGCCTCTTTAAAAATTTCATCTACAAGTTCTTTTGGAAAACCGTATGTGTCATATAATTTAAAAACTAATTCACCTGGAACTTGTTTTTTATTTGAGTTGATTATTTCATTAATAATCTTTAAACCTTCATCTAATGTTTCTAAGAATTTTTCTTCTTCAGTTTTAATTATTACAGCAACTTTTTCTCTATGTAACTCTAACTCTGGATATGTATCTTTCATAATTTTTATAACAATTGGAACAAGTTTGTAAAGAAATGATTGGTTGCAACCTAACAATTTTAAGTATCGTACTGCACGACGGATAATTTTTCTTATGACATACCCCCTTCCTTCAGTGCTAGGTATAACACCCTCAGATATAGCAAATGTAGCAGCACGAACATGATCTGCTATAGCGTGAATGTAAGGTTGGTTTTGTTTGTTATTGTAGTCAACATCAAAGTTTTTAAGAAATTCAGAAATAATTGGTTGAAAAAGATCCGTTTCAAATACATTTTTTAAGCCGTTTACTACAAGATTTAACCTTTCTAACCCCATCCCTGTATCAATATTTTTTTGTTTTAATGGTATTAATTTACCATCAGGTTGACGGTCAAATTGTGTAAACACTAAATTCCAAACTTCTAAAAATCTATTACAATCACAAGTAACATCACATGTTGGTTTCCCACAGCCAAATTCTTTGCCTAAATCATAAATTATTTCAGAACAAGGGCCGCATGGTCCTGTGTCTCCCATCTGCCAGAAGTTTGTTTCTTCAGAAAGTTTATAGATTCTGTCTTTTTTAACAATTTTAGACCATAAGTCATAAGCTTCGTCATCATCTTTATAAACTGTGATATATAACCTATCAACTTCAAGGTTGACAACTTTGGTTATAAACTCCCACGCCCATTCTATCGCCTCTTTTTTAAAATAATCTCCAAACGAAAAGTTGCCTAACATTTCAAAAAATGTAAGATGTCTTATGGTATGACCAACTTTTTCTATATCTGATGTACGAAGACATTTTTGGACAGAACATGCACGTTTAAGCCCTGTTTTTTTACCTAAGAAATAATCTTTAAATTGTACCATCCCAGCTGTGGTAAATAAAAGAGATGGGTCTGAGGATGGTATTAGCGAGTCAGATGGAAAATGTTTATGTCCTAATGATACAAAATAATCTATAAATTTTTTCCTTAGCTCATTAGAATTCATGTTTTTATACTCAATCTTACTTACTAAGATAAGCCATTAACAAAAGTACGCTTGTGATTAAAGTAATCCATGGTAAAACTGTGTTTACAAACCATGAACCTGACACTAACGGTTTTTTTGGAACATAAACAACATCGCCTGGTTCAAGAACAATATTTTTATGTAATTTACCTTTTAAAATTTCTGCTACGTTAACAGGTATTACTTTTTTTTCTCCATTAGGTGATTGCCTAAAAATTTTTACTGAACCAAGTTTTGCAATAGGTGTATATCCTTTTGCTAAACTTAATGCTTCAATAATATCAAGTTGTTCATGCCAATCATATATCCCAGGAGAATTAACCTCGCCAATAACAGATATAGATTTTGGCTGTCTTGGAACTTCAATAATGTCACCAGGTAATAATAACACATCTTTTGTTGTATCAGCTATTATTTCGTCAAGGTTTACTGTGATAAACTTTTGTTCTTTTTTTTCACTACGATAAATTTTTATATTTCTTGTCCCAGCATACTTAGTTAACCCACCTGCTTGGGAAATTAGTTCAAAAAGTTTCATTCCTTCTTTGTACGAATATCCTCCAGGCGATTTAACTTCGCCTAAAATAAATACTTGTTTTTTTGAAAAAAGTCTAATAGTTATATTAACCTTTGGTTGCGTTATATATACAGCAAAATTTTTTTGTATAATCTGTTCTGCTTCCTTTATTGTATAACCTTCAACTTTTACTGTACCAATAAGAGGAAGTACTATTTTACCGTCAGGAGAGACAACAACTTCTTTAGATAACTCTTCAGCAGGACTTACACGAACAAAAAGTATATCTCCAGCAGAAATTTTGTAGTCATCATCAACTGATTTAATTTTTTGTTCGTTCTGTTGTGAAGTTTTTTGTTCAACTTCTTGTGATTGTTGTTTTTGTTTCTCTAATTCGTTTTTTACTAAGTTTATTTCTTGTTCAAGTTTTGAAAGATCAAGCCCAGAGTTTTTATATTTATCATAAAGTTTGTTAAGAATGTATAATCTATCATTTGCTGAAAGATTTTGTTTTTGCACTGTCTTATAATAATACTTTAGGTCTGAATTAAGTTGTTTTTGAGTAAGTTTAGTCTGCTGAGAATAAAGAGAACAAAAGAAAAATATGAAACTAAAATATAAAAGTTTTTTCATAAAAATTTTACTACAAAAATTTGTTTTTTATTTCAATTTAACCCTTCAAATTTTTATAGATTTCATACAGGATAATTCCACATGTTACACTCACATTAAGAGATTCCATTTTCTCTGAATGTTTAATTGTTATAACTCCATCGCATTCAGAGATAATATTTTTTCTTACACCTTTGTTTTCATTTCCTAAAACTAACGCCATTTTATTAAAATCTTTTAAAGACGACAAATCATCTATTATTGAGTAAGTTAGGACACTGTTTGGTGGTACTGTTGCATAAACCCAGTAATTTAATTCTTTTAGTTTTTTCACAGCGTTGTATACATTTTTAACTTTAGCAATATCTATTTTATACACTCCTCCTCGTGATACCTCAACTACAGTTTGTGTTGGCATAACTTGGTTCCATTGTTGAATTATTATACCATTTACTTCAAACGCTACTGCTGTACGTATTATCGCACCAAAATTTTGTGGATCATTGATTTCATCTAATACTAAAAACACACATTTTTCTTTATTTTGATTTTTTTTAAGCAACTCTTCCAATGATAAAAATCTAACAGGGGATAACACTAAAAGTACTCCGCTGTACCCTTGGTTGAATATTTCCAGCAATTTTTGTTTTGGTACTGCCTGAAAAGAAACACCTTTCTTTTTTGCAAGTTCAACAATATTTTTTATTTCTTCACCGGCTGCATTTTGTGATATATACAATTTTGAAATTTGTTGTGGAGTTTGTTTAATTATTTCTTTTATTAATTTTATAGATGTAATATAATTAGTCATAATTATATCCTTTTTCTTATTTTTGTACCAAAAGGTGTATCTTCTACTATCCATCCTAACAAAATTATTTGTTGTCTAATTTTATCAGCAGTAGCGAAATCACGATTTTTTCTTGCTAATTCTCGCTGTTTTACTAACTCTTGTATTTCTTGAGGTATATTATATTTTGGGAATTTCAAACCTAAAACATCTTCGGATAATTGTAAAAATTTGTTTAACGAATATTCAATATCACCTTTTGTTATTCCCTGAGTCAAATTTTTTTCTAATGTATATAAATGATTTATTATTAAATGCAATGCTGATAAAGCTGAAGATGTATTCAAATCATCTTCCATACTTTCTTCAAATTTTTTTACTGCGTTATCTACAATATTTTTCGTAACTTCTGAAGGTGGTCCATCTTTTAAATTCTTTATCCACAATTCTGCATTTTCTTTAACATTCACAAATCTTTCAAACACGCTTTTAAACTGATCCATTTCTTGTAAAGAAAAATCTAATGGTTTTCTGTAATGTTGAGATAAAAGAAACAATCTTACAACCATTGGATCATAGATTGTAAACAAATCTTTTAAAGCAAAAATGTTTTTTAACGATTTAGACATTTTTTCTTTGTTTACTGTAACAAAACCATTATGGACCCAAAATTTGACAAACTGTTTTTCTGTTATTGCTTGTGATTGGGCAATCTCGTTTTCATGATGTGGAAAAATTAAATCCATCCCACCGCCATGAATATCTAAAGTTTCTCCGAGATATTTCATACTCATTACTGAACATTCTATGTGCCAGCCGGGTCTACCATCACCCCATGGTGATTCCCAAAATATAGGGTCGTCATTTTTAGCAAATTTCCATAAAGCAAAATCTAACGGTGATTTCTTTGTTTCATCAATTTCAACTCTTGCTCCAGCAATTAACTCGTCAAGATTTTTTTTAGATAACTCACCATATTTTACTAAGTTGTTTTTGTTAGTTATTAATTGTTGGTATTTTTCAACATCAAAGTAAACTCCTGTTGGAGTTACATAAGCTATTTCTTTTTTAACAAGTTTTTCAATAGCTACAATTATATCGTCTATATGTTCTGTAACTTTTGGATAAATTTTAGCTGGTTGTATATTTAATTTTTTTTCAACATCAAAATATGATTCTATATACTTTTGAGATAGTTCTTTTGGATGGATAGACAACTCTTTTGATTTGTTTAAAATTTTATCATCTACATCTGTAAAATTTTGCACATATTCAACTTTAAATCCTTTATATTGTAAATACCTACGTAATATATCAAAAACTACATAACACCTTCCATGACCTAAATGTGTATCATCATAAGGTGTGATACCACACACATACATCTTTACAATGTTGATATGTTGAGAATTAAACTCTTCTATTTTTGATGCTAAAGTATTGTGTATTCTCATTTTTATTTAACATTTAAAAAAACTATACTAAAACATTGAATATAATTTTTGAAAGATTTCATTCCTTCTGTTGTTTTACCTTTTATATTAATGTTTTTTGTTTTAAACAAATTTTTAAGCGAGGACAAAATTTGTGTTTTATATTCTGTAATTTTTGGTTTATCACATATAAGTGTTACATCAATGTTTATAATTTTCCTCTTTTTTTCTTTTAACAACTTCAATACTTTTTCTACAATCACCTTACTTGACATATTTTTTGTTTCTTTCAAATTGTCAGGAAAAAGTTCTCCAATGTCCGGAGCTCCACAGGCTGAAAGTATAGCGTCACATATTGAATGTAAAACAACATCAGCATCAGAATGACCTTTTAGTCCAAAAGGTACATCAAGCTTAACCCCACCTAAAAAAAGCGGCCTGTTTTTAATAATTTTGTGACAGTCGTATCCAAAACCTATCAAGTATTTCATTTAAAAACTAGTTTTTAAAAAATAATCTAAAAGATTAAGATCTTCTTTTGTTGTGATTTTAAGATTTTTTCTTTCTCCAGGGACAACTTTTATTTTAAATCCTTCAAGTTCTGCTAATTGTGCGTCATCAGTAATTTTATATTTTTTTACCCACTTGTTCAACACTTGTTTCGAATATATATGTTTTGCTACATCTGATTTAAACACTTGTGGAGTTTGTACAAGAACAAGATAATCTCTATTTAAAGTTTTTTCTATTTCAAATTTTTTATTGACAATTTTTACCGTATCTACTGGTTGGATAACTGGGATTACACCATCGTAATTTTTAATATTGTTTAAACAAGTACTTATAAGTTTTTTTGAAACTAAAGGACGTGCAACATCATGAATTATTATGTATTTAAATTTATCCGTATCAATGGTCTGAATAGCATTGTATACAGATTCGTATCTTTCTTTCCCACCTTTGACTATGACTATTTTGTCAGTTTCATATTTTTTAACGATCTTATCGACATAGTTTAAATCTTCTTTTGCTGCTACAATTACAATCTGCTTTACAAATTTTATTGGTAAAAAGACATCTAAATTATGTTCTAACAAAGTTTTGTTTTTTATTTTATAAAATTGTTTTTTAACTTTATTTTTAAACCTTGTACTTTTACCTGCTGCAAGTAGAATAACACAACAAGATTTGTTGTTCATTTAGAGAGGTTTTGTAAAGACAATCCTTCCTGAAGGTGTTTGCAAAGTTGAAGTAACAATAACATCAACTTTTTTGTTTATAAACTTCCTTCCATCTTCAACAACGACCATTGTACCATCATCAAGATATCCAACACCTTGGTTTGGTTCTTTCCCTTCTTTAACTACATATATAGAAAAACTTTCTCCTGGCAAGAAAACAGGTTTCAATGCTATAACTAATTCATTTATATTAAGTACAGTAATTCCTTCAAGATTAGCTACACGATTTAAATTATAATCCACAGTAAGAATTTTAGCGTTTATTTCTTTCGCAAGTTTTATAAGTTTAGCATCTGTATCTCTAATTTCAGGATAATCTATTTCAATAATACTTATTGCATTTTCCTCTTTCAATTTTGTAAGTATCTCAAGACCACGTTTTGCACGAGCACGTTTTATATGTTCTTGAGAATCAGCCAGGGTTTGTAATTCTTTTAACACAAATTTTGGTACCAACAATGGAGTATCAATAAACTTTGTTGCTATAATATCTGCAATACGTCCATCTATAACGATAGATGTATCAACTAAAATTAAATTATTTTTTGATTTTTTACTTTTTTGAATAATATCTTTATCTAATAATTCAACTTCAGATTTTTTTTGTAAAGCAACGACTAATCCAAGATAAGCTAAAGCAATTCTTACTAACCACAAAAATTTTCTAAAAAATTCTATAATTTTTGGTTCTTCTAACAAAAATATAATATAATCAATAATTTGTGCTGTTATTAATCCTAATACGATACCAATCACAGCAAACAATAATGTGTCCAATTTTATTTTTGAAAGCAGAAGTTCAAGAAGAACAACTAATAAACAAAAACCTATCCCAATTAGTATTCCATAAAAATTATGTTGAATTAAAAACCCAATTATACCGCCAATTATTAAAATAATTACTCTTAATATCCACCAAACCATTTTTTCTTCCCAAACTAAATTACTGTAGTCAAATTTTTTACTACATAATTAGGATTTAATAATTTTAGTTTCCTAACAGAATAAGTATGAGCTACCGCTAAAACATCAAAACCTGCTTTTTTTGCTGCTTTAACACCGTTTATAGAATCTTCAATTACAAGAATTTTGTCTTTTTTGAATTTTTTGTTTAACAAATTTTCTGTTTTCTTTTTTGCTATTAAAAACGGTTCTGGAGACGGTTTGCCTTTGTCAACATCTTCTGCGGATATAATTAAAAAAAATTTTTTATCAAGCTTTAGTTTTTTTAAAATATACAAAATTTCTTGTTTTAACGCGCCTGAAACAATACATAACTTTATATTTTTAAAATTTTCTGACAAAAAATTTATAAACTCTACAGCGTCAGGATAAACTTTTATTTTTTGTCTAATCTTTTCCATAAGTATTTTAGTCTTTTGTTTTATTAAATTTTGTATTTCTGTTTTTGACAAGTTTTTGTTTAACTTGTTTTTGAATACTTTTATAAAACATCCTTTATCATCGTATGCAAGATATTCATCCATATATTCTTTTTTTGTAATTTTTATTCCATATTTTGAAAGAACTTCGTTGAACGCTAAAAAATGTTGCCATTCAGTGTCAACTATTACACCATCAAAATCAAAAAAAATTAGTTCATATTTTGAAAAATCTATTTTCATAACTTTTTATATATAAGATATTGTAAAATAAATCAATATTTTATAATAAAAACTGAATTTTAATTTCAAATACAAGGAGGTAATTTTTATGGATAAAAAAGAAGTTTTAGAAATTGTTGCAACAAAAAATATTAGGTTTATAGAAATGTGGTTTACAGATATTCTTGGCAGAATAAAAATGTTCACGATAACATCTTCTGAACTTCCTGAAGCGTTAGAAAGTGGCATGGGGTTTGATGGTTCATCTGTAGAAGGTTTTGCAAGAATATACGAGTCTGACCTTATTGCAAAACCAGATCCTGATAGTTTTAAAATTCTTCCATACAAACAAGATACTGCAAAAATGGTATGTGATATTTACACACCTGACGGTAAACCTTATGAAGGAGATCCAAGATATTGTTTAAAAAGAAATTTAGAAGAACTTAAAAAATATGGGTTTACAGAATTTTATGTTGGGCCAGAACTTGAGTATTTTTATTTTAAATCTGATAAAATCCCAGAATTAGTTGACAATGCTGGATATTTTGATTCTATGCCTGGTGAAGATTTAGGAAGTAACTTAAGAGTTAGAACAATGGAATATTTATCTGCAATGGGCATTGATGCTGAATATGCTCATCATGAAGTAGCACCAAGTCAACACGAGATTGATTTAAGATATGACTCAGCTTTAAAGATGGCTGACAAAGTTATCGCTTATAAAGTTGTAGTAAAAGAAGTAGCCAGAGAGTTTGGTTTATATGCAACATTTATGCCTAAACCTATAGCTGGAGTAAACGGTTCTGGAATGCATGTACATCAAAGTTTATTTGCTAATGGTAAAAACATGTTTTTCTCAGAAAATGATAAGTATCATTTATCTGACATAGCAAAATATTATATAGCAGGAATTTTAAAACATTCAAGAGAAATATGTATTGTAACTAATCAATGGGTTAATTCGTATAAAAGGTTAGTCCCAGGATATGAAGCACCGGTTTATATTTGTTGGGCTACAAGAAACAGGTCTGCTTTAATTCGTGTCCCAGAATATAAACCAGGTAAAGAGAAAGCAACACGTATTGAAGTACGTTTCCCTGATCCTGCTTGTAATCCATATTTAGCTTTTGCTGTAATGTTAAGAGCAGGTCTTGAAGGGATAAAGAATAAATATCCTCTCCCAGAACCATTAGAAGTTTCTGCTTATGAAATGGAAGAAATTGAACGTAAAGCAAGAAAAATTGAAGAGTTGCCCGGTTCGTTAATAGAAGCAATAGAAATAGCAGAAAATTCACAATTGTTAAAAGAAACTCTTGGAGAACATATTTATACAAAATTTTTAGAAAATAAAAAAATTGAATGGGATAATTACAGGACAAAAGTTACAGATTACGAGATTAAAAGGTATTTACCAATACTATGAACAAGTTTGAAATAAACAAACCAAAAATAGTTGATAAAAAACTTTTAGGTGAATTTGATAATACAAAAATTATAGAAATAAAAATTTTAGCTCCTATAATTGCACAACATTACCAACCAGGACAGTTTGTGATTTTGATGGTAGTTGAAAATGGTGAACGTATACCATTAACTATCACAGAAACTGATTTGTCATCAGGAACAATTACTTTAATTTTCCAAGAAGTTGGATTTACAACAAGACTTCTAAATAAACTAAATATCGGAGATAACTTATACCATATTGTTGGTCCATTGGGTAAACCTACAGAAATGAAGTTTTATGGTACAGTAGTATTAGTTGGTGGTGGTGTTGGTACTGCTGAGATATATCCTGTAGCAAAAGCGTTAAAAGAAAAAAATAATAAAATTATTACTATTATTGGAGCAAGGAATAAAAATTTAGTTATTCTTGAAGACGAATTTAGGAAGATCTCAGATGAACTTTTCATTACAACAGATGATGGTAGTTATGGTAGAAAAGGTTTAGTAACAGATGTTTTACAAGAAGTAATAAATAAAGAAAAAATAGATATAGTATACACAGTAGGTCCTGTTGTAATGATGAAAGCAGTTTCTCAGCTTACAAAAAATTTTAATATTCCAACTGTTGTTTCGTTAAACACAATAATGGTGGATGGTACAGGGATGTGTGGTTCATGTAGGGTCACTTATGATGGTAAAATAAAATATGTATGTTGTGATGGGCCTGAATTTGATGGACACAAAGTTGATTGGGATGAAGTTTTGAAAAGAAGTAAAACTTATATTGACCAAGAACAAAAAATTTTATCTTTAAATCTTTAGTAATTCTTCAGTAGGTATTTCTAACCCTTGTGTTATAGATTGCCCATTGTAAAAAATTTCTCTTCCAACAATTTTCAACTTTTCTTCAGATAAAAGTTGCAAGGTTTTTTTAATTAAAGAAAGTTCGTATTGCACACCTTCCTGTCTGATTTTGTCAAAATCATATTCTTTTATTATAAACTTGCAATATGTTAAAACAGGGCCACGGTCTAAATCTTCAGTTACTAGATGTATCATAACACCATGTTCTTTATGTTTTTCGTTTATAATTTGGTTTATAACTTCTTGCCAAGTACCTTTTGGTCCCCAAGGCAGTGCTGGATGTAGGTTTATAAAAGTAAATTTGTTACACAAAAACTTGCTTAAAATTAACATATAACCAGCAAGCATTACAATGTCAACATCAAAATTTTTTATTCTTTCATACACTTCTTTATCAAACAAAGTACGCCATTCTTCAATATTTCTTTTCCTTAATTCAGGCATAAATTTTAATGATGAAAAAGAAACAAGAGGTATATTGTAGCTCTGTATAGTATTTATGAACTTGTCAGAATTCTCTGCTTCACCTAACTCACGATTTATAAAAACAAATTTTATCTCAGCGTTAAGTTCGTTAGTCCTGATAGCGTTGTAAATATAATTAAAAATTTTTAACGAAGTTGTCCCCCTTGATGTAGCAAACCATCCAAGTTGTAGTTTTTTCATAAATTTTAAATATCTATACCTGTAATTTTTACTTTATGTTCTTTATCTTCATAAACCTCGCCGATGAGAGCTGCTTGGTTGTTAAAAAAGTTTAGTATTTTATTATAAATTTTTTTGTCTACTACCAAAACCATCCCTATACCCATATTGAACGTGCGGTACATTTCTTTATCAGGCACATTACCTTTTTGTTGAATAAGTTTGAATATCTGATAAGGTTGCCAACTATTTTTATCTATTATACAAGAACAATTCTTAGGAAGTGCACGGATGATATTGTCGTAGAATCCGCCACCTGTGATGTTAACAATTGCTTTTATTTCTTTATTTGGTTTAAACTTTTTTAAAAGATTTAGTATTTCTTTAACATAAATTTTTGTTGGTGTTAACAAAACTTTTCCATATTTCTTGATTTCTTCTTCTGAAAAAATTTTTCTTACTAATGAATACCCGTTAGAATGTAATCCAGAGGAATAAAGTCCTATAAGTTTATCTCCAGGTTTTACATATTTTCCAGTAATCAAATTTTTTTCTTCAACAATACCGCAAGCAAATCCTGCTAAGTCATACTCTTCGTCTTTATACATACCAGGAAGTTCTGCTGTTTCCCCACCTAAAAGTTCACATTGTGCTGTTTTACATCCTTTAATTATACCTTTCATTATATCTTTTAACAATTTAAGATTTATTTTCCCACAAGCGATATAGTCCAAAAAAAAGATAGGTTTTGCACCACAGGTTATTATGTCGTTAACATTCATTGCTACAAGGTCTATACCAACAGTGTCATGTTTGTTTAGAATTTGTGCAAGTTTAATTTTTGTTCCTACACCATCAGTTGTTGCAACAAGAAATTTTGTTTTGTCAATTTTGTAAAACCCGCTAAAGAAACCTATTTTTGGAAATTGTTTTTTTATCCATTCTACAAACTTGTTTGCTTTATCAATATCAACACCTGCTTTTTTATATGTTATCATATACTAATCCTTTCTTTCCGATATCTGTTCTGTTATATTTGTTTTCAAAATATATTTTTTCTACTGCATTATATGCTGTTTCAATTGCCTGTTTTAAAGTTTTATTTTTACCTACAACATTTAGTACTCTGCCACCTGAAGTAAAAAATTTGTTATCTACAAGTTTTGTCCCAGCGTGGAATATATGGACATTGTCAAGTTTAGCAACTTCTTCTAAACCAAAAATTTCTTTCCCTGTCTCATATTCACCAGGATAACCTTTTGATGCTAAAACAACACAACATGTGTAGCTATTTTCAAAGTTAAGTTTTAAATTTTTAAGTTTCCCATCTACTGTATTTATGAACACCTCAAGTAAATCGTTTTGCAACAAAGGAAGTATTGCTTGTGTTTCTGGATCACCGAATCTACAATTAAATTCTAAAACATAAGGTTGTTCATTATCTGTGTTTAAGTTTTCAATCATTAGACCAAAATATATCACTCCACAATATCCAAGGCCAGAATCTTTCACACCGAACAAAAAGTTTTTTATTATCTGTTCATAAATTTTTTCTTCTAACTTTCTTGATACAAACGGTACTGGTGAATATGCACCCATACCACCTGTATTTGGACCTTTATCACCATCATAAACCTGTTTATGATCTTGAGAATGTGTCAAAGGAAGAATTGTTTCACCATCACAAAATGCTATAACTGAGATTTCTATACCTTTAAGTTTTTTTTCAATCACAACTTTTTCTCCTGATTTAT
>Ga0272449_1002201_pt1 | contig 18476 bp, 22 predicted proteins | sample YNPCB0241_FD_198679 | JGI IMG/M metagenome (GOLD analysis project Ga0272449, IMG submission 198679) | Hot spring sediment microbial communities from Yellowstone National Park, WY, United States - YNP-CB-024-1 | ecosystem: Environmental > Aquatic > Thermal springs > Hot (42-90C) > Sediment... | reverse complement strand
AATTCTGCCACCCTCGATGGCTAGGCAGCATTCCCTTAATTCGCCTTTTACGTAAGCTTTCAAGTCTTTTAGAACTAGGTCAACATTCAATAGGGTTTTCTCCTCTCTTGCTAAATTAAGAAGCCCCTTTAATAGATAAAATTAGCTTGACAGAAACGCTAACAATTCCGATAAGGCTTGTTTTTGAGGACTTCGTCAACTTCAGCCTTAACCCTTTCGTAAAGCTTCTTGCTAACCATGCCCTTTTCAAGGGCTTTTTCAAGTTTTTCCATGTCTAAAACTTTGGTTTCGCCGTCTGGGCGGATGCAAACGTCCACCTCTAAATCCACATAGCGAAGTGCGTTGGGATAGGCTTCCACGGGCGTGTTTATGTTTATGTAGGCGCCTTTCCATTCGCCACCTCTCGAAAAGTAGTTTGTTGTTATATGCCACTCGCTAAGTTTGGTTTCGCTTACCGCCTTGTCGCCAGCCTCTTTTGCAGTGCCAAGCCCATCGTAAAAGCCATTAGCCTTAATGGTTCTGCTGTAGCGTATTTCACCGTTTTTTGCAGATTCTAATAATGCTTGTCCAAGATGGAAGACTGCGCCGCTAAGCTTAACGTGTTTCACATCCACCACTGTGCCTTCTTCTGGAAACTCGGCGGCGGTCTGCTCCTTGAAGAGTTGTTTAACCTCTGTTGGGTTTTGCCCTTTTTCCAAAAGCTTCTCCGCCATCTCCAGCGCTGCTGAAACCTTGCCTCCGCAGCTCTTGTAAAAGTGGTGGCCGTCGAGGGTTGGAGCCACAGAAGCCCTTAAAGCGTCAAGCCCTTTCTTTGACGTGTAGGGAAATTCAACATCTATGCAATATAAGCCCTCAACTACGAGGGCCGGAGCCTTAGCGGATGGCGCCTTTTCAGCTAGGATTTTGGCTTTTTGGGCGAGGGCTACTACTTCATTTTCCAAAAAGCTTTTGGGTTTGTGGGCTGCCGGCTCCCGCCAAATAATCCCCCAACCTTCCGGCGACAATTGTTTTCCCAACGCGTAAAGTTCTACCCTTTTGGCTAAGTCTCGGATTTTTAGGCTTACGCCTACATGGCTTTTCTGGACAAGGATGGCGCAGTTTCCTACGATTTTAAGTTGAGCGGTTAACACCGGGTTTTTTCTGCCAATGCGTTTCCTCTCCACCTGAACCAGAATTTCGCTTTGATTCTCCGTAGAAGGGGCTTCTTGTTTTGGAAGAACCCCTATTGTTTCGTCTTCAATTTTGACGTAAAAGTTTTGCTCGTTTTCGCCGACAATGCAGCCCTTGTATATGCCGTCCACGCTTATATTCCATTTCCTTATAATGGCGTCCTCGAGGTTTTCGTGTAGGATTGACTGGAAGGCGTTTATTGCTTGGTTTGTGCCGAGGGCTACAACTCCTTGAAGGTCGTATCTATCCTTTATTTTTATGTCTGGAGGCTCGTTGTTGTCTGGGATGCCGAAGCGGGATTTTATGGCTTGGGATGGCTGAACTATTTCGAAACCGTTTTCCAAGAGCAGTTTTGTTAAGGCTGTTGTGTATATTCCCCTAACCTTGGCTTTCAAGGCTAGCCGACCTTTTCAATCTTGTAAAGCCCGTTAACTTTTTCCACTTTGAACTTAACCCCTAGAAGGGTTTCAGCCAGCCAAATGTTGGTTTCCAAATGGTCTGACAAAGCCCTTGTAAGATATGCCGACCTACCCTTTGCCAAAGCCACATATGGAACAAGCATGTCAGCTAAATGCACGTCCACAGTAGCCCTTGAAGAAACCTCCGCGAGAAGCTTCTCAGCCGACTCTACCCCCACCGCTTCGCTGGTTTTCCGCAGTTCACCTATGGCGTCGGCGCCTAAAAGTGCACCCTTGTCGGTTTCGGCCCAGAGCACAATGGAGCTGCCCTTCTGCATGGGGTTTGACCGATCATTTATTATTTGGATTTCCGCTGTTAGCCCTCTTTCGCTGAGGTAGTTTTTCGCCGCTGCCGCTTGCCGTTCAGCAACCTTTCTATCCGCTAGGAAAGTGCACACGGAAACTCCTTTGACGGCTTTTAATGTTCCAAACTCCTCCATCAAGAGCGGTTTAGGCTCTTTGCAAGGTTCAACGGTTAAGGTGACTTCGCCCATGCCCTTTGGATAATAGCCATATTTGTGGACTGTTATGTTGGCGTTTACGCCCATGTGCCTCAAAACTGGAAGGAACACGTTTCGCATATAGTTTATCGTGGGCGAGTGGGAAACATCCGTTCCACCCTTCGAAATGTGGAGTTGGACGGTGTTTTCCGCGAAAATGCACATGGGCAGAACCGTCATTATCAGCATTGGAATGCTTCCGGCAGTGCCAATCTCAGCCTCAAACCTTCCGCCCTTAATCCCTCTGGGCGTGAACCAAAGCTCTCGAGAATTTAGAACAGCGCCTTCAATTTTTGCTTCACAAAGTTTCGCCGCGGTTAAAACAGCTTCAAGATGCTGCGGCCTCAAGCCTGGCTGCGGCCTGTTCTGTCTAATGTTGTAGATGTGAAGCGGCTTCCCCAGTATGGAGGCTAGGGCTACTGAAAGCCTCAGGATTGTTCCGCTTCCGCTTTTCTGGCTTCCATCGATTTCAATCAACGGCCATTAAACGCTCCCTTGTCCACGCTCGTATTTTCCACAAACAATTAATAAATACGTCACAAGCGTATTAAGGATTTAAAGGGCGTGAACTTAACATGAGCGAGGAGAAAGAACGCATCGAAAAACTGGCGGAGAAGGTGGATGAACTGCTGGTTGTTTTAAACAATATTGCAGAAGACCTCAGAATGGTCGCCGCATCCCTCAAAACCATTGCAGTTTCAAGGATTACCCAACCAACGGCGCCAACGACGCCTCCAAAGCCGGAAACCCCGCAGACCGAGAAACCATTAGGCATCGAGGATGTTAAGATGATGTTTCCAGAAGATTTGGAAGGCCTCCTCAACTTTGAGGACAAAGGCGAATACGTTAAGATTACGCCTCGCCAGTATCTCGGCGCAGAAAACTTCGCAAAAATTGCCCAAATAGTGCGGGGGGCTGGAGGCGACTATGTAAGCGCTGGAAAAGAAAGCCACTTTCGCGTCCCGAAAATAAGGGCATAAAGCCTAATTAATACCTTATTTCAAAATCCTTGAACTCGCCAGTGTAATTCTCCCATCTAACCTCAAGGTTCTTAACCCACGCGCCCGGCGGCCCCCGCTTGCAAAATTCTATAAGCTTTTTTACGGCTTCTTCTTCGCCTTCGAAGACGGCTTCAACTCTGCCGTCTGGGAGGTTGCGAACCCAACCCTTAACGCCGTGCATTCGGGCCTCGCGGCGGGTTTCATGTCTAAAAAACACTCCTTGGACGCGGCCGCTTACAAACACGTGGGCCCTAACCATCATGGAACAGTCGCCCCATTCGGCAACACTGTTAATTTTAAGGCGTTTGTAAGCTTTCACTTTAACTTAACTCTCTCCAAGGAGTGTTTCTAACAATGCACCATTTGCTTTAAAAATAAACCCAAGAAGCCTCATTTTGGAGGCTAAAGGTTTGGAGGCCAATCACGGGAAACTTTTGGTTTACGCCCCGAACTTGGCGTCTTGCAGGAAAAGGCTGAAGTTGATAAGGGCTGCGGCTGAGAAGACGGCTAGAAAATTGAATTTAAGCTTCGAAATTGTTGCCTTTAAAGGCGTGGAAGCACCCATCTACGTTTACTATAAGGATGGTGCTAAGGAGCCTATCCCGCTTTACTGCGACAAAAATGAAGAGCAAAATCCAGAACAAGTGTGCAGGGCGTTGCGGAGCATGATGTTCGTCTTGTCCTTCCACCCGAAATATTCAGCTTTAAAGAGAATTAGAAAAGCGATTATACGGTTTTCCTAAACTTTATGGATTGGTTTTCAAGGGTTATCTCGTAAACTTGGTTAACATCGAAGTCTATGCCCAGACTTTCATACTCCTGCTCCGTCAAGAAGAGTATAATCTTCGGAATTGTGAACTGTGCTCGCGCTGGGAATATGGGCAGTTGCTGTTGCAAAGCTTGGAAAACTTCTTGCACAACCCTTGCCTCTTCACTTTGAGGTCTTATGGCAAACTGGGGAATGGGGCGTTCTTCAATAAGCTCGATGCGTTTTCCAAGGTTTCCGTCAATGTCGCGAATAGACTCGATTTTGTTGACTCTAACGCGAAACATATACACCACAAGAAAAAGGGGAGCCACAGCTATTTAGGGCTTAACTTTTTAAGATATTCCTAAAATTATGAAAATTGCTTTAAAAGGGAAAAGCGCGGTGTGGAACAGGATAAAAGAGGAATTAGCCTTCATTCGAGGAAACTTTCTAGTGCTTCTTTTAAGCTATATCCTCTTCAACTTAGGTTACGCCCTTTCATCGCCCTTCGAGTCGCCTTTTATAGAAAAACTTGGGGCATCCCCCGTTGTGATTGGGGCGTTGGGCTCCTTGGGCTCATTCATACTTTTCCTTGTTCGAATTCCCGGAAGCTACATTGTTGACAAGCATGGAAGAAGACAGATAATTGTAACCATGACTTACGGCGTCGCCTTATCAAACATCTTCTTCATTTTGGCGCCCAACTGGATTTTATACATGATTGGAGTAGTTGCCACAAACATATGCCTAATCTACCAGCCAGCCCTTGAGGCCATTGAAGCAGACTCGCTAACTCCAGAAAGGCGTGGTGTTGGCTATGCCGCCTTTAGAGTTTTGCCCTTTCTGCCATCAATCTTTTCGCCGTTAATCGCCGGAATGCTAGTAAGCCTGTACTCCATCGACCTTGGAATGCGCATAATCTATGGAATAGTGCTTGCCTGCGGTTTGACCACCGCGGTTTTGCGGCATGCCTTTCTGAAGGAAACTTTGAAGGACGCGAAACCATTCAACACAAAAGAGCTAAAGTTGGCCTTTAAGGATTCTTTGCGGGAAATTTTGGATTCTTGGAAGCTTATGCCGAAGAGCCTTGCTTTTCTCCTGGCATCGACATTAATGATTGCTTTTACAGACCCCTTCTTTTACCGTTTTGGTTCCCTGTATGTCCTTGAAGTTGTGGGTTTAAGCGATGTTGAATGGGGAGCTGTTAACACCATGAATTTGGCGACAATGCTTTTTTTAGGATTGTTTTTGGGAAAAGCCGTGGATGTTTTTGGCAGAAAAAAGGCCCTTATATTGGCTCGCCTAATCTTCATGCCTGCAACCGCTTTCTTTATCCTATCTAAAAGTTTCTCTACGCTTGCTATGGTTTACATCTTCTTCGCCATAGCCTCTGTCCTTTTTGGTTCGGCAACTTCAGCCCTACAAGCTGACATCGTTCCCAAAGAGAGGAGAGGCAGAATTTTAGGAAGCATCGGTGCCCTTTACATTCTTGTGGGGGCGTTAGGCTCCCTGGTTGGAGGCTTTCTATACGAAAACGTGGGCTCAACAGTCCCCTTCTGGCTATGCATCCCCTTAGACATTATCGCCTTGCTAATCGTGATTTTTAAGGTTAAAGAGCCTGAAAAAAGAGAGGCTTGAACACTACTCCATTTCGATGGTGGCTGGGGGTTTAGGTGTAACATCATAGTAGACGGCTGAAACGTTTTGGCATTTTGCCATAATTTCTTCAGCAGTTTTTTCAAGGGTTTTCCACGGTATTTCTGAAACCTGCGCTGTTAAGAAGTCTTTTGTTTGGACAGCCCTTATGCTGATAACATAGGGCCTTTTCTCCGGCAGTTCTTCCACCATATAAAGCACTCTTGTTATTGCCGGGTTTTCGCTTGTTATTTTCGCCTGCAGCGAAACAAGTTTTGGAATAGGCGCCTGGAAGACTTTTCCATCTGCTGCCGTAACTCTTACGCCGACTATCCGGCCGTAGCTTCTCTCGCCGCCCTTCACGCCTGTGGCCTTATCCCTGAAAATTTTCACGTGCACGTTTCTTGAAGGCACATTGAGGAGTCGCGCCACCGTCTCCTGCACATGGGTCTTTGACGGCCCTGGTGATTCCTCATTGTCGATGATTGCTGCGAAATACTGGCTTGGCTTGTGTTCTGCAAGATTGTTTTCAACTATGGTTGTCGCCTTTTTCAAAGCCTCAAGCTTGTCCGGACGGATTTCGCCGACCACCCGCACCGATAATCCCGGCCCTGGGAAAGGTTGCCTTTCAGAAACTTCCGGAGGCAAGCCCAAATGCCTTGCCACCATTCGCACTTGCTCTTTGTAAAGCGTTAGCAGAGGCTCAACAACCTTGAAGCCGAACCTTTCCATGGGGTTTATGCCTACCTGTTCAAGGACGTTGTGCTGGGTTTTCACGCCGCCAACGGTTTCAACGACATCGGCGCGGATTGTTCCCTGCACTAGGATGCTGCAGCCTTCTTTTTTGGCGGTTTCGCTTAAAACGGAGTAGAAGGTTTCACGGAACTTTTTCCGCTTTTCCTCAGCATCCCTTAAGCCTTTCATGGCGTTTAGGAAACGTTCACGGACATCCACAATTTTTACGGGCACATTGAAGGGTTCTTTGGAGAGAATTTCTGCAACCTTTTCCGGCTCGCCCTCCCGCATAAACGCATCATCCAATATTACGCAGACAAGGTTTTCCCCTATCGCCCTTCGGGTTAAAACGGCGCATGTGGTGCTATCAACGCCGCCTGAAACAGCCACCAAAGCCTTCTGGCTTCCTACGGCTTTGCGTATTTCTTCAACCTTCGTTTCAACAAACCGCTTCGGGTCGAAATCCTCCATTTCAAAGCATCCCTTCTAGATGATTAGTTGTTTTAGCGCCTCGCGGCTTATATATTTGCCACCTCTCGGCATTTTAGAAATGCCTAAAACCTTTTTAAATGCTCTCACTGAAACGGGGGCTTCAAGCTCGCGGAAGTTTGTGAACCTGATGAAGGTGGCTTTTTCCCGTCCCCTCAAAAATTTAAGGTAGCTCTCAAAAGAGTCTATGCATGTTTCGCCCCCGTACTTTTTCCAGAGTTCTTCGGCTTTTCCAGCCACCCGTTCGACAAAGTCTGCTATTCCCTTGATTTGCATGGAAGGACGTTTAACGTAGAAAAGCAGTTTTTCAGCCTTAACCGGCCCTACAAGGTTTCGCCGCACAAAGGCGTGGATGCTATAACCGCCTTTTGCTCTTTCGCAAAGCTTGTTCCACCACTTCTCGTCGGAGATCAGTATAAAACCACAATGTTCCTCTTCCAATTGGGGACCAGCCATGTCCTTGTTAAGCACTTTCCGTTTTATAAGCTTGAAAAATAATGTTTTCGGTGGAAAGTCCGCTTTCACTTCCTACAAATTTTTCATGGATTAAATACAAATTTGGGAATGGAAACAGCTGAAATTTTATGAGGATTTTTAAAAAGCGGCAGGCGGCCTCTCTCTAAAAACCTATTTAGATGACTGTAATTGGGGTTAAAGTTTTTCTGCAATTCGCTTCCTTATACACTTAGCCTTCAGAAAGCTGTAGGCTGTAGGAGGCTTCCGCACATGAAAAGTAGCGATTTAAAAGCCTTAAATGAGGCTTTGAAAGATTTAAACGAGAGCTACAGCGACTTCCTATGCTCCATGAAGGACACCGTGAAAGAAGCGAAAGCTGCAAAAAAGCTTTGGCACAACGGCGAAAAACCTTGGCTTATAAAGTTGGGCCTAGCCCTAATCGTATTTCCAGAACCAGCCATAAGCGACATACTTGGCAGTCTTCTAATAGCCGCTGGAACAGTTCAGGAAGGAATCCGCCGCCGTGCCCTTCACGTGGAGGATATACCGAAAACCTTCAAAAACATGATGAAAGAGCTGCAGGCAGCAGAGGAAAGCCTAAAACTTTCTGGAAGGCTCGGTTAAAGTCTTATATTTGCCACATGTTATAAGCATAACATGTTCGGGGTGAAAGCGTGAAGCTCGTAACAGTGTTGTTGCCGGAAGCCTACCTTGAAGGGTTAGACGAACTTGTGAGGGCGAACATGTACCCCAGCAGAAGCGCCGCCATAAGGTCGGCGGTCAGAGACTTGCTCAAAAAAGAGCTTTGGGAGAGAAGAGAAAAATAGGCTAAAACCTTGTTAGTAATAAGTAGTTAAACACTGCCAAGCAAGATTTCTAATCTTTTCGGCGGATTCCGCTGGGTTTTCCGCGAGGGTTATTGCCCGCCCTACAATGAGAAAACGAGTGCCAGCCCGCAGTGCGGATTCGATGATTCCACCTTGAGGCCCTATGCCCGGCGAATATATGGGAACTTTCCCGCTTAGAACTTCGTGGATTTCCCTTATCTTTTCCGGATAGGTGGCACCTACGACAACACCGTCGGCACCCCACTTTAGGGCTTTCAACGCAAACAGGAAATATTGCGGCTTATTCCACCCCGTCTCCGCATCTATAACCGTCTGTCCATAGCCTTCATGTGCGCCTTTGTGGCTCATGTAAATGAGGAGGATTACTCCTTTCTGCATTTTCCTGGCAACTTCAAATACTGGTTTTAGGCCTTCCTCCCAACCTACAAAGGGGTTCGCTATTAACGCGTCAAAGCCTGCAGCGAAATAGTATTCGGCTATAACTTGGTTTGTGGCTCCTATATCGTTAATTTTAGAGTCCACTATTACCACAAGCTTTTTTTCATGAGCCTTCCTTATGAGCCTCTGCAAACCATCGAAAATGCCCAACGGCAGAATCAAATGATAATTGATTTTCACAGCGCAAACATAGGGATGCACAGCCTCCAATATACGTTCCGCCCTATCGAGAAGGGTTTGGCGGTTCTCCGGTTTCTCAAAAGGAAAATCTAAGGCTAACACAATGTTCGTCTGCTTATTTTTGGATATTTCCTCGATTCTTTCACGGAAAGCCAAGCTTAAGGACACCCTAAACTTGTTTGGGTGGGGAGCTAAAAACCTTTACTGTCCCAATTTCGCCGCCGCAAGCCGTTTTAATGTAATTTAAAGCTGTGGAAACAGCTTCTTCCAGTTGCTGTTTGGCTATTCCGGGAGCGCCATAACCCACCAGCAGAACGTTTTTCGTTTTCTCCGTTATTTTTGTTTGGTCTGCATCTCTGTGTGGGTAGATGCACAAAACCCTTTTTGTGTCAGCTAAAACCAGCATGTTGCTTTTCAAGGCTAAGGGCTTCTCCATGCCAATCCCAGTGAAAGGTTCACCTTCCTCTGCGAAACGCACATTGAAAGGTGGTGAAAGTGTGTCTTTGTCGAAGCCACTTATGGGGGTAATCGTTTTCATCGAAGCTAGGTTATAGGCGTCCACGGCTGTTGAGATGGTGGGGAGTTCGTCGCCATGCAACACCCGTCTCAGTAATGCTTCGCCCGAGGGCCTCGTCTTCGTTGGGTCTATGCCAAGCTTCCAGTAAAAGTCTCTGTAGGCTCGAACGATGGGGTTTTCCTTCAGCCTTTCCAAGTCGTATTTTTCCCTAACTTCAGCGTACAAAGCCCTTTTTAGTTCCCGTATTCTCTCGTTTTCCCTTTCCACTGAAACATTGTTTATTGTGCCTATGCTTATAGCTAGTTCTGGGAATTTGGCGGCAACTTCGGCGCACCAGTATACTTGGATTTGCATTTTGCGAGGCCCCTTTGTTTATTTTGCGTGAAAATTGTTAAATATTTACGGTTTTCACGTTTCCCTTTAATGATAGGCGAGTTTGCAGCCCTTGGAGCAGCCTTATGCTGGACTGTTTCCGCCGTCCTATATAAGAGGGCTTTAACCAAAGTTTCGCCCGTTTCAGCGAACACCGTGCGGTGTGCTGGCACAAGCCTAGTTTTGATTTTTGCTTTAGCCCTTATAGGCAAAATTGGGGTTATTGCGGCGCTGTCAGCCCGTGTCCTTTTCCTTGCATGTGCCAGCGGCATCATCGGCTTGGGGCTTGGCGACACCCTTTACATGTTAAGCCTTAAAACCATAGGCGTTTCAAGGGCTGTTCCAATAACATGCACCTATCCCCTTTTCAGCCTTGTTTGGGCTTTCCTTTTCGCTGGCGAAACCATAACCCCTAAAGTCGTTCTTGGAGCGGCAGCGATAGTTTTTGGAATATGGATCATAAGCACAAGCAAAATGGGTGAAACCCTTGAAAAGTCAGATGAAAAGCTCCGCTTAAAGGGGGTTGTTTTTGCCGTTTTAACGGCCATAGCTTGGTCCATAAGCATTTCAATGATTAACTTAGCCGTGAAGGAATCCCAAAGCCTTGAGCAAGCCTACGCCGTCAACACTGTTAGGATTATGGCTGTTTCCGTCCTTCTGCTTTTTTCTTCTCTGGCAAGCATGGGGAAACTTGGCTCTCTGAAGGTTGGCTTGGAAGATGCGGTTATGCTGCTGGCCGGTGGATTAGTAGCCATAGGCTTGGGATGGTTTCTCCTCGCTTTCAGCTTCACCCTAATCCCAGAATCCCAAGCTGTCCCCATCTCTTCGACAACCCCCTTATTTTCAACATTGGCCAGTTTAGCCTTCCTTCATGAGAAGGTGACAGCTAAAATTGCCCTAGGATCCATTGTGGTTGTTGCTGGAATATTCATGGTTTTCGCATCTTAGCTTAGCAGACTTTTCAACGGATTTGTGGAAAAGGCTTATATGGTTGAACCTTGAATCCTCGGTGTGGGTCGTGGAGACCCAACTTAGTGAGATTGGAAAAATTTCTGGAAAACCAAGCGGAAAAGCCCTGTCCCTTCTGAAGGAGACTAAAAATCGCCACAAACTGCTTCCGACGGCCGAGTTAAACGCTGTTGTTAAAATCGAGGCAAGCTTGTTGAAGGGTGCTAGGAGATACTTTGAAGAGCATGGCTTCGTCGAGGTTATCGTTCCCCACTTAACAAGGGCTACTGGCGCGTGTGAAAACATTGCTACAATGTTTGAGGTGGACTATTTTGGGCGGAGGCGCTACCTAAGCCAGACAGCCCAACTTTACCTTGAAGTTTTAACGCCATTCCTCGGCAAGGTCTGGTGTATTGGGCCAAGCTTCAGGGCTGAGCCATCCGTGGATGAGCGCCACTTGACGGAGTTCACCCTCATAGAGTTGGAGTTTGCCGGAAACTTCAGAGAGCTTCTTGAACACATTGAGGGCGTTATATGCTCAATGGTGGGCTGCGTTTTAGCCGAAAGAGAAAAAGAGTTGGAGTTTCTAGGCGTGGATTTTGAACGGCTTAAGCGGGTTAGGAAGCCTTTCGAGAAGATAACCTACACAGAGGCTGTTGGACTGCTGGCGGATTACGGTGTCAAATGGGGCGACGACTTGAAAAGCGTGCATGAAAAGGCTCTTGTCCAAATGATGGGCAACCAGCCGCTCTTTGTGACGCATTTCCCAAAAGCCATCAAATTCTTCAACATGCGGGAAAACGACGAAAACCCAGCCATTGTCAACAGCGCCGACCTGCTTTTGCCCATGAGCGGGGAAGCCGTCGGCGCCGCTGAGAGGGAATACCGCTACGAAAAGCTTTACGAGAGGCTTGTAAACTCAACAATGTTTAGGCAGCTTGTCGAGAAAGGCGGAAGCATAGAGGACTTTGACTGGTACCTTGACTTTTACAAGGAACACAGTGTTCTCCATTCGGGGTGTGGCATAGGCCTAAACCGAGTTACACAGTTTGTCTTAGGCGTGGACGATATTAGGGCGACAACGGCTTTTCCATTAAACAGAGAATCCATCCTCTAACCCATCCCGCTCTCTTCTTTTTCTTGTACGCATCGTGTCACTGAGCGGTATGGTTTTATACTGGCGTGTTTTAGGTGGAGAATTGGGCGGACTGAAAGGATAGGCGTTTACATGTCTGTGTCTCCAAGCGTGCGCGAGGTTCTTGCGAGGCGAATTGCTGGCGAAGTTATCCTATCCAACAAGCCTGGTGCCACTATGCGGAAGTGGAGGGAGCTTTTCGGCGTTTCGCAGACTACGCTTTCTGATAAAATGATGCTTTCGCCTTCTGTGATAAGCGATTATGAGAGCGGGCGCCGCAAGAGTCCCGGCACGAGGTTTGTGCGGCGTTTTGTTTGGGCTTTGTTGAAGATTGATGAGGAGCGGGGTGGCCGTTTTATCCGTGAATTCGCCAAGCTTACGAGTTCGCCGAGTATGGCTGTTATTGATTTGCGGGAGTTCCCCATCCCCGTCCGCGTCGAGTATTTGTGTAAAGCCATTAAAGGCGAGGTTGTAGCTTGCTCCAGCCTTAACGTTCGGGATGTTTTGGGCTACACGGTGGTGGACAGCAAAAAAACTATTGAAACGCTTTCCGGTTTTGAGTATTCCCAGCTTTTCGGCGCCACCACTGAAAGGGCATTGGTTTTCACGAATATTGGAAATGAGAACTCGCCCATGATGCTTGTGCGCATGAGCAGTCTAAAACCGAAGGTGGTTGTTTTCCATGGAGTTAAGCCGGACGAATACTCTATTAGGCTGGCGGAATACGACCGTATACCCCTAATCTACTCGGCGCTGCCCACCATTGAGCAGCTTGTAAAGTCATTGCGGAAGCTTTACCGCATTGCTCTGCGTAGGAAGCTTGGCAAGGCAGTCCGCCCGCCTCCAAAAGTGAGCACTTAAAATGCTTAAGCGTGTGTGGGTGTGGTTAAGCCTTGATGAAGGTTGGGTGTTGCGGCTTTCCAACCTCTATGAAACGCTACTTTGAAAGCTACAGCCTTGTGGAGTTGAACAGCACTTTCTATGAGTATCCGCGTCTAGAAACGGTTGAGGGATGGCGGGAAAAGGCGCCTGAAAACTTTGAGTTTACGGTTAAGGCTCATCAGGATATAAGCCACAAGGCGAGGATGCGGGTGGACGAAAACAGCCTTAAAGCCTTCGAAACCATGAAGCAGATATGCAAAACATTGAAGGCAAAAATACTCCTATTTCAGACGCCCGGTTCTTTCCGCCCGGACAAGCTGGGCGAGGCGGAAAAATTCTTCGAAAACATAAACCGTGAAGACCTAACCCTTGTATGGGAAACTCGTGGGCCGGAATGGGAAAAACCCGAAGTGGTGGAGAAGCTCAGGCAAGTTTTAAGCCGCCTAGGAGTGGTGCATGTAACCGACCCTTTCCGGCTTTTGCCAGCCTACACCGGCCAAATCGCCTATTTTCGGCTGCACGGGTTGGGCGAGGAACTCTACTATTACCAGTATACCGATGATGAGTTGCGGAGGCTTGGCGAAATTGCCAAAAATTTCGAGGCGGAGGGCAAAACGGTTTATGTGCTTTTCAACAACCTCTCCATGTTTGAGGATGGACTGCGTTTTATGCATTATCTTTCAAGCGGAAAATTCCCAAAAATCACTGGCGCGGTGGGCTTGGAATCCGTTAAAAATGTCATAGCGAAAACGCGGTATCCAGCGGCAAAAAGCATGCTGGTTAAAAAGGTGGGGTGGAGGCTTGTGGAAATCGAAGAGGGACGGCAGGTTAGGCTGGCGGAGTTGTTGGCGGAATTGCCATCGAAAACTTATAGGAGTGTGGATGAGGTTTTGGGTGCTTTGAGGGCTGCTGGGAAGCTGGTTTAAATTTGCGGAGCAGTGTTTGGGAAAATGCATATATGGAGTTGGCGTTTTGAAATGTTATTTTGATGTGATGTGGCTTGTCGGGCGACGAGAAGCCTTCTCCTAAAAGGACTGTGGTTGGAGATGACCCAATAGACAGTTTTGAGGCTGACTGGTTTGGCTTTGAAAAGCCTGCTGTGGAGCTTGCAAACATGCTTTATAAGGTTTCTGAGACTTCTGGGGTGTGTTGTGGGATTATTGGCTCTTGGGGAAGTGGCAAAACAAGCTTCATGAAACTAATGGACGAGTATGCCCGTAAAAATTCTGATTGGAAGAACGTCCACACGGTTTGGTTTACTGCCTGGGACCCTGGTGGCATTGAGGATTTGGGCAATGCTTTGCTGCTCCAGTTTTTCCGTAGGGTTGTGGGAGACAACGAAGAAATGGCTGACGCTTTAAAGAAGCTTGAGGAGGCTGTGGGGGTTCGTGTAAGTCTTCGAGAGCGAACACGTCGTGTGTTAGAGAAGGTTGTTCCATATTTGCCGATGGAAGCTAAAGCGGTGGCTGGTGCTACAGGTGTTCTTATTGAAGAGCTGGAGTCTTCTGTGAAGGTTAGGGACTGTTTTGACGAGCTTATGAGATGGCTTGAGAAAGAAAAGCGTAAAGTCTTCCTTTTTGTTGATGATTTGGACCGTGCCACTGGAAGGCAAATTCTTGACATTCTTTCCGAGTTGAGGTTGTATATTAACCGGAGACGGATAATAGCTGTTTTAGGATACAGCGAAGACTATGTCCTTAAAGCTTTGGGTGGCGAATTGCCAAAGGAAATTGAACCAAAAGAGTATCTTGAAAAGATAATTACGGTTAAAAGAAGCGTGCCAACACCAACACCCAAAGACTTAGAAAATTATGCAAAAAACATGATGAAACACTTACTACCAAAAATGGATGAGGGCCGGGCTTTTGGTCTTGGAATCATTGCTGCTGGATTATCCTTAAACAATAACCCACGAAAACTTAAAAGATTAATCCTAACATTTTCACAACTAGTCTCGCCAATAGAAAACTATGAAAAACTTGATCTTAGTGATTTATTGTCATCGTTGCTTACCACAGCAGCTTTTGACATGGGTTTCCTTGTCGACGAAAAAGTTACACAAGCAATTGAAGATGGAGGAGCTACAGATAGAATCAGAGCCGCTCTTCAAGAGTTTGCAAACAAAAACCCAAATAAACGCAAAGAAGTAGAAGTCTGGTTGCAAAATATTCCGCCTGTGCTTGAAGCTGGTACTGTTTCAAGATTGAGGCTTGCAGGCATACTGCCTTCAGAGGTGGAGGAAGAACCTGAAGTTTTAGAGCGCGAAAAAAAGTTTAATTGGAGGCGCTCTTTTCTGCCCATTCTTGAGAGCAGTGTTGAGATAGGGTTTACCCTAACATCAGAAGTTGCAGAATTCCCAATTGAAATAACAATTCCACAACACACCCGTGTCGAAAGCTTTAAAGGAGGACTGTGGATATACCCTGGACTTGAAGAGTTTTGCAAACTTGGCCACTTTTTAAGCTGGAACGAATACGATATGCTTGTTTTCCTTACATCTAAAGCCCCAAAGGCTTTTTCCCTGGATTATTATGTAAATGGTTTGATTAATTGTTGTCCTTGCTTTGTTGTTGACAGGGGGTTTTGTTTTTGGCTTATCGATGACGCTGACGTGTTCACCGAAGACGCATTAAAACACTTGGCTATAAAAGCGGAGGAATTGTCTAAGGGTTTGAAGCATCCCTTCGTTTTCTGTTATACTCCCAACTCAAAGGTTGAGGCTCTCCTAAAATTCCTATTAAATGTTATAACCTCTCAAAAACAACAAGCCAACAAATGAACTCTTCACGAAGCCAACTATAACACAGCCTTCAGCCTTCTAAAATCCTCTAAAAGAATCCTCCTATATTTGGCGTTATAAAGCCCCGCCGCTGGATGCAGTGTTGGAAAAACAGTCACAGCCAAACCCAAAACATTTGCTTGGTAGAATTTGCCTCTAGCCTCCGTAATGCCTTTGAAGACTATTCCAGCCTTCGAGAAAATGTAAGCCGTAGAATAATGCCCAAGCGTAACTATGAGTTTAGGCTTTATCGCCAAAATCTGCCTATCCAAAAAAGGCGTACAAGCCTCAACCTCGGCGGGTGCTGGCTCCCGATTGCCGGGCGGACGACACTTCAAAACATTCCCAATGAAGACTTGGCTCCGCTGAAGACCAGCCTCCGCCAAAAGCGTGTCCAAAAACTTTCCAGCAGCCCCAACAAAAGGCCTTCCCTTAACGTCTTCCCAGTAGCCCGGAGCCTCCCCAACAAACATTATTTTGGCTTCTGGATTCCCCTCGCCCGGAACGGCATTCCTACGAGTCTTCCAAAGCCCACAACGCCTACAAGCCCTAACCTCCGAAGCAACAGCCTCCAATTTCACCATCTCCACACCACACTCTGTGTAAAAGCTACACGTATTTTAAACCACTCCTACCCCCTAGCAAAGCTATCTTCCATAACCGAATCAAAAAAGGGATAAGCAAAATTAGCCCTCGAAACGCTTATTTGGCTTAAACTTAACAACAATATACTCGTAGGACGCTGAGGACATGATTACTCGATAATCTCGCGTTTTCTAAAACTCAGTAGTTCCTAGTGCACGTGGTGATTTTAATGTTGAAACAATTCAAAAAGGAGTTCAGCTTCATCTTTGGAAATGTTTCCATACTCATGGCTGTCTGGGCCTTCACAGACTTCGCCCACTTCCTTCCAGACACCTACTACTCGTTGTATGTTGAATCTTTGGGAGGCTCAACCCTCACAATAGGCTCAATTCTGTCAGCATCTTGGCTGATAATGGCTTTTCTTCAGCTGGCAGGCGGCTACTGGGCAGACAAGAGGGGGAGAAAAACCTTAATTGTGGCTGCAAGCTTCGCCAGAACCCTCATATACCTTGTTTTCGCCACGGCTCCCACATGGCACTTCATCCTTTTAGGCGAAATTCTCATAGCCACAGCCATCATCGCCCAACCAGCTATGTCAGCCCTTGTCGCAGATTCCATCCCGCCGGAAAAACGAGGTCTTGGCTACTCGCTTTCCATGCTGGCAGGCGTGACATCCATTTTCTCCCCAGCCGTTGCAGGAATCCTATACCTAAATTACGGTTTGGTAGCTGGCATGAGAGCAGCCTACCTGCTGGTTTCTATCTGCTGGCTTGCTTCTGGACTTATGCTTCTAAAGCTAAGGGAAACCATAAAAACAGAGAAGGCAAGATTCTCCCTAAAAGAGTTTTTAGAGGAATACCCCAAAGCCATTAAAGAATGCGTAACCGTCTGGAAGTTCGTTCCAAAACCAATGCTTCACCTTTTCTTAGTCTTCACACCCCTCATGTTCTTCATCCGAATGTGCACACCCTATTACGTGCTCTATGCAAACAAAGTCCTAAAAGTAGACGAATTTCAATGGGCAATCCTGCAAACTCTTACATCCATAGTCTTCCACCTCTTAGTGCTTCCCATAGGCAAACTGGTGGACACCGCAGGAAGGAAAAGACCACTCGTTCTATCCTCCATATCCGGAGCCCTTGCAATAACACTGTTTCTACACGGCCATCCAGCGGGATTATATGCTTTTTCAGCTTTTTCGGCCATTTGCAACGCCTTAGCCTTTACAGCATACCCATCTCTACAGGCAGACTTAACCCCAAAAGAATATAGGGGCAAACTTATGGGATTCTCAAATTTCGTGGACTGCCTTTTAGGGTCCATGGCATTATTTTTAGGAGGCTTCCTATACGAGGCCTTCTCGCCAATAATACCTTTCCTTCTGCTGCTAGCCGCCATGACGCTTACAGCCCTGGCAACAGCCATTTTCATAACCGAACCAAAACAAAGGGAGACATAGCAAAATTCTAGAGAGGACTATAATCTATTGGCTGTTTTCTCAACCAAAAGATGAGGGAAAACTAGAGGAGAGAGGGGTATCCAATTTAGCAGTAGCCGACCAGCCTAAAATTGACATTCTACGCCATACGCGATAATGCTTCTGCGCCCCGCATTCCCAGCTGAACACCTAGGCTTTTCGCCTTTGAAGTGGCGGCTTTAACCTCCGCGTTCAAAACGTCCTCGAAAGTTTTTACTCCGCTAACCATGGCTGCCGCCACGCCGAGGCGTTCCGCCGCCTCAATGTTTAGGAAACCGCACATGACAAAGCCTTTATCCGCCACAATAAGCACCAGTGGCGGCGAATCTGGAAGCTCAACTCTAACCCCTAAAAACTTCTTATCGCCAACCTTAACCGTGTCCACGTTTATCAAACCCAACACACCCGCTCCAAGCCTTTACCAGCTCTACTTTGTTGTAATTCTTAAATAAGGATTGCCACACAGAAAAAGCGAAAACCATGCTGACAAGGTTCAAAGCAAAAGTGCAGTCAGCCATAAAAACCCAAGCAAAAGCAGCCGACAAACTGGGCTTAACACCAAACACCATAAGCGCCCTAGGCATATTCTTCGCCCTTCTTTCGGCGCTGGCTTATGCTACCGGACGCCAAAACCTTTCACTGGCAGTGGCTTTGCTTTTGCTTTCGGGATACTGCGACATGCTGGACGGTGCCTTGGCAAGGCTACATCAAAAAACAACCCCTTTCGGAGGCTACTTGGATTCGCTTCTGGATAGGTATGCAGACTCAGCAGTCTACACGGGCATAATAGTATGTGGAATGTGCACCATTCAGTGGGGACTCCTAGCGCTTATAGGCTCTCTGCTGGTAAGCTACGCCCGCGCCAGAGCCGAAGCCGCTGGAGTAAAAATGGAAAGTATAGGCTTAGCGGAAAGGGCTGAACGCATAATAATATTGGCGGCGGCAAGCATCGCCGAAATATTCTTGAAAAACGCCCTAGAAGCAAGCATAATACTTTTAGCAGTGCTCACAAACCTAACCGTAGCCCAAAGAAGCCTCCACGCCTATAAAATGTTAAAGATGTTAAAGAAAAGGGAGAGAGCCGAAACCTAAAACCTTCTGCCAACCCGAAGTTTACGCTCTT
>Ga0272449_1002199_pt1 | contig 18483 bp, 18 predicted proteins | sample YNPCB0241_FD_198679 | JGI IMG/M metagenome (GOLD analysis project Ga0272449, IMG submission 198679) | Hot spring sediment microbial communities from Yellowstone National Park, WY, United States - YNP-CB-024-1 | ecosystem: Environmental > Aquatic > Thermal springs > Hot (42-90C) > Sediment... | reverse complement strand
CGTGAGCGAGGAAGTTTTTGAAAAGTTGTTTTAGCGCCCGGCAGAGACTGAGCGTTGCGATGAGGGGGGCCGGCGCTGGCCAGTTTTGAGTATCTTATGAAGATTTCCGTAATCATTCCAACTCTGAATGAAGAGAAAACGATCGGGGAATGCATAAGAAGGGCGAGAAAGGCTGTTGAAGGCCTTGGCCACGAATGCGAGGTAATAGTTTCCGACAGCTCAAGCGACAGGACTGCAGAGATTGCAAAATCCCTCGGGGCAAGGGTTGTTTTCCCCGACAGAAAGGGCTATGGTTATGCTTATCTCTACGCCTTTCAGCATGCTAGCGGAGAGATAATCGTGATGGGAGACGGGGATAGGACATACGATTTCTCAGAGATTCCCAAGCTAGTTGAGCCAATAATAAACGGAAAGGCCGACTTCGTTATTGGGAGCAGGTTCAAGGGAAAGATTCACGACAAAGCGATGCCTTGGCTTCACAGGTACGTTGGAAACCCCTTGCTCACGTGGTTTGCAAACTTCTTCTTCAAGGCAAACGTTAGCGATGCGCATTCTGGATTCAGGGCTTTCAGAAGGGATTGCATTGGAAAAATGAAGCTGTCTTCAGCTGGAATGGAGTTTGCGACTGAAATGGTTGTCAAGGCGAGGCTTTCCGGAATTAGAATTGCCGAGGTGCCTGAAAAAGAATCCCACAACTCTTCCCCTTTTAATCCCCTGCTTTTCCCTGTAAACCTTCCCTGCAATGCCGAAGAGGATCAGCTGGTATCCGAGGAGGAGAGAGAGGGCTGATGCGATCAGCGTGTGTATTCCGGGATTGTAGAATATCCTTATGCCTAGGAGTGCCGCGGAGCTCATAAAAAAGCCAAAGGTGAACAGAAAGATCCCTGGAATCAGGAAAACGTATGTCGGGGAAGATAGGAGCATGAACCTCAGATGCCTCCATCCATCCCTGAAGCTCCTCAGCTTCGATTCCGAAACCCTGGGGTAGTAGTTAACTGAAGGATGAAGCTCGAAATCATGGCGAGCATAGGGGTTGCAATCTTCCTCCTCGGCCTAGCTTATTCAGCCTCTCTTCTTCTGAAGTGGATTGAGAGCGGTTTCGGGGAACTTCCTTTTCTTTATCAGGATTTGATTGCATTCCTCCTCGTCTTTGGCCTTCAAACTTTCTTTTCATCCTTCTTTATAAGCATGCTCGGTGATTGAATGGATTTGCTCAGCCATGTCTTTCTCCCTTTGATACTGCTCGCAGCTATAGGGAAGCTCAAGGCAAAGTACGCTCCTCTCGCACTTCTTTCAATCCTTCCGGATTTTGACAAGCTCTTCTTTCTGGGAATACTGCATTCCGTAGTTACAACTGCCCCGGCTTTTGCTGCTCTCTTTTATCTCGAAAAGAGGATTAAGCATGGCTACGAAATTTCCGTGATTTCATCCTACTTCTTCTTCAGCCACCTTTTCCTCGACTTCCTTGACGGCAGATATTTGCCCTTACTTTATCCGCTTTCAAACATCGGAATCGGAATGGTGTATCCTGCAAGATTGACAATAAGCAACGGCAACGTAGAAATTTCCAATATAGTCCCCAATCTCGTTTACAAAGAGCTAGATCCATCCAAATTTGTTCAGAAGCCCTATTCGCTATTTTCAGGCCCCGGATTTGCAGCAGTGTTTCTTTTCTTTTCAATTCTCCTTTTCAATTTAAGGCGAAAATCGAAACTTGGGAATAGAAATTGAAGAATTGCGGTCTTTTAAATTTGTTTGGGGATTTTTATGTGCGGAATCATAGGCTACATAGGCCTTGGAAAGGCCAGCGACTATCTTTTGAAGGGTCTGATAAACCTAGAGTATAGAGGCTACGATTCAGCCGGAATGGCAGTTTTGAATTCTTCAGGAATCGAGTGCAGAAAGGCTGCCGGAAAAATTGCGGAAATAAGCAAGAAGCTGAACTTCTTGGAACTCGAGGGGAGCATCGGAATAGCGCACACGCGCTGGGCAACGCATGGAAAGGTTTGCGATGAAAACGCTCATCCGCACTTCGACTGCAGAAGGAAGATAGCGATAGTCCACAACGGGATAATAGAGAACTATGAGGAACTTAAGGCGGAGCTTATGCTGAAAAATCATGAATTCCGATCTGAAACTGACTCTGAAGTAATTGCCCATTTAATTGAGGAGGAAATAAAGAAAGATAGCTCATTCGAAAAGGCCTTCATAAGGGCAGTTTCTAGGCTTAGGGGGACTTTTGCAGTTCTCGCGATAATGGAAGGGGAAAATAAAATAATTGGGGCAAGAAAGAGCTCTCCTCTGGTTTTGGGAATTTCGGATATCGGTATCTTCATTTCCTCAGACATTCCATCTTTCCTTGAATGGACTAGGAAGGTTGTCTACCTGTACGACTGCGATGTTGTTATTGCGGACAAGAATGGCTTCAGGATCTACAATCTCCTTTCGGGAGAAGTTTCAAGGCCAATAGATACAGTGGACTGGACTGCTGAAGAAGTAAAAAAGGGCGCCTTCGAGCACTACATGCTGAAGGAAATCCATGAGCAGGCTGAAGTCCTGCAGAGGGTTATTTATCAGGATAGGAAGGTTTTGGAAAAAATAATCGAGGAAATAAGGAAGGCGAAGGGGATTTTCCTCGTCGGCTGCGGTTCGAGCTACAACGCATGCCTTGCAGCGAGCTACATATTTTCCAAGATAGCAGGAATGCACGTTAACGTTGTTCTGGCTTCAGAATTTGAGAACTACGAGCATTTCCTGACTGATGAAACGCTGGTTTTTGCAGTCTCGCAGTCGGGCGAAACCTACGATGTCCTCGAAGCGATTAGGGCTGCAAAAGGAAAGGGGAGCAGAGTCATTGGAATAGTTAACAGAGTCGGCTCTTCTCTGGCTAGGGAGAGCGACCATTTCCTTAAGCTCAATGCCGGCCCCGAGATCTGCGTTGTCGCAACGAAAACCTATAACGCGCAGTTCATACTGCTTTCAATGCTCGCATATGCAATTGCCGATAAATACGATGGATTCATCTCGAAGGTTAAATCCCTCTACTTAGACGTTTACAACCTCACTTCCAGAGCTATGAGGGAGCACTTGCAGAATCTTGCAAAAATGCTTTATCAGAAGCAGCACATATATCTGATCGGCCGCGGCCTAGGCTACGCAACGGCTCTTGAAGCGGCGCTGAAGATAAAAGAAGTTTCTTACATCCATGCAGAAGCTTTCGCCGCTGGGGAGCTCAAGCACGGCCACCTGGCTTTGATAGAAAAAGAAACTCCGGTAATCGTTTTTGTAACGGACAAAAAGGTTCTCTCAAATGCAAGCGAGGCAAAAACTAGGGGGGCTTTTTTGATCGGTGTTTCTTCGCAGAGGCATGAAATCTTCGACTACTGGATAAAGGTTCCCGAAAGCGGGGATTTCAGTCCGGTTGTTCACTCAATTCCAATGCAGCTGCTGGCTTATGAGCTTGCAGTCCTCAAAGGCCTAGATCCAGACAAGCCGAGGAATCTTGCAAAGAGCGTGACAGTCCCATGAAGGCAGTAATACTTGCAGCTGGGAAGGGGGAAAGGCTAAGACCTTTGACTGATTACAAGCCAAAGGCGATGCTTCCGGTCTGCAACAGACCTCTGCTGGATTACCATATCCAGATTTTAAAATCTCACAGCATAGATGAGATAGCAATTGTCGTGAACCACTTTGAGGAAGAGATAAGGAAACACGCGAAGAACTTCAAGTTCTACAGGGATGAAAAGATAAGTGGAACGGCTTCAGCCCTGCTTGCTGCAAAGGATTTCCTTGATGAAGAGTTCATTTTAATCTACGGCGATGTCTTCTTCGATGCAAAGCTCGACGAAATATTGGAAAAAAACAATTCGATCGCAGTCGCCTTCGTTGATGATGTTTCCCGATATGGAGAGGTTTTAATCGAAAATGGGAGAATTGCGGCGATAAGGGAGAAGAGCGGAAACGGAAGCGGCTTCGTTAATGCCGGAATATACCATCTTGACCCATCGATCGTTGAGTTTCTTGAGAAAACAGAGAAAAGCGAAAGAGGAGAATTCGAGCTAACGGATTCGATAATGATGCTGAACCAAAGGAAGGCCGTGAAAGCTGTTAAGCTCGATGGATTCTGGAAGGACGTCGGCTATCCATGGGACTACCTGGACGTGAACATGTACGTGCTCAGGAAGATTGGATTTCATGCTGGAGAGAACACTGAAATCTGGAGCAGCGCTGTGATAAGAAAGCCAGCAGTTATTGGAAATGGATGTGAGATAAAGAACTGCGTTATCGAAAGCAGCGTAATTGGAAATCGCTGCGTTGTCGGGGAATTTTCAGTCGTTAAAAGAAGCGTTGTGATGGACAAAAGCAATGTCCCGCATCTGAACTACGTTGCGGACTCAATAATTGCAGAGAACTGCAACCTCGGCGCCGGGACGAAGATAGCGAATCTTAGATTCGATGAGAAAAGCGTTAAGATGAGCTGCAAGGGTAAAAGGGTTGACAGCGGAAGGAGAAAGCTGGGAGCCGTGATAGGGTACAACGTGAAGACTGGAATCAATGTCTCCATATATCCCGGGGTTAAGATAGGCAGCGACTGCTGGATAGATGCTGGGGTTGTTGTAAAAAGGGATGTTGAAAACGGAACATTCTTAAGGGCTTAACTAAATTTTTTGGGTGTTCCTAATGTTTTATGCTCATCCAACTGCTGTGATAGAAGAGGGGGCCGAAATAGGAGAGGGAACGAGAATTTGGCATTTTGTCCATGTAAGGAAGGGTGCGAGGATAGGGAAGAACTGCAAGATAGGGAAAGACGTATACATCGATGTTGGTGTGGAGATAGGAGATAGGGTAAAGATACAGAACTGCGTCAGTCTGTACAGGGGTGTAAAGATAGAGGACGACGTCTTCATAGGCCCTCATGTTGTCTTCACGAACGATCTATATCCGAGGGCTTTCAGCGAGAACTGGGAAGTTGTTACAACCCTTGTGAAGAGGGGGGCGAGCATTGGTGCGAATTCTACGATAGTCTGCGGCGTGACGATTGGAAGGTACTCGATGGTCGGGGCAGGTTCAGTTGTGACAAAAGACGTTCCAGATTTTGGCTTGGTTTTCGGAAATCCTGCAAGGCTCAGGGGATTTGTCTGCTACTGTGGAAAAAAGCTGAAAAACAAAAAATTTGAAGGAAATTCAGTTGTTTTCAGCTGTGATTGCGGAAAAAAGGTTGAAATAAGCATAGAGAGCTACAGGAGGCTGAAAAATGATTCCAATAGCAAAGCCGATGATAGGAAAGGAGGAAATTGAAGCTGTGAACAGAATTCTGGAAAGCGGGATGCTAACGCAGGGAAAGGAGGTAGAGGCCTTTGAGAAGGAGTTCGCAACTTACATTGGAGTCAAGAATGCCGTAGCAGTTGCAAACGGCACAGCAGCGCTCGACCTCGCTCTGAAAGCGCTCGGAATAAAGGAGGGAGATGAAGTCATAACGACCCCCTTCACCTTCATCGCAACTGCGAACGCGATCCTTTATCAGAGGGCAAGGCCAGTTTTTGCAGACATAGATCCCTCAACTTACAACCTAGACCCCAATGCGGTTCTTGAATCGATAACTCCGAAAACGAAGGCGATAATAGTTGTCCATCTCTACGGCCAGCCATGCGATATGGACGCCTTTCTCCAGATTGCAGAGGATCATAGGCTTCTTTTAATCGAGGACTGCGCCCAGGCCCATGGGGCCGAGTTTAGAGGTGAAAAAGTTGGAAAATTTGGCGATGCCAGTGTTTTCAGCTTTTATCCGACTAAAAACATGACAACGGGCGAAGGAGGGATGGTTGTTACGGATAGATATGAGGTTGCGGAAAAGGTTAGAATGCTGAGGGATCATGGGCAGAGCTCAAAATACGTTCACGAGGAGCTTGGCTACAATCTCAGGATGACGAACATCGCGGCAGCAATTGGTAGAGTTCAGCTCAGAAAGCTGGATTTATTTAATGAAAAGAGAACAAGGAACGCGAGGAAGATGATCGAGGGTTTGAAAAATTTGAAATCCATAGTTCTCCCATTTGTTGATAGCAGGGTAAAGCACGTCTTCAACCAGTTCGTTGTAAGGGTTGAGGAAAGGGATTACGTTGCAAAAAGACTCTCCGAAATGGGGATAGCAACGGCAGTTCATTATCCAAAGCCAGTTCACCATCAGCCCCTTTACAGAAAGCTGGGTTATCCAGAGGAAATTTGTCCGAATGCGATAGAAGCCTCTAAGAAGGTTTTGAGCCTTCCTGTTCATCCCGCTTTAAGCGATGCGGATGTCGAGCGTATAATTCGGGCTTTAAAGGAGACGGTATGAGAGTTGGAGTAATTGGCGTTGGAAACATGGGCTTTCACCACGCAAGAATTTACGCTGAAATGGCGAGAGAAGGAATTTTGGAATTTGTCGGAATTGCTGATTTAAACTTTGAAAGGGCAAAGGAAGTTGGAGAAAAGTTTGGGGTTAGGGCTTTCGGCGATTACAGGGAACTTTTGAACATTGTCGATGCTGTGAGCATCGCAGTTCCAACGAAGCATCACTACGAAGTTTCAGTGGAATTCATCAGAAAAGGCGTAAGCGTTCTGGTGGAAAAGCCTATCTGCGATAGCGTTGAGAAAGCGAGGGAGATGATAAGGTTAGCTGAAATGGAAGGCGTGAAGCTGATGGTTGGACACGTTGAAAGATTCAATCCTGCTGTTTTGAAGCTCAAGGAGCTTATAGGAAAGGGAGAGCTTGGAGAGCTGATAACAATGAGCGCCAGACGTTTGGGCCCCTTTAATCCAAATACCTCAGAAACAAACGTTGTCGTGGATCTTGCAATACACGACATCGACGTCATGCGCTTCATCACGGGATCCGAAATCGAGCAGGTTTATGCAAGGTGCAGAAGGATCGTTGGAATTTCGGAAGACTATGCCCTGATATACCTTAAGTTCGGAAATTCCCTCGACTGTGTAATTGAGACGAACAGGCTCACGCCGCAAAAAATCAGGAATTTGAGCGCTGTTGGACTGAAAGCCTTTGCTAATCTTGACTATATCCAGCAGGATCTCTTTATCCTTGGGGATGATAGCATAAGGAGGGTTGAGGTTCAGAAAAGGGAGCCTTTAAGGAACGAGATAGAGAGCTTCATAGAATGCGTCAAGAAAGACAAAAGACCGTTGGTAGACGGAGAAGATGGGCTTTACGCCTTGATGGTTGCCATTAAGGCCTTAGAAAGCTCTAAAAAGAATGAAGTTTTGAAGGTGTTTTGAATGAAAATTCTCGGGCTTAGCAGAGAAGAAGTTAGGAGGGCCGTTTTTGAAGGAAAGGTTACAGTAGCTGTTTATGGCTTGGGCAAGATTGGCCTTCCGCTTGCAGCGGTTTTTGCCGAGAAGGGTGCAAAAGTGATCGGCGTTGATGTAAACAAGAAGGTTGTAGAAATGGTTAAGTCCGGCTTTAACCACATCGTAGAGGAGCCTGGGCTTTCAGAGCTTGTAAGGAAAAATGCAGAGGCTGGGAGGCTTATGGCCACTTCAGATGGAGCAGAAGCTGCCAAAATCGCGGATGTGATGGTAATCGCAGTGCCCACGCTCGTCGAACTTGAAAGGCCAAAGCTTGATGCGGTGCATGAAGTCGTGGATAAGATTTCCGGAGGTTTGAAGAAGGGAGATGTTGTTATAACTGAGTCCACGATGCCTCCTGGAGAAACTGAAAAGCTTGTCCCTCTCCTTGAAAAATCCGGGCTAAAGCTCGGCGAATTCGGATTGGCCCATGCTCCAGAAAGGGTAAGCACAGGAACAGCAATTGCTGACATAACAAAGAAGTATCCTAAGATAGTTGGAGCGAGCGATCCAAGGACGCTCGAGGCAGTCATTGGACTTTACGAGGCAATAAACGAGAGGGGGGTTATTCCTGTAAGTTCAATAAAGGCTGCTGAAGCAGTGAAGGTTTTCGAAGGCGTTTACAGAGATGTGAACATAGCACTTGCAAACGAGCTAGCGCTTTGGTGCGAAGAGCAGGGACTGGATGCTTACGAAATAATAAGGGCTGCGAACACACAGCCCTACTGCCAGATACACATGCCCGGAGCAGGAGTTGGCGGGCACTGCATTCCCGTTTATCCCTGGTTTATAATAAGTTCTGCAAAAAGGGATATGAGGCTTTTGAGGATTGCGAGGGATTTGAATGAGGAAATGCCGAAACACGTTGTGGAGCTTTTAGTCAGGGCTCTGAACCAGAAAGGGCTTCCAATGAAGGATAGCAAGATTCTAGTGCTCGGCTTAACTTACAGAGGGGGTGTAAGGGAGTTCTACAATAGTCCCGCGCTGAAGATAGTGGAGGAGCTTAAGAAATGGGGATCGGTTGTTTACGCATACGATCCTCTATGCAGCGAGGAAGATGCAAGAACTTTTGGCGTAAAATGGAAGAGCGATTTCAAGGGCGTAGATGCGATTGTTGTTGCCACGGATCACAGGGATTTTGAAAAGATAGATCTCGAAGAGGTTGCGAAAGAGGTCAGGAATAGGATAATAGTCGACGCAAGAAGGGTATTTGACAAGGCGAAGGCTTTAAAGCTCGGCTTTCTCTATCTGGGTGTTGGATGTGTACAGGGGAAGGAAGATAGGAGTTGCAGTTCCGGCCTACAATGAGGAAAAATACATAGCCAAGACTCTCGAGGAGATGCCGGATTTTGTGGACAGAATTTACGTTGTAGATGATTGCTCAAAGGACGGAACCGCCAAAATAGTCGAAGATTTCATGAAAAAAGACAGAAGGATCGAGTTAATCAGGCACGAAAAAAACCTTGGAGTTGGCGGTGCGATAGTTTCGGGATGGAAAAAAGGTCTTAAGGAGGGAATGGATATTTTGGCAATAATACATGGGGATAATCAGATGGATCCGAAATTTCTTCCAGCCTTGCTTGATCCCATAGTCGATGGAAAGGCAGACCTTTCGAAAGGCACGAGGTTTTACAAGGACTACTGGAAGGAAATGCCCAAGGTCAGAGTTTTCGGAAGTATGATATTAAATATCTTGAATAAGATAGCATCGGGATACTGGAACGTAAACGATCCCCAAAATGGATTTTTTGCAATTTATTCCAGAGCTTTAAAGCAAATAGATCCTGATAGGCTGTATAAGGGCTATGCTTTCGAGAATGATGTGCTGATAAGATCGAACGTTGCCGGTTTGAGAGTTGCAAACGTTCCGGTTAGGATCAGATATCACGGAAGCACATCGAAGTTGAGGATATCTAACTTTGCGTTGAAGACAAGTTTTTTCCTACTCAGGGGATTTCTCTGGAGAATCTGGAAAAAGTATCTAAGGAGAGGTAATCCGATTGGCTTTTTGTATCTTTTTGGCTTTTTTTTAATCCTTGCTGGGGTTCTGAATTTAATCTTTGGGCTAGATCTGTTAATCCTGCTTATTGGCATTGTTTTGTTTTTTATTGCATGTTTGTGGGAAAGTCAAAAAGCAAATACTGTCTAAATACAGGAACTTGATTTAAGAGAGGTTTGGGATAATGAAGATCGCTGTATTTGCGAATACTCCTGCGCAAGTCCATTTGTATAAGAATATAGTAAAAAGACTAGAAGAGAGGGGTCATGATCTCAGACTTTTATTGAGAGACTATGGAGAGGCAAGGGAAGTGGCGAGTGAGCTCAATCTGAGTTACACGATATATTCGAAGCCTAAAGTTTCTAAAATGGGCAAAATTCTATCATTGCCTCGTGACATCATCGTGGCATGCAGAAAACTTCAAAATTTTAAGCCAGATATCATCACCGGTATGGGTGTTTATGATGCCTTTACTTCCGCCCTGCTTAGAGCTAAATCCGTAGTATTTAATGATTCCGAGCCTATATCTAACAAAGTTTTTTATTCAACCCAGTTTAAGTTTTATTTACATTTTGTCGATGCTATTGTAACTCCGAGCTCATTCAGACAGGATTTGGGAAAGAAGCATATTCGAGTGAACAGCTACAAGGAACTTGCGTACCTGCATCCGAATTATTACAAGCCAGACGAGAGCATAAAAGAGATCCTTGGGCTAGAAGATGACGAAGAATACGTTTTGCTCAGGTTCAATGCCTTCGATGCTGTTCATGATTTTGGAATCAGCGGATTTAGCATTGACGACAAAATTCGGCTGGTAAATGAATTGGAAAAGCATGCGAAGGTCTTTATATCCTCTGAATCGAAGCTTCCTGAAAAGCTCGAAAAATATCGCTTGCCAGCTCCAAAAAGCCGAATTCACGATGTTATTTACTATGCAAAGCTTTTAGTAACCGATACTCAAACGATGACGACAGAAGCAGGAATATTGGGGACTCCTGCAATTCGTTGCAACAAATTCGTAGGTAAAAACGATATGGGGAACTTCATAGAGCTCGAAAAGAAGTATGGGCTAATATACAACTATCGTGATCCAGAAATGGCTACTAAAAAAGCTCTGGAACTTGTAAAGGAAAATAATTTAAAGAAAGAATGGAGGGAAAAGAGAGAAAAACTGCTTAAAGATAAAATAGACTTAACAGCGTTCATGGTTTGGTTCATTGAGAATTTTCCGGAAAGTTTTAAAGAATTGAAAGAGAATCCAGAAATTCAGTGGAGATTTAAATGAAGATAGTCACAATAGTTGGTGCAAGGCCCAATTTCATAAAAATGGCACCAGTTTCGAAGGAACTAAGAAAAGCCAGAATAGAGGAAGTTGTAATACACACGGGACAGCACTACGATTACGAGATGGACAGAATATTTTTCGAGCAGCTTGGAATTCCCGAACCCGATTACAATCTTGGCGTTGGTTCCGGAAGTCATGGCTATCAAACGGGGGAGATGCTTAAGAGAATCGAAGAAAAACTGCTTTTCGAGAAGCCTGACATGGTGCTAGTTTACGGTGACACAAACTCAACCTTAGCCGGAGCTCTTGCCGCTGCGAAGCTGAATATTCCTGTTGCGCATGTGGAAGCTGGAGTAAGGTGCTTCAACAGAACAGTTCCGGAGGAAATAAACAGAGTGCTTGTCGATAGAATAAGCAGATACCTTTTTTGTCCGACGCAGAGAGCCGTTGAAAACTTGAAGAGTGAGGGAATTTCTGAAGGAGTTTATTTGGTGGGCGATGTTATGCTCGACGCTCTCCTTCAAAACATCGAGAGAGCGAAGAGTTCGGGAATTCTGCGGGAGCTTGGATTGAAGGAAAAGGATTACATACTGGCAACAGTTCACAGGGCTGAAAATACTGATAAAAGGGAAAATCTTGAAAATATATACAAGGCCCTTGTAGAGAGCGGTGAAAGAATTGTTTTTCCGATACATCCGGGGACGAGAAAAATGCTTGCATCTTACGGCCTTCTCGATGGGCTTGAAAAATCTGAAAATGTTTTGATTACAAAACCGCTCGGATACTTCGAAATGCTGTGCTTAGAAATGAATGCGAAGAAGATCTTGACGGACAGCGGTGGTGTGCAGAAGGAGGCTTATTTTCTGAAAGTTCCGTGCATTACGCTTAGAAATGAGACAGAATGGCCGGAAACTGTGGAAGACGGCTGGAATGTTCTTGTAGGTGCAGATAGATTGAAGATACTGGATGCGTTAAAGTCCTTTGAACCAAAAATGGAAAGTTATGCTCATAGATTTGGAGATGGAAAAGCGAGCAAAAGGATTGTGGCAATTCTAAAAAAGTTCAAGGATTAGTATGCGGCTCCTCGTAATCGCTCCTTACTATCACACCTTTATAAAGGGATTAGTTGAGGCAGAAGCGAAATACCTTGAGGGAGTAGATGTACTGATTTATCACAATCGGCTAGTTGAACTCACAAAATACCTTCCGGCTTTTGGTTATTTGAGATTCGCTAGGTTTTTTACAAAAGATAAAATAGTCGATCTTAATAAAAAGCCAGAAAACGTTGATGTTCGCTTAATCTCCACCATTTCCTTCACCAACCTCTCATTCTCCAGCAAAAGAAAGACACACTGGGAAAATGTAGCAAATAAATTTGAAAGAATATTAAGAGATGATAAAATAGAATTTGACTTAATTCACGCCCATTTCATATGGCCTTGGGGTTATATCGGTGTAAAACTCAAGGAGAAGAAATTCGAAGTGCCTGTTATAATAACAGGGCATGGTTATGATGTATATGATTTACCGTTTAGAAATAACAGGTACTTCGAAATGGTACGAGAAATCCTCAACTCTGCAAATCGAATAATAACAGTCAGTCACAGCAATTTCAAATTCATAAAAAAGCTTGAAATTAAAACAAAAACTGAAGTTATCCCCAATGGCTTCAATTCAAAGCTTTTTTATCCGATTGATTCACGTAATTGTAAGGAAGTTTTGGGGTTACCAGTGAATAAGAGAATAATTCTGACCGTTGGGCATCTCAGGAAAGTAAAAGGGCACGAATATTTAATCGAAGCTATGAAAAAAATCGTTAAGAAAAGGGGGGATATTCTTTGCATTATTGTTGGAGATGGATCGTTGAGAGGGAAATTGGAAAAACAAATTAAAAAACTGAACTTGGGAGATTACGTAAAACTGGTCGGGGCAAAACCTCACGATGAAATCCCCTACTGGATGAATGCATGCGATATATTTGTCCTTCCGAGCTTGAGCGAGGGAAATCCTACAGTGATGTTCGAGGTCTTGGCATGCGGAAAGCCCTTTGTTGGGACGAAGGTCGGCGGGATTCCGGAGATAATAACTTCTGAAGATTACGGACTGCTCTGCGAGCCCGCAAATCCGGAAGATCTGGCGGAGAATATACTAGTTGCCTTGGAGAAAGAATGGGATTCTGAGAAGATCAGAAAATATGCGGAGCAGTTCAGCTGGGAGAACATTGCGAAGAAAATAGTTGGGGTGTATGAAGAAGTCCTCGAAATTGACTGAAGTCTGCGGATTGGAGCAAAGAAGCTTTGTCATCTCTATTCTCTCTCTTATCTTGGCCCTATTTGCAGTTTCGATATTTTTAGTATATGAATATACGATTAATCTAAGGTTCCATGAAATTTATTTCTACATTATAACTATACTAATTTCAATTGCAATAGTTGTAAATGTCTTAAACTCTCGTGACTTACTCGCAATTTTGGCTTTATCTTATTCTTTGGCAGTAATAAAATTTGGTTTTTTGTCAATATTACCGAATTATATTCTAACTCCTTATCTTGATGCCTATGTGACCTATCAAATTTCTTCAGCCATAATCGAGCTCTCTTACCTACCAAGCCCTGATGTATTTACTCAGGGTGCACAAATTACATCGAGTCAACCAATACAACCCATATTAGTTGCTATGATTTCTAAGATTATCGGTTTGGATATTTTCCTAGTTATGAGGTATTTTGGCTGTTTATTCGCTCTTCTGCTGCCTTTTTCGTTTTATATTCTTTTCAGAATTTTTAAAAAAATAGACAAAACTCTGCCAAAAATATCTTCTCTTCTCTTCTGTTTCTCTCCTTTTGTTGTCTTCTTTTTGACTTGGGGTCATTATCATAATCTCAGTTTGATATACTTCAGTATAATCTCCTACTATGTTTTGAAAAGAACTGCGGAGTCGAACCACAATTCCGGCTTTTTTATCTGCGCTTTCATTGCTTCAGTAGCGCTTGTCTTTGCCCATGTTTACATGGAAATCCTAACCCTGATTCTTTTGACTTCATTTACGCTCTTGTTGTTAACCTCACCAAAAACCCAAAGAGCAACAAATTTCGTTGTTTTATATTGCATTTTATGCTTCATGTATTTTGTTTACTTCGGCACCCGATATTTTTATCCGATTTCCACTACAGTTGAATATTACTTCAGTGCTTTAATCGAAGGTAATCCTAGCCGAGGCTTCAGCTTCTATTTTGGTTCTGGTCGATTCATTCCGCCCTTTTATGTTGTCGCTCTTAGGTATATTGGAGCCATTTCATGGCTCTTGCTGACATTTATAGGATTTGGCTTTTGGATTTGGAAATTCGGTAGGGAAAAAGCGTATCTATATTTTATGTTAACTGGGATACTGGGTATTTTTACAGCTACGCCTTATCTTTTCGATCCGAGATTTGGAACAGATTTATTCTATAGATCCCTATATTTGTGGGGCCTAATGGTCTCAGCGCCTTTTGCTGCTCTAAGTTTCTTTTTTATTCGCAAAAAAATTAGAAATAAGTTGTTGAAATTGTTTTCAGTTCTCTCATTGATTTTTGCAGTAAATTTTGGTCTTATCTCGATTAGCATAGACTTTCAGAGCTGGAATTACCCTATTCTAGGAGGAGAAGACGTTAGATTGAACTATTCTGAATGGGCATCAGCCGGGTTTTTTGCTTCAACTTTGCTTGATGAAAAAACTCCAGTATGTGGGCTGAGAGTAGGACTTGGAACTGTTGGTTACTATGCCAGATTAAATTACTTTGAAATACAACCTTCTGCTTCAAACCTTAACGCCTTAGTCCCACCAGAAAAATGGGAAAAAATAAAGGAGCTGTGGACTCCTTATTGCTTTTTAAGGAAAAGTATAACTATCTATCCGGAAATCCGAAACTATATTGTGGATAAAAACGATTTTAGGAAAGTTTACGTGTTCTCTGATGTGATATATTCGTGTAATGACGTCTTCATTCTGAAAACGAGGTGAATGATGTGAGAGTAGCGATAATCGCGCCCGGAGTTTTAGAACCTTATCTAGGCCCCTCGGCAGTAGCATACAACACTCTGAGAGGATTCTTAAAGATTCAAAGCGAACTCGAAAAGAGGAACATTGAGATAGTTTTTCTATCGATAAATGGAGAGAAAACTCAAAATTTCGGAAATATTAGTGTGAAAAATATAAGATTTTCACCACTATCAACTCTTTTTGCCGAACTTCGATTCATTTTAAATAGAATAGAAGAAAACCCGAATATCATTCATTCATACGGCTTCTACGATATTTTCCCTTGGCTCTTGAAGAAAGACGTTGCCAAAATCTTCCACTTGCACGGAATAGTTTGGAAAGAGAAAAAATACTACAATACTCTTGGGAAATTCTTCGCATGGCTCTACGAGAAAAGACTTCGAATTTACTATCCAAGATTCAATAAAGTTATTGCAATTTCTAGTTATGTTATTGAGGAGTTAAGTAGAAAGGGCTTTGACACATCAAAGGCTGTGTTGATAGAGAATCCGGTTGGAGACGAATTTTTTGAAGTGAAGAAAAATGAGGAGAGAATCATTCTTTATCCGGCGGTATTGAAGCCTCTTAAAAACCAATTGGGATTTTTGAAAGCTTTGGCGAGTGTAAAGAATGAAATCGGCGATTTTAAAGTAGTTTTTGCCGGTAGCGGTGATAAAGCTTACGTAGAAAAATTGAAAGATTTCGTAAAAAAAGAAAACCTTAATGTTGGATTTGCCGGAAGAGTGCCTTATGGGAAAATGCCAGAGCTGTATTCAAAGGCTTCTATTGTCGCCCTATGTTCTTTTCAGGAGACAACACCAATGGCGATTGCAGAGGCGATGGCCAGTGGCACGGCAGTTCTTGCTTCGAATATTGGTGGAGTACCCCATATGATCGATAACGGCAGAAGCGGAGTCATAGTGGATCCAAATAACCCTAAAGACATAGCAGAAAATCTTCTGATGCTAATCGAGGATGAAAAACTGAGGAAAAAGCTTGGGAAAAATGCTAAAAGAGATGCTGAAAAGAGATGGAGGTCCGACGTTATTACAAGAAAGCTTTTGGAATTATATTTCGATGTATTGAATGAAATCTAAAATTTCAAGTTATTGAATATATCTTCCAAATCTTTTCTCAAATTGGTTTTCGGCTCAAATCCGATCCTTTTAGCTTTCTCAATATTTGCACAGCTCCTTTTTATATCTCCCCTTCTCGGCTCGCTGAAAATAGGTTTAAGATCGAGGTTTGCGATTTCCAAGAGCATCTCAGCAAGCTCTAGAACTGAAGTTTCCTTTCCGGTTCCGACGTTGTAGGCTTCGCAACTCTTGCCTTTTTTTATTGCTATTTTTACAAATTCAACAACATCTTTCACATGTACAAAATCTCTGGTCTGCTTTCCGTCGCCGAAGATCACCGGAGGTAGTCCCTGTTTTGCTCTGGAGATGAATTTCGAGATCACTCCTGAATAAGGGCTATTTGGATCCATTCTCGGAGAGAATACGTTGAAAGGTCGAATAATGACTGGTTCAGCTTTTTCTGAATAAACTCTGCAGTAATGTTCTCCAGCAAGCTTGCTAACGCCGTAGGGAGACATTGGATTCTTCGGATGCTCTTCATCTATTGGGATATATTTCGGATTTCCGTATACTGCTGCAGAAGAGAAGTATATGAACTTCTGGCCATCACAGACTTTCAAGAGATTGATGGTGGTGGCCAAGTTGTTCTCAGCATCGAAAACTGGATCTTCCCAGCTTTTTTCGACCGAAACTTGTGCTGCAAGATGAATAACAACGTCTGCATCCTTAACGAGCCTTTCAGCGAGCTTAGCGTCTCTTAAATCTCCCAAGACAAAAAAACTTCTCAAATCCTTTATCGGGCATTCTTTCACATCGACACCGATAACCTCTTCCCTGTTTGCGAGACTTTCGAATATGTAGAGACCTATTTGTCCGCTTGCTCCTGTGATAAGAATCACAAATAATGTTATTTAACCTCCTTTTATTCTTTGCGCTTTTTTAAATTAGAATTTCGAAGTGGAAAAAGTAATTAAGATTAAAAGAAAAGAGAAAAATAGCTCAATTTTGGAAATGAATGAGAAAAATTTAAAAATGACGCATCGAACTGCTGAAGTGCTGAGAGATCACTGGGATCTGCTTGCCGTAGTTCTGGTATCAGCTCTCATGGTACCCCTAGCAATGACTCAGAATCCGCTTAGAATAATCTTTGGGCTGTTCTTCACGCTCTTCTTTCCAGGATATGCTTTTGTATCTTTTCTTTTCCCGAAAAATGAAATTGAGGTTTTGGAAAGAATAGCTTTATCTTTGGGGCTAAGCGTGGCAATAACCCCGCTTATAGGCCTCGGTTTGAACTTCTCCTTCGGGATAAGGGTTGAAACTATTCTTCCAAGCTTGGCAATTTTCAACACACTCTTTTCTATCCTAGCAATTAAGAGAAGGGAAAGCGTTGCGGAGCCTTTTGTTCCTAAAGTAAAGTTTGAGGTCGATTTTAAGAGCATGAGCTTAACCGAGAAACTTCTTACAATTGCACTGATTTCGGCAATCTTTATATCTATTTTCACCCTCTTTTATGTTCTCTCAAATCCGAGGCAGGGCGAAAGCTTCACAGAGTTCTACATCCTAGGCCCGAAGGGAAAGGCGAGCGATTATCCGACTAGGCTTTTCGTAAACCAGAGCGGATCAGTAATAATAGGCATCGTGAACCATGAATACAGAACTGTCAACTATACTGTGGAGATCTGGCTTGCAAAGGAGGGGGGAAATTTTTCTAAAGTCAAATTACTTGACTCATTTGCGATAACCCTTGATCATGTTCCAGTTACACAAAACTGGACTCCTCAGTTCGAGAAATTATACAACTTTTCCATAAAAGACCCTGGGAAATACAAGATGTTTTTCCTTTTGCTCAAAGATATGCCACCGAAAAAGCCTGAAGATTTTGGAAGCGGAGAAGATAGAATAAGAAGGGCTATAGAGGGCGAAATTCAAAGTCTGATTCTGAACGTTGAAGTCATAGAATTGTAGAACTGCGGAAAGAATTCTTTCAATTTTCATCTCAGCACCTCCAAGGCTTTCCTGACAACGATGCCGATGAAGGCTATCAGCAACAGGTAAACCAAGCTCTTGAGAACGAGCTTCGCTTCTCTCGGAATGAAAAACCCAGCGAGCTGCAATGAGGCTGCAAGGCAAATGAGAAGGAGAACGACGAATATTTCCGTTGATTCAACGAGAAGGAAGCATAGAACTACGAATAAGGCGATCGACAATGCGACGATCTCTTCTACATCCATTTCTCTATTCCCCCAAGCTTTCTCGCCCTTATCTCTATTTTCTCCCCAACCCTTAATTCCTTAACGGCAAGCAGCTCTCCTGTAGCTTTTGCAATAGCAAGGAGAACCGAGCTGCAGATCGGGCACTGGATAAGCCTGCATTCAGAGCTGCAGAAGTTAACCCCGGCATTGCTTATCGAAATCCTTAGCTCATCTCCATCGGCAATCTCAACCCCCTTCGCAAGCCCTAAAGCCCTTAGTACTGAGGAGCAGATCTCCGAAATCCCGGTTCCGTAGTTGCTCAGATCGAGCTCTGCGAACTCCTCGAACTTCTTCAATATCTCCCTTCCCGGGGCTTCGAGCCAGATTCCAGTTTCCCTCTCCCTTCCCGAAACGAAAGGGGCTCCCTTCTCAATCCTAGCAAGATCGAGCTCGAATTCATCGCTAGAAGCGAGAAAAACTGCCCCGAATGGAAAATCTTTGAACGGCGGAATGTAGATGGCCTTCTTTATCTCCATGAAATCGGCAACCTCCTTCAGAAATTCGTGGTAGGG
>Ga0272449_1002197_pt1 | contig 18486 bp, 18 predicted proteins | sample YNPCB0241_FD_198679 | JGI IMG/M metagenome (GOLD analysis project Ga0272449, IMG submission 198679) | Hot spring sediment microbial communities from Yellowstone National Park, WY, United States - YNP-CB-024-1 | ecosystem: Environmental > Aquatic > Thermal springs > Hot (42-90C) > Sediment... | reverse complement strand
AACGGACTTCTGGCCGTGGGAAACCGCGGCTTTCTTCAGGGTTTTGTGCCGCTGGGCACGTCGCTGGCCGAAGCGTGCCAGGAACCTGGTCCGCCTGACTGCCCAGCAAGTGTGCGAGATGGTAGACAAACAAACCCCCTCGCCGAAGCTTCTTGTGCATTTGGATTATTCGTCAGGCATGCTTGCCCGGTTTGCTGAGGAACGGAAAGAGCTGATCTCCCCCGATTTTCCTGGACCTTCGAGCGTGATCCGTTTAAGGCATCTGGCTGCCTCGCTTCGGAGGGAGGTGTCGCGGCCGGGGCGGGGGCCATGGCTTCGATTAGTTGATGCCACTCCGGAGGAAGCCGAGCAAGAAATCCGGGCAGCGATCGTCGCCATGGGGTAAAATGCCAGGCAGCCGAATCAATTGTTCTGCGTGACAGTGACAATATTTCTCGCACCAAGCTTCCTTGGGGCACAACTGTAGCGACTAAAATTTGGGGTTTACTCGGAGATTAGGTTTTTCCATCCCCTTTTTGGGTTCCTTCCAGCCTTACCCCGTCTTCCCACCCCTTCTCTTACCTTGCCATAATGCTTTTGACGGGAGTAGTTCACCCTCCGGGTTCGTGGTTCCATCAAGCTTTGAAACGTCGCAAGGTACCGCTGGTAAGTTCCCGGAAGGAGAGGAAGTGAAACGGGAGGGAAAGGGTTTGGGGGCAAGTATGATGCATCATTCGGAGCCCGAGAGGTACGGGGGCGAAGTCTATCGGTATTTTCGGTTAGCTGCGAGGAAGAGACTTCCGAGCCACTCCGAACTTTTCGAAAATTGCTTGACCGGCATAAGTTCCACTCGGCTAGAAACCGCTTGGGCTGCCATACAGTCGATCTTGGGCAGCAGAGAGTGCACGGCGGGGCTCAAAGACTAGGCGGACAGGGGTTGGGCGGACCTTTGTCCTAGAACTTTCCCCGGAGGCTTTGAGGGCAAGGGCACGTGAGATCCGAGCTAGGATGAATTTAATGATGGGCCTACTTGTAAGGGTTTCCTTCGGGTAAATTTTGCGAGTTTCCGAGTCTCGAGTTGTCAGGTTGGTGATTAGTAAACCTTCTGGTTGGGGTTTCTTACGATGACAAAGGAAACATCTGGGCCGAAGCTTTTTCGAGCAGTAGCCGATTTACGGGAATTTTTACTTCCGTGGCGGCGAGAGGGGAAGCGAATCGGGTTCGTACCGACAATGGGGGCCCTTCACGAGGGGCACTTGAGCCTTGTGCGGGCCAGCAAGGCCGAGACCGACTGTACAGTTGTTTCCATCTACGTAAACCCCACCCAGTTTGGACCCACGGAAGATTTTGCCCGGTACCCACGTAACCTGGAACGTGACATGGAGCTTTTGACTCGCGAAGGGGTGGAGGCGGTCTTCGCCCCGGACGATGCTGAAATGTATCCCCCCGGCTATAACACTTGGGTCGAGGTCAAAGGGGTTTCGGAGCCGCTTGAGGGGGAGTGCCGTCCGGGACATTTTCGTGGAGTCGCCACCGTGGTGCTTAAGCTCTTCAACATTGTGCAGCCGGACGTAACATACTTTGGAGCCAAGGATTACCAACAATCGTTGGTGGTGCGACAGTTAATTCGCGACTTGAACCTGCCCATTGAGCTGAAAGTCCTTCCTACAGTTCGCGAACCGGATGGGCTGGCGATGAGTTCCCGGAATTCTTATCTCAGTCCCGATGCCCGATCCCGGGCCACCGTCCTGTGGAAAAGTCTCCAGAAAGCCCAGGAGTTGGTGGCTCAGGGGCGGAGAGATCCGCAAGTGATTCAAGAGGCTATGCGGCAGATCATCCTTTCTGTTCCAGGAACTTCCATCGATTACGTGGCCCTTGTGAATCCCGAGACTTTGACTCCAGTGTCCTCGATAACCGGCCCCACTTTAGCGGCCGTAGCGGTGCGACTGGAAGGCACCCGTCTAATCGACAACCTGCTTCTTCAGCCGTGAGGGTATCCCTTTTAAACTGGCATTAACCTTCGATAACCGGCACTTAACGAGCCAGATAAATGTACGTGTGAACCGTACATGTTCCCGCTGCCGGAGAAAAACGTCCTGATTGCGAAGCAGCAAAAACACGGGCAGACCGTAGGGGGTTTGTCGGCACGGTAGGCGGCTTGGCCCACTCGGCCGAGCTTGGGAAAGACCGAACATTCCCCTCGTTTGTCGATCGGAGGGAAAAGTGGGTCGGGAAACGGGTTTTTTTCCAGCGGGCGTGGGAGACAGGTTCAGAGAAAGCTTCACTTGGGTGGGCTCAAGGGGGAACTGTCGCCAACCTGCCCCGTTGGTTAATCCTTAACGGGGGCTTGCGGTTTGCGGCCGCCCTGGAAGAATTTCCCTGTGCGGGTTGCTGGTGGTTGTGTTTTCGGAAGAGGGTCTAAACTAGCACTTATTGCGAAAGATCATGTAAGGGCTTTTCAAACTTTGTCTGATGTGGGCGGCTTTGTCGGAAGATAACCTGGCCGAACTTAGTTCAGTGATATCTTTCCCCGCCTACACTCCAAAGCCGAATTTGCCGCTGGGAAGTTTCCGAATCTAACTCTCCTCCAGAACCAAGGCCTTTCCTCAAAAGTCCTTGCCGAGCGGCTCGGTGCTTGACAGGGAATTAACCCCGAGTTAATTTGAAGGCACAAGTGGGCAAGCAGCAATGGCAGGATGTGACTTACCGGACTTGGCTAGCACCGGACAGGCGGGGGACTGCCAATGTGTGGCGGAAGTGGGCAACTCTTTGTTCACCTGAGTGGACTAGATCGTCTCTTCCGTATTTTTCCCATCCAAGTGGCTCGTCCCGCAAGGTCGCAGCCATTGGAAAAGGTGGTGTGGATTTCCCATTTTCTTCCTTCGGACGCGTCGAGTCAGGAAATACCCGAACAAGGTTTTGCTCCGAGGATTGTCTTGCAGATTTCTTATGGCAGTGCGTGTTCCTGGTGGGTTGACCTCCGAGGTTGTCATATTTTGCTTGTTCTTCCCGTATTCGTCTTGTCGACAAGAAGGGTTTTCCGTGGGGTGGTGGAAGGCCTGGTTGGGAAGGGACCAATAGGTGGGGATGTTCACGGCGGCCGCGAACTGATACAGCTAGAAGTCCCCGCAGTTTTGGCTCGGGTTTGTCATCCACGGTAGCCACCCGAGGCGGTTTGGAGCCTCGCGGTGGGTATCGGAAAGGCTCCAAAAGTAAGGTGGCGGAGATCGCAAAAATCCCGGGATGCAGCTAGGCAGATGCGGAAGAAGCGGGAAGCAGCATGAGGGCCTTTTTGATTCTCTTAGATACCCCCGGAATCAAACAGTTTGTGTTTGGGACCGATCCTCTTGCGGAGGTCCGCGGGGCAAGCGCGCTCCTGGACCGGCTGAATCGTGAGGAAACGAGAAGACTTTTGGAAGAGGCATTTCCCGGGCGGGTGATGGAGGCTTACGCCGCCGGTGGAGCCGCCCAATTTGTGGTTTCGGCTGAAGATTGGCAGGCGGTAAACAACGTTTTGGAAAGACTAGCGGCCCTTTACGCGGAACAGACCGGTGGGGAAGTACAGCTTTTATGGGGCATCGGGGAACTTGCTCCGGATGACCCAGGGGGTTATCGGGCTGCTTTGAGAGCTGCTTTTTCCGATCTTGCTTGGCGTCGATTCACCGCCCGAGAGCAACCAACAGTTCTCACTTTTCCCCTTGCGGTGGAGTGTCAATCGACCTCCTATTTGCCGGCCACGCGAAAGAGGGTTTGGGCCGATGAGATCCGGCTCGTCTCCGAAGCCTCCGATCGCAAATATCGGGAAATCTCCGAAGTAAATCCCGGGCGACTCTGGGCAGAATTTATTCATGCTTTGGATTTGCCTGCCACCGTGAAGCAGACTCCCCACTGGCTCCGGTGTACTACTTTGCAAGAAATTGGGGAGTATTCGGAAAGTCGGGCCGGATACCTGGGGTTGGTCTATGCCGATGGCAACGCTATGGGCCGGCTGGTTCAGGAGCTGGAATCTCTTGAGGTTGCCCGGGCCTTCAGTACCTTAGTGGACGGCAGTATCCGCGATGCTTGCCATCAAGCATTGAAAGAACTTTTTAGGGAGACGCTGGCCGAAATCCGAATACGGTGTGATCCTACCAGCAACTACGTGCAGTTACGAAAAATACCGGGGGATATTCTTCTTTTGGGTGGCGACGACCTGGTGGTGGTCCTGCCGGCAGAGCTTGCTGTCCCCTTTTCCATCCGGCTGAGCGAGCTCTTCGAAGAGTACTCAGGACAACGACAGGAAGAGTTGGAAGAACCGGCCCGAAGGTTCTTCCGGCAGCGGCTCCAGGGTCGGGGGCTTACCGTATCTTGTGGGGTCGTGATCGCACCGTCGCGATTTCCGTTTTACCTGCTCCTTGATTTGGCGGAGGAATTGTTAGCTTCGGCGAAAAAGGGAGGAAGTCGCGATCCAGAAGCAACCCGGTATTGGGTTCCTTCCTACATTGATTTTCACATTCAGGCCGGATCGGCGGTTCATGATCTTCACGCCATTCGCCGAGAGGAATACGGGGTCGGTACCGCTTATGTTCGGACCTTCCGTCCCTACCGCCGCGATAAGCTCCAGACCCTTTGTGCTGCGGTGGCAAAGTTGCGAAGGGTGGGGATCCCGCAAAGCAAACGGCATGACCTGTTGGAAGCAGCCTTGGAACCTCGTGCCCGGCAGGCGGAATGGAAGGCAAAGGAACTGTTCGGTCGACTTGCAGGTCCGTTTGGCAAGCAGCGTTTGGCACTATTTGAAGGGCTGTGCCAGCTGGCACCGATGGACCTCAATGAGTTTCCATGGGTTCGCCAAAACGGCGTTTGGGCAACCGCCTTGGCAGATCTAATGGAAATCTATGATTTCGTTCAAGCAAAGGAGGCCTAGGGGAACCGATGAACTCTCGGTGGCACCATTTGGAGGTTTCCTTTTGTGTGCGTTGGGAGAGTCCCTGGCACGTGGGAAGCGGGATGGGAACGGTAGGGGTGGATCGGCTCCTGCGTTTTCGGGTGGCCTCTGTCCGAGAGGGGCAGCCCGGTCGTCGGGTGCTTCGTCGCGTACCGTATGTGCCGGGTTCACAACTGAAGGGAGTGCTTCGGCATCAGTGTGAACGGCTGTATGCTGCTTGGGCGGGGAAAGTGGTGCCGGTGCATGCAGGGATTGGAACCCCGCCGAAAGAGCTTCTGCATCATTTTGGACCTCTGGTGAAATCCCCCCTTCTGGTGGATCGGCTCTTCGGCAGTCGCTTCCAAGGCGAGTGCTTGTTTGTGGAGGATGCCCTGCCGGAGTCGTGGGAGGAGCAGAGTTGGTTGATCATGGGCCGCACCGCGGTGGACCGAAGAACGGGAACTGTTCGGGAGGGAACACTCTTTTTCACCCAAGTGGGTGTAAGTTCCTTTCCGGCATTATGGAGCCGGGTCCTCGGTCGGCATCCGCCAGGAGTCCTTACCCAGGACGGGGACTCCTTTCCCTTCGAATATGCCTTGCTTGTGGCAGCATTGATGACCATCGATGCCTTGGGGGCAGACAAGAGTGCAGGGTTTGGCCGCTGCCAAATTCGGATAGAGAACATCCGCTGGAACGAGCACCTCAGCCTTCCGCTCGAGGAGGCCTTACGGCCGCTTGAAGATCCGGAATGGCCGGAGCTTGCCGCGTTGGTCCGCGAGAATTCACCCTCGTAGCCCGAGGGTGGGCGGCCCCGGCCGGTCTTAAGGGGACAGTAAAGCCAAGGGCTGCGGAGGTGCTGGCAAGAAAAAGGAGAAGTTTCGGGGTCATCGACAGCTGGCGGAGTATTCAAGAAACGGAGAGTTTGCTCGATGCCACGGTATTTGGTGGAGGCAGAACCGGAGTCGCCCGTCGTCCTCCGGCGGGAAAGACAATCCCAGCGTTCCGAAGGGATCGACTATGTCCCCGGAACGCAGATCCGGGGAGCCTTTGCTCGAATCTACTTATGGCGAAAGGGGGAAGCTGATGCCACCTTCCAACGAATCTTCGGCGAAGGAGGGCAGTGCCGATTTGGCCCGCTGGATCCCGGCAATGAGTACTTCCCCAAGACTGCTTATTCCTGCAAGCGAGTGCCGGGGTTTGCAATTGAGGGGGAGGGAAAAGGTGGTGGCCATGGGGTGGTTGATTTGCTTCCGGTGGTCGTTCGATGGAGTCTGACCGGTCAGCCTCTACCACCTGTGCGATGCCAGGTGTGCGATCATGATCTGAAACCGTTGACCGGTTCGTACTTTCGCCAGGCAGACGGTGCTTGGCGAGATCATCGGCATCGCTGGCGGCGGTTGGCGATGGCTCATGTGGGCGTTGATCGGATCTCGGGGACAGCTGCTGAATCGATTTTCTTTCACCTGCCGGCCATGGAACCCAATCCGGAATCATCAGAGGATTCGACGACGGCAACGCTCTATGGGTGGATCGATACCGAGCCGGAGATCATCGAACTCCTTCAGGACCTTCTCCGTGAGGAAGGAGGAATTTTGCGGATTGGCCATGCTCGGACCCGGGGGTACGGGCGAGTAAGGCTTCAAATTCACCAAGAACGGCAGCAAGAATCTCCGGATTGGGAGGAATGGAACCGAAAGTTCGGGGAATTCCTGGGCGGTTTGTTAGATCCCCAGCGTGATTTTCTGTTCACTTTGGAATTTCCCTGCGGGGCAATCCTGGTGGATGATCTGCTGCGGTACACCCTGGATCCGTCGTGGATGGTGGGATGGCTTCCGCGGTTGGGATTACAATCGCCGGCCCGAAGCCCTCGCCAAATCTCTCGAGTGGAGTTTGCCTCGGGGGAGATTCTTTCTGTGGGAGCGGTGACTCAACACGAGCGGGTTCGAGGGTGGAATTTTGCTCACGGACTTCCTCGAGCTGATGAATGGATGGTATGTCGGGGGGCCGTTTATGTGTACTTGTACCGGGGGGATACCCAGGGGAGAGAGCAACTCAAGGAGCAACTTCGCATCTTGGAAAGGACTGGTGTGGGAATTCGACGGGGGGAGGGTTTCGGGACGGTGGTGATCAATAGTCCTTTCCACCTCCAATTCGGTGTTCCTGCGGTTTCGTAACCGGAGATTTCGCCATGAATGCAAACCTCCCTGAGGAACAACAGTCGGTAGTTCTGCCTTTGAACTTGGTGAGGAAAGCCGATCAGTTTTTGGATGACGAAACTCAGCAGAAGAGATTCGCGGACCTCGGCCGAAAAATCTACGACGCCTTTAGCGGGGAAAATGGAGGGCGGCCGGGGGAATCCGCTCCGGTGAGCAGTCAGTTGCGGAATTTGCAGCAAATTGCTGTTTCTGCCTCGAGATTCTCGGAGATCGCAAACTTTGTGAAACGCCAGATGGGTCGGACCGGCAAAGTCGCCGAACGATGGCGGAAAGTAGGCGAGGAAATTCTTAATCAGTTGGAGCAACTGGAGCAACAAGCCGCTCGCCTGGCCGGTAATCAAACCCAACGTTTTCTCTTGCGGCTTTATCTGGCCCGAGGATGGATTCGAGCCGTAGTGGGCGGGTACATGTTCGAAAAGGCACTCCGCGAGATGGGTAAAAAAGGACTAACGGAATGAACACGGTGGACCTGTTGGTGGACGCGGTGATTGTCCCGGAGGCCGTTCGGCTAGCGGAGGAATTTGTTGGCTCATATGGAGAGCTTGGTTACGGGAGGGAGTCCGACTGGCCTGTTTCCCGAGCTCAATTAAAGGGCCTATTGCAGATAGCTTCGAATGAACCGGAACAACTGGTCAACTTTGCCGACCACCAGGCAGAAAAGGCTCGGAGAGGGGAGCAATCCGGGGGCAGATCCAGACGCATTCAACCGGAAAACCCAAAGGAGGCTTTTTGGAAGCTGATCAAAGAGATTGTGCAGGGAGATCCCCAGCGAAAAAGGTGGTCGTTGGAGAAGCTTCGCCGGGAGTGTGTTCCGCCGGAGTTTCAGCCGGCTTCGGGGGAAACAAGCCAAGCCAAAAAGGAGCGGGAAGCCAAGCTCCGCGAGTGGGAAAGGCAGTGGAATCGCGAGGTTTTCCCCGTGTTTTTCCGCACTTTCGTCAACCACTTTCTTTACCTAATGGAGGTTCGGAGGCCTCGGGAAAAGTCAAGCAGTAAAGGGCGTTAAAAAGCCAGATCCCCGGAAGGCACCCTTTAGTTGAACGGAGGTGTTTGCTGGCAAGAGGGGACTTTCGCGATGAGTTCTGAGACGGTCTTTTTGGAACAGCTGCGTTTAAGAAGAAAGGTGCGGGTGGAGGCGATTTTGGTCTTCGACACGGCTTGGAGGATTGGCAGTGGCCGAGAGGGGCCAACCTCCGACCTGGGAGTCCTACTGGATCCTTATGGCCTACCGATTTTACCGGGTTCTTCGGTCAAGGGCCGCCTCCGCTGCACCTGCGAGGCATTAGCTCCCGCATTGGGACTGAGGGCCTGCCTTTTGAATCGCGAGGCCAGTGGGATCGAATGTGCCAGCGATGTGAAATGGTTCAGTAAACATCGCAAGGAGCATAAGGATGCGGGGGAAAGTGGGCCGGAAAGACTTCTCCGCTGGGTGGAACAATACACCTGTGACGTGTGCAAGCTTTTCGGGTCACCAGTTCGGGCCGCAAAAATCCGCTGTACAGACGGTCAGCTCCTCGACGCAAGCACGGCGGTCATTCAAGTTCGCGACGGAGTGGTCATTGATCGCGACAGTCACACTGCCGCCGAAGGCCTTAAGTATGATTACGAAACGGTTGTGGCTGGCACGAAGTTCCGGATCTTTTTCGATCTCGAAAACCCCACCTTGTCAGATGAGGCGTTATTTGGGGCAGCCTTATTCGAATGGGCCGACGGTTCCACCTTGGGCGGCTTCACAAGCCGAGGATTAGGACGCTTTCATCTGGAGGAGATCAAGGTCTTTGGGGTGGACTTGGAAAACGCCGAGGAACGAGTTCGTTATCTCACCTCCCCTGACCCCCCACGACGGTGGACGAACCGGGGTCCGTGGGACGTGTATTTCGGCCAGCGAATCCAGCAGCACCTCCAAACCCGACAATAATCTTGCGGCGATACCAGTAGGAGGAAACCCTCATGTTGCGGCGTTGGGTGTGTCAAGCGGATTTGGAAGTCGAAATCGAACCTATCGATCCGGTGCTTATCAAGAGCGGGTATGCCACGCTTGATGGTCCGGATATGGTACCGGTAAGTACGCTTCGCAACGGAAAGGTGGCTTATTATTTTCCCGGCACCAGCCTCAAGGGCGTTTTCCGCAGTCACTTTGAACGAATTGCTCGCACATTGGCCCCTGGTAGTGTGTGTATTCCGTTTTACGATCCCAAAAGGAAGCAAGAGCTTGCTCCTCCGGTCCCAACGGAGGCGGAAAGCTACGGCTGTGGTTTTCGCAAGGCGGGGAACGGACGTCCGGATAATTCGGCCACAGCTTATCTCGAGTCTTGTCCGGCTTGCCGTCTCTTTGGTTCGTTGCGGTTTGCCGGCCGGCTTTCCTTTAGCGATGCTTTCCCCCTGCCGGGGAAGGAACCCGTTACTTGTACTCGCACGGGCGTTGGAATTGATCGCTTTACCGGGGGAGCGGTCAGAGGTGCCTTGTTTGAGCTGCTGGCCCTTGAGGGCGGTGTCTTCTTCACTCACGTGCGATTGATCAACTTCGAGCAATGGCAATTGGCAGCTTTGCATATGTTGCTAGAGGATCTGGAAAACGAACTGATTAGTTTGGGATCTGGGAGAAGTCGGGGGTTCGGCCGGGTTCGTGGAAAAGTTCGGCGGTACGAGCTGTCCTACGTTCGGCAGACCGAGAACTTTTTAGCTCTTTGGGATTTGGCCAGAGAAGCTGAACGGCAGGCCTATGGTCTGTGTGCTTGGCGGCCCCACGAGCCTATCCGCCTCCCCGAAGGCAGTCAGCGGGGAATTCGTTGGCGGTACGACCTGTCGGCCGATTGGGCAGACCGCCTCCGGCCGTTGGCCGGCAGTTTAGAGGCTTTTCTCTCCCAGCACAAACCCTTGGGCGTTGTGCCTAGGCCATAACAGTTGGCAACGTACTCGGCAGGAAACGGGAAGGTTCCGATTTAGTTGGGTTCGATCCATGACCGGTGGTCAGAGGGAGTTACGCCTCTACGTGCTGAGGGCGGGGGATATCCTTCCGGCAGAATTACCGGAAATATTGGCAGCTTGGCCTGTTACGGACGGCCATTCAGCATGGATCTGGTTGGAAGCACCGGATGGGTTCACGCTGGACTATTGGCCAGGTTGTCAGGGGGAGGTGCTTTGGTATCAGGCGGAAAGACTACCCGAGAGGGTCTCTGTCGCCCAGATTTTGGCAAGGACCTTATCGGGCCGGCTGTTTTCTTCGGAGGGGGAATTGCGGTGGCGGTTTTTGCCAATGTTAGGGGATTGCTCTATCCGGGCGGTTTTTCTGGGGAAGGCAGAATTAGGAGAGCATTGGGGAAAGCTGAAACCGCGGCCGGACCTAGAAGGGCTTTTTCCAACCACGATGGAATACCAGCTCTGGGGCCAACAAACTTCCGAAACCCCTGGGGAGTGGATTGAGTTGCGGATTCCCCACCGGTTTCGGTATCCCGTGGAGAGTAGTGTCCGCCATTCCGGCCGCGTGTTGGCCAAATTGGAGGTAGAACTTTGGAAGGATCGGACGGCCCGGGTTCACTTTGTCCGGTTGTGTCGGGTCTTTGCTACGCAGGAGCCCTAGCAATCATGCCGGTGGGAAAACCATATTGGAATCCCTATCGTTGGGTCCCGGTAAAAAACGAGCCACCAGAGTTGGCCACCCCACGGTACCACCATAGATTCGACGGGATTCGTGGGTTTGCCTGGTGCTCGTTGGAGGCATTGACTCCACTGATCATCATCGGGGCGATGAAAAGTGGAAGCGTGTCCACGGATTTGCATCCCTTGCGGAGCCGACGTACGGGCAATTATGTGATTCCGGGCACCTCGCTCAAGGGAATGATCCGGTCTCTTTACGAGCTTTTGGCTAACGCTGCCGTACCTTTTCCGGAAAGAAATGTGGAAGTGGATTCCAACCACGAGCTTTCGCGGGCATCCGATCCAAGTCCGGGTGGCCCTGGAGCAGGGGGGAAACGGGAGGTGTCGGGTCCCAAAAAACTCGACCCGGCCGCAAGGCTGTTTGGATTCCTCCATGCAGGGATGGTCTTTCGGGGATTGGTCCGTTTTTCCGATGCCCACCCTCTGGGAACCCCGAGGGAAATTGGACCTTTCAAAGTAGTCGTGGGTCAGCCTCGCCCGGAGGCTTCCTTCTATCCCAAAGATAGGAATTTCCGGAAATTTTACCACCATCATCCTTGGGCCAAAGATCGTCTAAGAGAAGCTCCTCCGGAAATTACTCAAACCCGCACGGTGTTTCCCCTTGCTGCAGGGTCCCAATTCCGCTTTCGCGTGGACTTCGAAAACCTCTTGCGGGAAGAGCTAGAGCTTCTCCTTTACTGCCTGGTGCTGGAGCCGGAGGTGACGGTCACTCTCAGCCCTGCAGCTTTGGGGCCGAATTTTAACCAACCGGTGAGCTTCTCTGGGCCAATGTGTCACAAGTTAGGAGGATGCAAACCCCAAGGGGCCGGTTCGGTCCGGATCACCATAGCGGAATTAGCAATTGAACTCGATCCCAGCATCCGATATCGCGGGCAGGGAAGTCTCAGCCAAGGAACCGGCGTCAAGATTTATCAGAATGGGGAACTGGAGAAATTCCTGGAGGAGTGCCGACGGTCCGCCCTGGGAAGAATGCCGGCCAATATTCTGGGCCCGTTGCGGGCGATGATGATTTTCTCCCCCGACGACCCCCGGAAGGAGATTCGCTATCCCAATTGGCAGGAATTCCGGAGCCTGAGCGGGAAATCCCTGAGCTTGAAGCCACCACTATAGAGACCATTTTGCAGCATGGGGCAATCGGTTCGTGAAAATACGGGCTGGGTGGCCTTCGGTGCCAAGGGTGAGGGCTTGGGGGAAGTAGCGGAGCCTCTGGCCTCTCAGCTGGGGCGTAAACTTTATGCCTTCGGGATTTTTTGGCCAGAGTAGTTTCTTTCCGGAATTCCGGTGGGGGCCACCAGGCAAAAAAATCTCTTCGCCACTCATGAAGCATGTGAGCATTCAGGAACTTCTTCAATCGAAAAGATTGGTGCGGCAAACTTCCTCTTTCAATATGGATTCCCGCCCGGAAGTTAAACTCGGCGAAAGACTGCAAATCTCCACAGGCATTAGCTTCGAGGAGGTTATCCGATGAATTTCCTCGAGCATAGCGGTCGGCCCCAGGCAATGGTGGTCCTTGCAAGTGAGCAAGTATGGCCAAATATCGAGGGAATCGTTTATTGGCACGAACGAGCGGGCGGCCTGACGGATCTTTTCATCTACTATACGGAAGACGAGCAGAAATCCGCAGGACCGGCCCGGCGACTCAAGATTTTCGTGGAAAGCCTTTACCCTCGGATTGTGAAGCATCCAGCAATCCGCATTCATCTTCCCGACCGCCCGGGGCCTGGCCTCCCTCACGAGGTTTTTGGAAGGATTAACCAGTGGGTAAATACTCTGCCCAACCATCATTTTATTGTTAACATCACTGGGGGGACTAAGTTAATGACGGCTGGGGCTTTGGCCGCTATGCACCTTCCTCGCACAACAGTTGTGTACCGAGAACTATCGGGACGTTGGTTTCGGATTGGTTTGGCTTCGGAAGGTCAAACGACCGAATCGTTCGACCTCCCGCCAGATATCTGTGATCATGTTCCCCTCGAGCTTTTGGTACAAGCTCAGTATTGCCCAGCAGGCATGATTTGGGAGTCTTCTCCAGTCCCCAGGATCCCCGTGGACGAAATGGTGGAATTAGGTCTCTGCTATGATTGGAACTGGAACCAGGTTTTTCGCCAATGCCGCTTGCCATGCAACGAACAAGCAGGGAGGCTCTTTGAGCAGTTTGTTGCCGGTTGTGTACAAGCTCTTGGCATCCGCGAAGTTAGGACCCATCTTGTGCTGAAATACGATGCCGGGCTGGCTGCCCAAGAAGTGGATATCGCCGCAACTTATCACAGTCGGCTCTTTCTTATCGATTGCAAATTGACTTCCGCGGAGGAGGGAGGGGCAGAAAAGTATGGGGGTGTTTCGCGGAGTAGTACCACCTTCCAAATTCTCCAGGCTGAGAGCACTCGGAGATGCTTGGGAGGTTTGGGGGCCAAGATGCTTCTTCTCCGGCCTGCACGAGATTTCGGTGAGATTCATCGGCGGCTTCTGTCGACATTGGGACTGGAAGGGATTGGTGCCCTGGATACCCAACATTTCTTTCGCAAGTTAGCGAAATTCTTCGGGTTGTCTCCGAGTTCCCTGCCTCAGCCTTTGGCTAAGGCTCAGGAATTGCTCGATCGAGAGAAGTTTGGGAAAGGTACTCTCGAGTTCTTCGTGTCTTCCGGTTCGGGCAGACCATTAACCATCCCGCACCCTGCCCCTGAGTCTTTTTCCAACCATATAAATCGGCTCAATCAGGACTGGATGGTTTATGAGCGAGGGGAGAACCTTCAATTTCAAGGATTAATGCCGGATGAGATCCAGGGCCAAGATTTAGGCGATGCTAAAAAGATCATTCGCGAACGGCTTAACTGGCTCGAAGCCGCCGGATTCCCATTAGATTGGAACTCTTTTGAAGTTTCCAAGGGGGGAAACAGCTTTCAGGTCAACTTTGTACCCCCCACCTCCGAAAAACAAAAGCAACTTCCAAAGGTCTTGGTCGAGCAGCTTGGCAAGCGGTTTTTCAGCTCTTAAGCAAAAAGAGGACAGTTGGGGCGAACCTACTGCCAAAGCCTCGCAAGAAATCAGCGAATACTTTGGGGCCCGACCGCAGGAAAAAGGAGCCGGCCGACTTAAAGATCGACCGGCTCCAATTTGCAGGTTGTAAAGCGGTCCGAAGTTATCCCGAAGCGTTGTTTTCCCCGCCGGATCGGTTCTCCAGCCTCTCTTTGAAAGTCTTGGAGTATGTCACCTGCCAGAAACCTTTGATTGGCCCCGACGAACGAGCACCTGGTCAGCCGACGACTTTGTTCCTCCAGGTTTTTATGCTAACGCGAGGCAGATCACTCTAGGGCGGAACTATGATGCACCTAGTTCCGCCAGTGCTTTGTTTGGCCGAGGGCTCGTACTCGTCCCGGGGAGAGTGATTTGCCTTAATGGTAAACCTTTTGGAAGAATTCTTTGCAGGCTTCCGGATCCGGTTTGATCGTGGGATCCCCTTCGTGCCAATTCGCAGGGCAGACCTCCCCATGCTTTTCATAAAACTGGAGGGCCTTCACGATCCGTAAGGCTTCATCCACACTTCTTCCCAGCGGAAGGTCATTGACTAGCTGGTGGCGGACTATTCCCTCCTTGTCGATCAAGAACAGGCCGCGGAGGGCCACCCCCATGGGATGCAGCACGTCATAAGCCTCAGCAATGCTCTTAGTCAAATCCGCAATCAACGGATAGCGAATCTCGCCCAAGCCCCCTTGACTTCGCGGAACCTTCCGCCAGGCCAGGTGGGTGTAATGGCTGTCGATGGAACAGCCAAGGATCTGCACGTTCAGAGCTTCGAACTGAGGAGCCGCGTCGGAGAAAGCGATGATCTCCGTCGGACACACAAAAGTGAAGTCTAACGGCCAGAAGAATAGGAGCACATATTTGCCGCGATACTGACTGAGAGAGATTTCCTGGAATGATCCATCCGGCATTACCGCCGTAGCCTTAAAATCCGGAGCCGGCTTGCCAACAAGGACTGCCATTGCCTTCATCCCTCCTTTGTCTAAGATCCAAATTCCGCTTGGTCAGAGCAAACCACACCCTTTTTAATTGGGACGCTAAAAGGCTAACGTCGCAGGGAGCAGCGATGTTGCCACCCACTCTGGCTTTTGCCAACCGGAAACGGGAGACGATCATTACTTATACCGTTTCAGCCAATAAAGTCAATACTTTTAGGCAAAACTTTTGGAATTCCAGGCTATCCTTTCGGTGGGTGTCCGGCGACAGGGGACGTTTGAGAGCGAGCTCCGGCTGGGGGAACTTTCGGAAGAAAGGACAGTTTTTAATTCCTTCCTCTTAGGGCGGGGTCAGCCATCAGGGAACGGGTGGTCGTAGGGATCCTCAAACTCTAACCACAGGAGGCTGCTGCATGACGACTAAAGAGATCCACCCCAAGGCCGTGCTAATTACCGGAGCTTCCTCAGGCATCGGTCGGGCCGCGGCGTTGGAGCTTGACCGCCGGGGTTTTCGCGTCTTTGCTGCGGTCCGAAGCGACCAAGCGGAAGCCGATCTTCGAAATGCAGGATCGGCAAGACTGGAAACAGTTCGCGTGGATCTTACCCAAAGGGAGTCCATCGACGCTGCCGTGGCCCGGCTTAAGGATGAGCTGCATTCGGTCGGCCTATGGGGCCTGGTTAATAATGCAGGGATTGCCCTCACCGGGCCTGTGGAATTCCTCGAGGAAGAGGTCTGGCAATTCCAGTTTGCCGTGAATTTCTTCGGTCATGTGGAAATGACAAAGAAGTTGATCCCGCTGCTACGGCAGGCCAAAGGTCGGGTGGTGAACATAAGTTCCATAAGTGGACGCATTTCTCCGCCCTATTTTGGTCCGTATACCTGCTCGAAACATGCCCTCGAAGCTTTCAGTGATGTGCTGCGGGTGGAACTACGTCGGTTTGGAATTCGGGTCATTGTGATTGAACCTGGTAATACTCAGACGCCTATTTGGGAACGTGCTCAGAGATTTTCGGACGAAGCCCTCAACCGATGGCAAGGGCACCTGGCGGCTTTGGCCCCTGAGGTCCAGGCCATCTACCAAGCCGACTTTGCCGCCATGCGAAAAGCAGCAGAGCGAATGGCCCGAACCGGGGGAAAGGTCGATCGGGTGGTTCGAACCATTTGCAAAGCTTTGACTGTCCGGAACCCTCGCAGTCGGTATCCGGTGGGGTGGTGGGTTAGTGCAGCCTTCAAACTCTTCGCCATCCTTCCAGATAGTTTACGCGATCGGCTTCTGTGCCGAGTGCTCGGCTTGCCTTGACCACAGGCCGGAGGGGCAGTTTCGGAAAAAAACTGGTTGGTGGAGCGGGAAACACCCGAAACAATACCGGGCCTTCTGTTTTTCCGATTCGGTTGTCGCTTTTGCCGAAAGTGGTGATCTGCAGAGGCTGCAAAAAGTTGGCAAAATGCGGAACGGACGCTCGACCTTCGCTGGGGAAGATTCCAGGTTCATTCCAGAGTTGAAATCCAGGGTTGAAATTGTCGTCTTGGAGCTTTGGCCGGTTTTTGATAATAACATAAGCCTACCGCGAAGCCCGGCTAGAAGATCCATTCTCCCGGGAAACGAAACCCTCTACGGAACCCATTCACGAAAGGAAAAGGTCTGCCAAGCACGAGAGGAGGCTCGGAGGATGGCTCTGGAAGCTACGCATAAGCGACTGCATGTGCATATCCGGTGGTTGATCCGCCGAGACCTGCCGGAGGTGCTGGCCATCGAGCGGGCAAGCTTCGAATTTCCCTGGTCCGAAAGAGAGTTCACTCAGTGTTTAAGCCGCCCTAACTGTGTGGGGATGGTAGCCCAGTACGAAGAGCAAATCGTGGGTTACATGATTTATGAGCTGGGAAAATCAAAAATCCATCTTCTCAATCTAGCGGTAGCACCAAGCCTCCGACGCCGAGGAATCGGCAGTCAAATGGTGGCTAAATTAATCAGCAAACTGAATCCCGAGCGGCGGAACAAAATCTCCTTGGAGGTTCGCGAGACTAATCTTCCAGCCCAGCTTTTCTTCCGGGCGAACGGTTTCCGGGCTGTTTCCATCCTGCACAATTTCTACGAGGACTCTCCTGAAGATGCCTACCTGATGCAATTTGTTCTAGGGCCGGAAAGGACTCCCGAAGGTTTTCTCCCCATCAACCGAATTGCCCGGTATACCAACCAGCAAGGAACTTTTTAACCAATTTTTCGTAACATTCCACCGCCCGTTCCTTCCACGCCTCATATCATCCCAAGTGGCGGGACCGCGTTCATGTTTATTTTGGGGGTTCCTGCCCCGGCCTTTTGCACGAGCTTATCGAGGCTTGCGGGTCCTCATTGGCACGATTCCTACCTAATAAAAAACCCCCACACGTCTTTCATTCGAAGGCGTGCAGGGGTTTTCTTTTCCAACACTCCGAAAGTTTTCGCGGGTCAAATTTTCTGGTTTGCTCGGTTACGTTAACAGTGAAGGCAAATCCTTTACCCGAATCTGTTTACAGTGCACCGGGATCGAATAACTGCGTGCGAAGGTAATCCCCCAAAGCACTGTTCTGAGAATCAATTAACCGACCCGACCTTTTGCTCCAAGGCGTCATCAAATGGGCATAAATGCCTTGCTCGATTGTATCTCGGAGGAAGATTTGCCGGCCATCACAAAACGATACTACGACACCGCCGGGGTGGTTAGAACTTAAGCGAGGGCCGTAGGTGGGAGACTCGAACAGATCTTTGTCTGCGTTGATCCCTGCTGAACTGCTCGGAGCGAGCGTAACCAGCCAAATGCACCCCACATACTTCTTTTTTTCTGGTTCAGTTGCTGGCGGTACATAAATCCATCCTTGGAACGGTTGACCGGCTTGGGGTGGTCGGTTGGTGGGATCCATCCGCTCACCCAAAAGCAGTGTATATGAGGCTCCATCTTTCGACGTAATGTAATCCAAACTCACCGGAGTCCGGGTACCTATGATAGGGTCCCCTTCGACCAGATTGTGAAAAATGCCTGCCCATGGGCCATTTTGATTAATAGTTCTATTTGCGTTTTCGGGATCTTGCACTCCCAGATCGGGCAAACCGCAATTAAATACATAACTGCTATCCGCCGTGCCCGCCTCCCGCCGGGCGGAGGTATCACTCGGGCAAATCAGTATCGGCAGATGCACCACTGCAGGATTCTGAAAGTTCTCTCTCCATTGAGCCGCCAAAGCTGCTTGATCGAGTTCCGCGAAGATCTCCGGGATAACCCCGACGACTCTGGTAAATGGCTGTCCCCCGGTGTCCGTGCCCTTCATTTCGTTTCGATAGCCGGGGAAGTGTCCCCGCCGGCTTTCGTACTGGAGGAGAGCTAACGACACTTGTTTCTGGTTGTTCAAACAGACAGTCCGTCGGCCTGCCTCCCGAGAGCTTTGAACGGCAGGAAGAAGCAACGCCACTAGCATCCCAATAATACTGATCACCACTAGCAACTCGACCAGCGTAAACCCTCTTCTCCGCGGAATTCTCATGACTTTTCCTCCTCGTTGCTCAGAAAGGATACTCACTTTGTGCTCGCAGTCACCCTCGCCTTCCAAGGAAATTCTAACCCCCGATGACACTCATTTCCAGCAATTTGCAATCCGTCGGTTAGCTTCCCTAGTTAACATCCCGTAGCCAAAAACACCCGCCAATCGGTCAGCTACTGCCTCCGGCCACGCTCGGCCACCACCAATAGGTGCCGCGTGGTGTGCTTTCCCGCATCCGATCCTTCCGCGACAACTTTTCCGGGA
>Ga0272449_1002195_pt1 | contig 18500 bp, 11 predicted proteins | sample YNPCB0241_FD_198679 | JGI IMG/M metagenome (GOLD analysis project Ga0272449, IMG submission 198679) | Hot spring sediment microbial communities from Yellowstone National Park, WY, United States - YNP-CB-024-1 | ecosystem: Environmental > Aquatic > Thermal springs > Hot (42-90C) > Sediment... | reverse complement strand
ACCGGTTGAGGGTCTGTGCCGTGTTTATTTGTTAGTAGCACCTTTCACGTTGGCCCAGTTCGGCCTGAACTGGCAGATTTTGCCGAACGCAATCGGCAGGAATTGCCGGTTGTGCCCGGGTTGAGGTTTCCTAGCCGGCAGACACCCTTCCACCCAAGGTCCCGCGGATTGATCTGGCGGACTTAAGCCCATTAACCCGGTGGCTTGGCTTTGATGGATTTATCTTCGCATGCCAGCCGTGGGTGGACCTCCCGTCGCTTCCGTTTGAAGCACCGGTAAGGGAACAGTCCTCCCGATTTTTCTGAGACTTTCTACTTGGAAGAGCACTTCAGTTCCCCGTGGCTCCTCTGAAAAGACCGTTCGCGAGGGGCATAGCCGTAGCGGCGGAGTTTTTCGGTAAGAGTTCGCACTCCGATTCCCAAGGCTTTTGCGGTCTTGGCTCGATGGCCCCCGAAATGTTCCAGAGTGGCCTCGATAAGCCGCCGTTCCATTTCTTCCAAACTGGTACCCACGGGAATGCCCGGTGGTAGCTCGGCCTCTGAAGCCCGGCCGGAAGGAATGAGCCACCGGCGGACCTCATCGACCCCAATGGCCCGATTTTCGGAGAGGATGCTGATTCGGGTAATTACGTTCTCCAGCTCGCGGACGTTGCCCGGCCAATCGTGCTCCATAAAGAGTTGGAGGACTTGCTCTGGCACAGGAGCGACCTCACGACCTAACCGGCTGCTGGCCCGTTTGCGGAAGTACTCCACCAGTTCGGGGATATCCTCGCGACGTTCCCGAAGGGGTGGCAGCCACAGAGGAACGACGGCCAACCGGTAGTAAAGGTCCTGCCGAAACCGACCGGCGGCTACTTCTTCCTCCAAGTTCCGGTTGGTGGTGGCAAGGATGCGGACGTCCACGAAAATTGTTTTGCTCGAACCGACCCGCTCGAATGCCCGTTCCTGAAGTACCCGGAGGAGTTTGGCCTGGAGGGCTGGTTCGATCTCGGTTACTTCGTCCAGCAAGATCGAACCGCCACTGGCCAGCTCGAACCGACCGATCCGCAGGCTATCCGCTCCGGTGAAGGCACCTTTCTCGTGGCCAAAAAGCTCGCTTTCCATTAGCTGGGCAGATAAGGCCGGGCAATTCACACTGACAAAAGGACCGTTGCGACGGGGACTCTGAAGATGAATTTCCCGGGCCACTAGCTCCTTCCCGGTGCCTGTTTCCCCGCAGATAAGCACGGTCTCGGCTGTGGGGGCAATTTGGGCAATTTGTTTGCGAACCGCCTGCATTGCCGGGCTAGAACCCACCAGCTGCGGCGGCCCTGCCGCAGCTTCGCCTCCGCCTCGAACGCTCCAGGCATAGCGATGCCGAATGGCAGCAGCTACTAGCCGTTCCAGTTGGTCGGCAGTGAACGGCTTTTCAATATAGTCGAAGGCTCCGTGCCGGATAGCCTCCACTGCCGTTTGAATCGTGGCATGACCGGTGATCATGATCACCCGGCCGGGATAGCCCCGCTTTTCCAGCTGTAAGATCAGATCCAGACCACTCATCCCCGGCATCTTGAGATCGGTGAGGATACAATCGAAGATCTCCCGCTCAATGAGGCGGAGGGCTTCCGCTCCGCTGGAACAGGCCTGCACTTCGTGACCGGCACAGCGGAGCACCTCCACCATCGATTGCCGGGCCTGGGCATGATCATCCACCACTAGGACCCGGCCTGTGGGCGTCTGGAGAGAATCTGGTTGTGGGTGTTGGGTGATCACTGTGCCTTGCCTCCTTGCAATTCTGCTTCAGAGATGTTCACGGGCTCGTGGGGAAGGTCACTCCGGTGACAAGTGAGATTTCCTTCTGTCGGATCCTCCGGGATTTGCGGTTGGATTCGACCCTTTGACCCGTGGGATGGGCGTTCGCCGAACCTTTCCTCCGGAAGTGTACATGGATCTAGCGGAGGAAGGTTGGCTCGCACGTCGCTCGAGCCTATTTCCTCGCAAGCTAGCAACTGGGGAGTGCCAGCGGGTGATGCCTTTGATGCTGATGAAGCCTTCCCCTGCCCTTTGTCCTGGGGGTTTGCGTTGCCAAGGTGTTCTTGATCCGGATCTTTTCCAGTCGGAAGTCGGCTAGGCCACTGGATGCGGATGCAGGCTCCTCCTTTGGGCAGATTTTCGGCTATCACCCGGCCGTGGTGGGCCTCGGCAATTCGCATAACGATCGTTAGCCCCAGCCCGGTGCCGCCCTCTTTTGTAGTAAAAAACGGTTCAAAGACTTTCGGAAGGGCATCCTCAGGAATCCCAGGACCGGTGTCAGCCACGGCAAGCTCGACCATCCCGTCGGCCGATAGGGCTGAAATGGTTATCGTTCCCCCATCGGGCATCACGTCTAGGGCATTCAGGAGGAGGTTGAGCACTGCCCGCCGAAGCATGTCGGCATCCACCAACACATTCAGGTTCTGAGGAATCTGAAGGCGGGGATGTATCTTTTGAGCCTCGCACTGGGGCCGGAGGCCGGATAGGACCTCTTCCACAAGCTGCCGGAGGTACACCGGCCGAAGCTTCGGCTCGCGATCCCGAGTGAAGTGGAGCAGATCGGCCACCATGTTGTCTAGGGCTCGAAAAGCCGTCTCCAGCTTTTCCACAATCTCTAACCCCTGAGGATCGCTGGCAAGCCGTCGCCGCAGCAGGTTCAAATAAAGCCCCACCGGCACCAGATGGTTTCTCACCTCATGGGCTACGTGGGAGGCCATTAGGCCCAGATCGGCCAGCCGATTTTTTCGGGCAAGTTCTCGGTTTTTGATCTCCAACTCGCGAGTCAGCCGCTGAACTTCCGCCTGAAGGGCCTGGTGCGTTTGTTCTAGTCGCTCCGTGGCGGCCGTCCAGGCATCAAGTACAGCTCGCAGATCGCCCATACCCACCGTCGGAGCCGGAGATCCCCCTTCGGTCTGAAGTCTACTAATGTCCACCATTACCCGGGGCTCGCCCTTGTTCCCATAGCCCGGCTCGGTTTTCGTAGGTAATCCGTCGGCACTAAATTCGGGCATGTCCCGGGGACCAAAGTTGGAGTTTTCTTTCCGACCAATCCCTGTGTCCATCATCCTCTTTCGGGCTATTATCCTGGAGCCTCCCCACCGTCCCTTTGCCCGATTACCTGTGTTGAACCCTATCCGGCCATCTGCCTGTTTTGTCCATTGGTGTTCGCGAATTCCAGGGAGAGCAAAGTCGGTGATTTCAACCCAAGTTGATCTCGTTTGCTTTGCGGTGATCGATAGATCCGTTTTGCAGAACCTTTTCCCGAAGTCCTCACCTGTCCCGCTGGCGGCTTTTCATTTTCCGCTTGGGTCTTTGGTTTTTTTTCCAGAAATTCGGAATTCGTGCTTCGGAGAAAAGCATTTCTCTAAATAAGAGGAGGCAAGGAGCCTTGGCCGCCGCTCCTGTGGAGATTTGTGGTGATCTTCCATCAGGATTGTCCGGCGAGAGCCACTGTTACGAAGTCTACGTTTCTTTCGGAGATGCCCATTCTTAGGCTTCGGACCAAATTTGTCCCGGATTTTCCGGACCAAATTGGGTTGCCTGATAGGCTTCGTGAGCCCGAGCAACGTCTGCCAGAGTTGCTAGGGCCTGGGCAATTTCCTCCCGGCGAGCCCTCATCTTTGCTTCGCAAATTCGTTCTCGTTCCAGAATTTCCTGGAAGAGTTGTCGGCAACGGTCCATGGTTAGGCTCGCAATATCGGGAAGCCCCACGGAGGAGGTTTCCCCGTTTCCCTCCAGTGGCCGCAGGGGTGCAAGCTTTGCTTCCAGTTGCTCGAGTTCCGCAAGCACTTTGTCTTTAGCAGCAAGCAGCCCAAGCAGATCATCGAGGAGTCCTTGGTCCACCAGTTGTTCTTGCCGTCGGACCAGGCAAGCTAGTTGCTCAAGTAGTTTCACTCGCTCGGCAAGGAGCAATTGAGTCGCGGGCAACACGTGCTTCTACCTTTCCGGTTTTCCAGCCGAAAGAAGATTTTTATGCAGAGGAGTTCCTTTTCTCGCGGACTCCAATCCGGTTAAGAGGCGGACCTTTGGCGGTCACGGATTCACCCAAGCAGCAAGCAACTTTTGCCAAAAATCAATGCTTGGTGCCAAGAGGTGATTTGGTGCCGCCGGATCGGCTTCTTGACAAAGGGCATAGGCCCGCTGGAGGAGTTCCCTTGCCCGATCCTTCTCCCCAACCCTGTGCCAAGCCAGGGCTATTTGCCCCAGGAGAGGCACTGCTTCCGGTCCATCTCCGAACGAGGCCACCAATTCTTCGAGTTGCTGCAAGGTCTGCGGAGTGTCGGCCAGCATGCTTTGGGTAACGATCCAACCAAAGTCGACATTTCGCCGAAGGTTCTCCCCTTCAGTTGTCGGATTGGGAAGCGGGGGCTGATGCCGGAGCTTCTCCCGAAGTTCTGCGAGTTGGGCCCCTCCCAGGTGTAGATGTGCCGTTGCTTCCGAGGTCCACTGGGCGGCCACGGCCGAAAGAGCTTCCTGGCGGCTTTGGCCCAGGAGAACTTCTGCCTGTCTCCAATGGGCATAAGCCCAGAGATATCTGGCCAGTAGGGCCTGGGGATGTTGCGGATAGCGGTCGAATAGTTCCGCTAGGTACTCTTGAGCCTCCTTGTCCGCCTGGCGTGCAAGAAGTAATTCCGCCAAGGCAAGGAGGGACTCCCGCCACTCCCGACTTGCAGGGGTCAGATCCTGCCCGTCCAAATTTCGGTGGAGAAGCACTTCGGCTTCCTGCCCTCGACCAAGTTCCGCCAGGGCATAGGCGGCAAGGAGTCGGGCTTGGAACGACGCACTATCTCGGGGATATTCTTGATAACATGCCTCGAAGTTCCGCAAGGCTTCTTCCGGTTTCCCGAGGGCTAAGAGGGCCTCTCCACGGTAAAGCAAAGCCCAAGGCCGGCGACGAATGGGTTGGTCCTCCTGGTACCGCTGGAGGGCTACTAGAACCCCGCGGTAACTTCGGCCCCGCCGAAAGCATTCCGCTGCTGCCCACAGATAGTCCGGATATTCCCGCTTGGCAAAACTTTTGCTAGCAAGCAAAAGAAAAGTCACCCCCGCTTGCCGGAGGTAATGTCTTCCTTGGGCGGCTGGGTCTTTCGCCTGCGATCCAGAGGCAGCCCCGTTGTCACCGGGCGATAGGTGGGAAGAGGTCTCCGCCACTTGAGGCTCGCTAAGGAGGTTATCTCCCACGGTGCGAAGGGCCTCGGCCTTGAGCCGAAGGTATTGCTCTTCTTCCACAAGACCGGGCAGGCTCTCCAGTAAACTCAAAGCTTCGGGGAACTCTCGAGCCTCTACATACCGTCGATAAGCGGCAAGCACGCGTTGCTCCATGGCAGGTCCGGGAAGCCACCGGCCCCATTCGAGGAGAGCAAGCCCCTCCAGAGGTCCCAACTGGCGAGCGTTCTCCAGGGCCTTCCGGTACCAGCCGAGAGCCAGTTGGGAATTACCCTCGGCCTGAGCTTTCTGGCCGACGGCCCAAGCCGCAGCTACTCCCGGAGCGGTCGTGGGGAACCGGTCCACCAGGGACCGCCACTGGGCTTCCGCGGCGGAGAGATCCCCTGCCTCCGCATAGCAGACTCCCAACCAGTAAAGGGCTTCGCCAGTGGCTCGGCTAGTCAAATTATCATGCCGGATGGCTTCTTGGAAGGCTCGCATAGCTGGGGCGAAAGCCTCCAAGGCTGCAACAATCGATCCTTTGTTTGCCCAAGCTGTGTGAGCCCTTGGCCCCGGGGTATCCTCCCGGATAGCCCCGAGCCGGAGGAGTCCCTCCAGCAACTTTCCTCGGGCATACAGAGGGGCGGAAGGAGGGATTCTCTGGCAAACCTGGATGGCCTCGTCGGTCTGGCCCAGCCGGCCTAGAACCCACGCCTTTCGCAGAAGAACTTCTGCCTGCAGATCTTCCTCCAGTGGTTGGGAGCTTAAGATTTTTTCCAGGAATGCATGGACCTTTGCAGGATCCTCCGGGGCCCAGACATCTGAGAAGAGGAGGAGAAATGCCTGCCGACGCTCCGCGGGCAATTTTTCCCAGTCTTGTTCGGAAAGATACCGCCGAGCGGCCTGGGAATTGCCCAACCGGTGATAGGCGGAGCCAAGCACCAATTTCGCAACGGGAGTGTAACTCTCGGGAACTCCAAGCGAGAAAGCATCCTCTAGAAAGCGGGTGGCCTGCCGAAGAAGTTCCCTCTGTTTCTCCCCGCGGTAGCTTTCTGCAAGCTCGGTCAGGGCAAGTCCGCGGACCAGGGGGATGACCCCTAAAGGAGCCTCCGGGGGCAAACCTGCCTGGAAAAGCTGTCCCACAATTTCGAGGGCCTTAGCTGGCTCGTGATTTTCGAGGGCAGAGAAGGCATCTTCCAGCCGTGGCGGTGGTGTTGGCGAGGGTGTTGCCCGCAGGGAAACTAAGCCGACAATCGCTAAGAGTCCCACTGCCCCGATGGTAACTACTCCCCAGAGGAAGGACTTGGGAAAACGAGAAAGTACCCCAGCCAACCGGCGGAGACCTTTTACCTCTCCCGTCTTTTCCGGCGGAGAGGTACCTTCTCGCCGCTCGTGCAGGGCCGAACTCTGAGGAGATCGCAATGGAACTCGGGATTCCATAAGGCTAGTCGCCGCCCGGCTTCCGATCCGAAGGGTATTCTACCTCTGCCTAGGACCGCGGCTTATTTCCTCGTTTTCGTTTCCGAATTTGAACGAACCTCAGGTTTGAAAGATCCCCGGGATGCAATCGGCTTGTGAAATTTTTTCTTCTTCCCTCCCGTTTTATCCCAACTAGTGCCCCAGTGCCGATTCAAGCTGACCGTTCGTAAACCGAACGGGGTAAAAACCTTTTCGATAACTAACGTTCTCGATCCGGCAAAGTGGGGTATCCCGGCGAAGTGGGAGTTTATATCCCGGAATTTCCTTGCCCGAGTGTATTGCCGAGAAGTCTGCACCGTTATTCGAACAAGTGGGAATCGGAAACTTTTACCCTCGCCCCACAACCGCAAAGGGCCAGGAAAAGGGCACAACTGACGGACAAGAGAGCACGGCCTCTGCGATTTCACCGATAAGGGTCGAAAATAACCAGGGCTCTGTCGGGGGCTATTAGGGTTTCTCTACCTAAGCCCTGTCAGCCGGTCGTGTTTCGGGCGAATCTAGTGGAAGAATTCTTTCCCACGTTGGCAAAAATCGGTTTTTCTCTGGTCAGCAGCAATCCGTTGCCGCACCTACATGGGAGTCCGCCACCTTTCGGGTTTTTTCCGAGGCAGAACTCCAGAGCATGAAAAAACCATCCCGTTTTTTCTCCCCCGTTTTGTCCGTTTGGCTTTTCCTAGGGGAGGATTGTATAAGGCGGAGATGAAGACCTGAACCGAAACTGTGAACAACTAAACCCTCAAAAGCCAAGACCCAATGTATCGGGACTTATCTTTGTCGGTAGCCCACACATTGTGCTTCCGCGACGCTGAATAGGCGTTCCAAAGGTTGTTAAAAGGGGTTTCCGAAGCTTAAACCTGCCGGCAGGGGTGTTTCCCTCCCCGGGGAGGCAATGGGGAAAAAGCCGAGCAGCTGTTCTTGGAGTTCCGACGAGTAGCCACCTCTTTGGCAGAAAAGACTCTCCCTTTGAACTTCCCTCGCGGCCCTCGGCTGAACTCCCTCTTGAACTCCTTAAATCCTGTGCTGCGTAAATTCCTCGAAAAGACTGCCCAGACCTCGGCAAAATTCTTCATTTGATTAACTGCTTTGTAGACTCTTGCAACCTCCTCAATAATTCATTCGGTGAGCGTTAATGTAGCCTCCCTTGATCCAAATGTTTCAGCCCACAAGACGTCCTAGAAAGGACGCCCGGACGCTTGATCTTCGGGAGCTTAAATGGTTCAGAGTTTCCTTTTGTTTTAAGGAAGCCTCTCCTTGATTTACTTCGGAAAGGCAGCCGGCACACAGAAACTCCGAGATCATCGACCGCTTCCGCCGCCGGTTTACCAAGTTTGAATGGTTGACAGGTTCCTCTTTCTTAGCTTACTGCAAAGGGAGATTGCCGATTGGGTTGCGGAAGCACTCGGAAAAGACTTTATTGCATGGTTCCTTGTAGCGAAATTTCGCGGGATTTGTCAACGTCGGTCATTTGAGGCCGGTGGGCGGACCGGCTTGTAACGAGAAGTATCGGCTTCTCTTCAGCCGATTTGACTTCTTATGTACATAGAGGCTCGGAGGAGGCGACCGTCTTTTGGAAATTTTGAATAACTCAACCGGATAACTCAACCCGTCGAGTAGGACGGCCCAGGTCATCGATCGGCTTTCATCGTTGTCTGCTTCCATATTGGTTGTTGGGCTCTGCAAGTCCTTTAGGAGTCCCTTCTCAACTATGCGGGCGGCTCACTTTCGGAGAGTTGTGCTCAATTAACCGGCATGTAGAGGTAAGCAGGGGGCTTTGGGAAGCGGAGAGGATCTAGGCAATCCGGGCTATTTCACAGTTGACGAATTGGGTTAGCACTCGGAGAGGCCCCGGCTTGTCTCCCTTTTATGCAGGCGACCAACCTCGCGAGGGTTCCGTTCTGGATGCTGCCCGGCTCCGGTCAGCTACTTGAGCCGCATGGAGTGCCAAAGTAACCTGGGGGTCGCTGCCTCAAGGGGGAGATTGACCCTCGGGGTCACCTAGCTCGTTAAAAGCTTCTACTGGTTTGAAGATTGCACTTTTCGAGAGAGTCGGTATCGTGGGGGGCAGGGGGCACCCGTAAAGGCACTTCCCACCACTTCGGGAAGGCTTGTACTTTTTTGGGAAACTCAAAAAGGGGAGGGCTGGAGCTGGCTTCTACGTTTCTCCTTAAGGGTCTTGCTCGCCAGGCCTCAGAAGAACTCCCTCGCCCTGCGGCGAGTGGAGCATTCCGGCTTTATCGGAAAGATGCCTCCGGCTTCCTTGGAGGAGAAGTATCACCCCTTTGACACTGAAGGACCCGAAAGAGTGTTTGGCCGAGAGTGATCTTTTGAAAAAAGCCGCCACCTCAACCCCCGCCCACAGGGCCGGATGCTAGGGCCTGCTGATTTTCGTCTTCCGGTCCCTGAAGAAGCGGAGCTTTTGGCCAATCCGCACCATTGGGGATGTGCTTGTGCTCCACCACAGCTTTCAAGAAATATTTTCCTGCGGGAGGGCAAAGCGGCTGTAAGGAAGAAAAAATGTTGCGAGGGAGCAATCGGCTCAGCCGGAGTGGCGTAAGGCTGAAACCTACTTGGATGCGGCGGAGATTGGCGGCAGGTCCGATATCTCGGCAGAGGAGGTGGGTATGAGCGAAGTGACACGGATTCTTTCCACCCTTGAGCAAGGGGACCCCCAGGCGGCTGAGCAGCTTCTGCCGCTGGTCTATGAGGAACTCCGCCGGCTGGCGGCGGAAAAGATGGCCCAGGAAAGGTCGGGGCACACACTCCAAGCAACTGCTTTGGTACACGAGGCATATCTCCGGCTAGTGGATGTGGATAAGGTGAGGCATTGGAATGGCCGGAGGCATTTCTTCGCAGCAGCGGCCGAGGCCATGCGGCGGATACTCGTTGAGAACGCTCGCCGCAAAAAACAACTCCGCAGGGGCGGGGGGAGGCACCGCGTGGCCCTGAGCGAAGCACATCTTGTTTCCGGATTGCTGCCCACCGAGTTGGTCGCCTTGGACGAAGCCCTAGAAGCTTTGGAAGCACACGATCCCATTTGTGCCCAAATCGTCAAGCTGCGGTGCTTTGCCGGCTTGAGCATGGCCGAAACGGCCGAAGTCTTGGGCATGTCCCTCCGGACCACCGAACGCAACTGGACCTATGCCCGAACTTGGCTCCACCGGCAAATTGCAGTTGGCCCCTCTGAATAATTTCCCCGGGAATGTGGTCAGCTTCCATCAACCACAATATGGAGCCCACTTAGCCGGACAAATATTCACAGATTGGCATCGCTCTTTGATGCCTGCAAGTACTCAGGATTTTCAATTGGAGGGAGCAGTACCCCGCATTAGGGAATTTCCAAAAAAGCCCGGTTTTTGGCGGAACTTCCCCCGTTTTTTCGCACTATATAGGGGGATGTCCTGGGGCATTCCAGCTTAGACTTGGTTTAAAGGCAACGGTCTTCGAGAATTTGCCCCCATGGAACGCAAGTGGCATCGTTTCCAATTCTGCCGAGATTTTGCCGAAAGGGTTTCAGGTGAATGTTGGTCACCATTGTTGGAACAGCTCGCATAATGAGTGGATGACGATTTTGGGAATCACTGGTGATTCAAATAGCGTTGGGTGAACCTTAACCAGGCGAGTCTCGTCTTGACCATTCCTCCCAATTTGCCCAAGTCAATTTTCTTGAATGCACTGGAACTGCCATCCGGTAGCGAACGCGAGGCCTATTTGGATGCCCAGTGTGGTGAGGATGCAGCCCTCCGCCGGGAAGTGGAGGAGTTGCTGAGTCACCACAAGCAAATGGGGGATTTTCTCGAACCGACTGCCGTCGGCGTTGGGGCCTCTGCCGAGCCCGGGCAGCTTGCGGGTCAGCCGGGGCAGACCATCGGCCGGTATAGGCTTCTGGAAGTGATCGGCGAGGGCGGCATGGCGGTGGTGTATCTGGCCGAGCAGTCCGAGCCTGTCTGCCGGAGGGTAGCCCTGAAGATCCTCAAGCCGGGCATGGACACCCGGGAGGTTACCGCCCGATTTGAGTCCGAGCGTCAGGCCTTGGCTCTCATGGATCACCCGAACATCGCTCGGGTATTTGATGCTGGCACGACGGATTCGGGGCGGCCGTATTTCGTGATGGAGTTGGTAGAAGGCATCTCCCTCACGGACTACTGTGACCAAAACGATCTGGGTATTCGCTCGCGTTTAGAGCTTTTTGTCCAAGTTTGCCAGGCGGTGCAGCATGCCCACCAAAAGGGGATTATCCACCGCGACCTGAAGCCATCGAATATATTGGTCACCCAGTGCGATGGACGGCCGGTGCCCAAGATCATCGACTTTGGCATTGCTAAGGCGATCGGAGTCAAGCCAAGCGGTCAGAGTCCGCTAACCCGGGTCGGCCAGTTCCTTGGCACCCCGCTATATATGAGCCCGGAACAAGCCGGGCTTGGCGTGATGGACATAGATACACGTAGTGACATTTATTCACTGGGCGCGGTGCTGTACGAGCTTTTGACTGGCTGTACGCCCATCGAGCAAGCCCGGTTGCAGGCGTTAAGCTACGACGAGATCCGCCGACTGATCCGGGAGGAGGACGCACCGCGGCCGAGCGTGCGAATAAGTAGCCTTGGGGCCGCCGCCGGCACAGTGGCCGCTCATCGCCGGACCGATCCCTCCACTTTGGTCCGGCTTTTACGCCACGAATTGGACTGGGTGGTGATGCGGTGTTTGGAAAAGGATCCCCACCGGCGGTACCCAACAGCCAACGGGCTAGCCCGCGACATTCAGCGGTACCTAGCCGACGAGCCGGTGCAGGCTTGTCCTCCTTCGGCCAGTTATCGCTTGCGGAAGTTCGCCCGGCGGAATCGCGTAGCCCTGATGACGTTGGCCTCGGTGGTGGCGGCGTTGCTTGTAGGGTCGATTGTGAGCATATGGGAGGCAATTCGAGCCACCGAGGCCGAGCAAGTGGCCCAACAGCGTTTGGCCGCCGAAACCCAAGCTCGGGCTGCGGCCGAGTTGGCCTGGGCCGCAGAGGCTCGACAACGTCTGGCAGCCCAAATGGCCCAGAAGGTGGCCGAGGAAGCTCGTCGCACCGAAGAGGCCCTCCGCCGCGAGGCAGAATACCACCGGGGGCGGGCGGAAGGAAACTTCATTCGGGCCCGATCGGCAGTCGAACACTTCTTGGATAAAGTTACCGAGGACCAATTGCTTCGAGCCCCCGGATTACAGCCTCTGCGGCAGGAGCTTTTGGCCTTGGCCTTGAAGTTCTACGAAGAGCTACTGAAGGAGCGAAGCGAGGATCCCACCTTATTGGTGGTCCTGGCAGATGCCCACTTGCGGATGGGCAAAATCTATGCCGAACTAGGCCGGGGGAGCGAGTCCTCAAAGGCTTTCCAGGAAGCCCTTCTCTTATTTGAGAAACTCCGGCTAGCCGGCCAGGAGAGTCCGGAGGTACTCCGCGGACTAGCGGAGGTGGGGTTTTACCTCGGCCAGTTTGCGAAAACCGTCGAACTTTGCCATGAGGTCCTCGCGAGGGAGCCGGCCGATCTGGAAGCCCGCCGTCTATTGGGGAACGCCTATAGCATGATGGCTTCGAGGATCAGTCGCCACCTGGAAGCCCCCAAAGTCTTGGAATATCAGCAAAAAGCCCTCGCCCTTCGCGAAGAGTTGCTCCGCCTAGCCCCCGAGGAACCCCGCTATCTCATCGAGCTTTCAAGCACTATGAACAACCTGGGCGTGATACTTGGCTCGCAGGAACGGTTCGAAGAGGCCCTGGTGATGTACCAGCGATCTGTTGCGGTCATTGAAAAAGCATTAGCCCAGCCCCCGCACGTGCCTCTTTACCGAAGATGGGTTGCTCTCGGTCTGAGAAACATTGCCTATATTCAGAGACGTTTAGGGCACCACGAGGAGGCTCTTCGGGCATTGCAACAGGCGGTCCAGGTCAGTCGCAAGCTGGTTTTGGATTATCCCGCCATGCCGGTGCTCCGAAGCGAGCTCTTTAGCGTTTACCGCGAGCTAGCCGAGCAGCAGCGGGCCATGGGTAAAGATCAAGAGGCAATTCGCTCCCTGCGTCACGCGGCGGAACTCCTGGAAAACATGCCGTGCGAGACCGCGGACGAACTGTACGCAAAGGCCACCGTCTATGCCGTATTGGCTGAAATACCCCAGCAGGAGTTTGCCAAGCCGGAGGCAATCAGCGATTCGGAGCGGGCCGAGTATGCTCTCCAGGCTCTGGTCGCCTTGAAAAAGGCTATCTCCGCAGGATTCAGGGATATCCATCTCTTGCGACATGATCTTAGCTTGGCCTCCATCCGCCCCTACGAGGAATTCCAGACACTGTTTGGGCTATTGGAGCAAGCAGTCGAAGCCGATGCCCTGGCTCGCCAAGCCCCCGACGAACCCGCGAGACTGGCCCTCCGCCTAAAACAGGCCGAGGCCGAACGCAAACTCCGCGACCTGGCCCCCTCCAGCTTAAGCCATCAGGCCACCTTGGGGGCTACCTTGCACGCTCTCGGTCTCCTCCAGCTAAACCTCCGCCAGTACGCCGAGGCGGAGAAATCCTTGGCAGAAGCGAGTGAAATTCGACAGGTCCTCCATCGGCAAAACCCCCATGACCCCGTGTTGGCTTGTGACTATCTAGCCACGCAAGTGGCGTTGGGGGAACTGGAGTTCGCTCAGGGCCGATTCACCGAGGGGCATAGGCTCTTCGTAGAGTTATTGCCAGCGATGGATGCCTTAGCTGCCCGATACCGCTACTATACCCCATTGTGCCAACAGTTGGCTTCCCTGGAACGTACCATTTGCCGGCAATATGGTCAGATGGGCCTTGAAGACAAGGGCAATTTGGACGGCATTCTTGCGGGGTTGCGGCAGTTTCTCCGGCCAAAGGCGGCCATTGACCCGGCGTGGCTCAGGTGGGTCTCCTGTTGGCTGCCGGCCACGATGCGGCCCGGGGATAAGCTTTCGGGAATTGTATTTGTTACCGACCTGCCGTGGGTGCGATCGAGCTGTGGTTGGGGCCCGCCGCAGGGCTCCCGCGATACCTACCCTTGGGGTGGCACCCTCAGGATTGCCGACCTCCCCTACGAGAAAGGCATTTGGATTCACGCCTTCGACAAGCCCGTGCCCGCCGAGGTGGTGCTGGATCTTTCCGGCAAAAACTTCACCACCTTAAAAACCCACGCCGGCTTGCTCGACACCGGAAGTGTTGAATTTCAGATTTTCGTGGATGGAGAGCTTCGGTATCGCAGCCGGGTTGTACGGTTTGGGTCGATCGAAGTGGCGTCGGTCGACGTCACCGGGGCCAAGGAGGTTATCCTCTGCGTCCTCAACGGCCACGATGGTTACGTGTGTGATTCTGCAGGTTGGGGCTATCCCCGGTTTGTCCTTGCCGGGGCGGCAGACCCCTTGGAATCGCCACCCGAACTACTCCAGTCAGCTACCGAAGCCGATGCCGCTTTCTTCCTGGCCGAGGTTCACGCCCGGTTAGGGGACAAGGAGCTTGCCCGCCGCTGGTTCCACAAAGCCGCGGCATGGATGGACGAGCATCGCGGTGAGGCCGAAAGACTCCGCCCCTACCGTACCCAGGTCGCCAAAACGCTGGACCTTGCTGAAGAGAGGCTATCTCAAGCAACGGAGAGCCCTGAAAACGCGAACAAACCGTAGGGTAGGGCAACCTGCCACGGTGCCTACCCGCCACAAAGGGATGACATCGCCACTATCCGGCAGGCTGGTAGGCCCAAGCACAAGACACACTCGCGGCCCAGCTAGTCCTAGAACCCATCTTAAGGAAAGGAATCTCTTCTCTTGTCATTTTGAGTGGGCTGCCGTGCACTGCGATCACCGGGGGTTTTGAAGGTCCATCTCCGGCGAAAAAGCCGGAAAAGCGGGGAAGTGCCCCCGCTGGTCGCCCTCTTCGTTTTATGGATAACCTGGGGTTCTCCCCATGGTTACAAATCCGTTTGGCTCCCTTGGACAAACTCGGCTTGGGGCACCAAGGAGATCCTCTGGATAGGAGGTGGCCAAGCCGGCGGCTGGCGGAGGATCAGAGACCAAGCAGACGTGCATTGCTGGGTAAACTCGGAGGCTTTTCGTCCCACTTGGTGATACCCTTAGAGTTAAACCTGGGTTGGCTGGCGGAGTATCTTCAGGTTTCAGAAAAACGGCGGGTGAGGGGGATCAATATGGCCAAGCAGTTGGGATTATGCGGAGGGGTTTCCGCTTGCCCGATCGGTTTTGGAACTGCGGAAGGCCCAGAGGTTTTGCCCCAATTGGGGGCCAAGCTTGCCGGAAATCCTGCCCTCTGGGTGGTAACCACTCCCGGTTACGTGCTTGAGCCTGATTCATACCCTTTGTAAAAATGTTGGAGAGCTTCGCGGAGAATGTGAGCGGTTTTCCGAAGTCGAGATTCGTGTGGCATTTTGCTCGACTGGCCCGCATCTTCTACAACGGGTTGAAGAGAAGTAAAGAAAATTGCATCACCCGATTTCGCCAATTGCTTTCAGCATAGACCCTGTAATCTCAGAGTGTTCCACGAGTTTTAAACGGTGAGATCTTGCACGGACAAATAGGCGGGAGGTTTAGGCAATGCATTGCCGGGTGCCTCGGTTCCGGAACCTGATGTTTGATACCCGGATAACAGTCGTTGGCCTGGCTGCTGCTGGATTAGTAGGTCTGGCCTGGGCAGGTCAGGTTCTGGGACAGCTCCCAGAGAAACTTTCAGAAGAGTTAGTGGCTTGGTGGACCTTCGACGCGGCCGAGGGCAACCTCATCCCGGATATGTCCCCGGGGAAGCATTCTGCTGTGATCGAGGGTGAGGTGACGCTTGTTCCCGGGCGGATAGGGAAAGCAGCGGCTTTCGACGGAAAGTCGGGACGGCTTCATGTTCCTGGTTTCAAGGGGATTGGAGGTTCGGCTGCCCGCACAGTGGCCGCCTGGATCAAAACTTCGACTGCTGCCGGCGAGATTGTGGGGTGGGGGTCAGAAGAACCCGGCCGGATGTGGGCCATAAGATTTATTCGCGGCCGACTCGGTGTCACCCCCCGTGGCGGATACCTATATATGAATGATCCGATCCATGACGGCCAGTGGCACCATGTGGCGGTAGTGTTGGAAGAAGGTTCGCCGGCCAACTTGCACGATCACGCAAAGCTTTACTTGGATGGAAAGCCCGCTGTGATTCACGACATTGGCCTTCTAGATCTCTGGCCGATCGACACCGGAGACAGCATCGATGTAACGATTGGCCGAGGTTGGAATGGATTGATTGACGATCTTCGGATTTATGCTCGGGCTCTCAGCCCTGAGGAGATCGCGGCGTTGTATCAAATGGGGCATTCTCGAACTGAATAGCTTGTAGACCTTCTTCCTTAAGGTTAGGAGAACGAATCATGAAAAATTCCGAAGTTTCGCGTCGGGAATTTGTTCGGGATGCGGCAGTTGCGTTCGCTGGGGCTGCCACGGTTGGGGTTACGAGCTTCGCTCAAGAAGCCCCTGGCGGTGCTGGACAATCTCAGCCCGTGGATCCCTCGAAGATCTTAAACTACAACGAGAACATGGAATATCGCCGCCTGGGCAAGACCGGCCTGATGGTTTCTGCCGTTTGCCTGGGAGGGCACTCCCGAAGCAACCTTCAGGAGCGAACAGAAATTGTCAGCCGGGCCATCGATCTAGGAATCAATTACATCGACGCCTGTTGGGACAACGAAGTTATTCGGGATGCTCAGGCCCTGAAAGGTCGCCGGGACAAAATGTATCTTGCTCTTTCCCATGGGGCCAAAGAACCTCGGAACGAGGAATATCGAACCTCAAGAAAGCTTCTGGAAGCACTCGACGAACTGCTCAAGCTTTCCGGCCAGGATTATACCGATCTTTGGCGGATTACTTGTTTGGAACCCGGCGGTCGTCATTCCTTCGATACCTCTTGCGAGATCGTTGATGCATTGGAGAAAGCTAAGAAGCAGGGGAAGGCCCGTTTCGGAGGAATCTCTTCCCACGACCGGCGTTGGTTAAAATTTATGATCGAGTATTTCCCCCAAATCGATGTCGTGCTTTTCCCGTTCACCACAATGAGCAAAGTTGCCCCGAAGGATAGCCTTTTCCCGGCCCTCAAGCAGTGCGATGTGGGAGCGTTTGGGATTAAACCTTTCGGAGCCGGCTCGCTTTTCACGGGGGATCGGAAAGAGGATTTTCGCCGTGCCCGGTTAGCTTTGCGATATATCTTGGCCACGGATACGGTGATTCCAATCCCAGGGGCTAACAGTATCGAGGAGCTGGAGAATATTGCCCTTGCCGTTCGGGAACGCCGCCAGTTGGATGTCCGGGAGCAAGCTTATTTGGAATCAATCAGCCGGGAGATGTGGGCCCAATTGCCCCCGCGGTATGGCTGGCTCCGAGATTGGCAGTACGTTTGATCCGGCAATGTAGTGGCATTCCCCGCAAATATTCATGGGAGAAGAGGTCCGGAAGGGCTTGTTTTGTTGGATTGTCTTCCCGCGATTAAGGTCGGCTCATGAGGATCAATATTGCCTGTGGTTTGCTAGCGGTGTTTTTCTTGGCTGTTTCCTGCACCTCCGAGCAAAATCCCCAGGAGGTAGCTCGGTCAAACGGTAGTAGTTTGGATTTGCGGACCGAGGTGGCCGAGGCCGATCCTGCCCCGGAGGTTGTCGAAGAGCCCTCCCCCGGCGATTCCCCAGAGGCCGCCGAAATGACACCGCCGCCGGCCTCCGGTGCCGAGGAACAAACGAATAGTTCTGAGACTCAAATGGATCGGTCCGGGTCTGATGTTCTGTTGGAGGATGCCCCGCTCCTTCTTTCTGAAGAAGTTGCTTTGGGGCACGAGGGCGAAGGTGCCGACAACAGCCGATGCTTTGTGTGTCATCTGAATTATGTGACCGAGAGCTTAGCCGTCACTCATGCTAAGGAGGGCATCGGCTGTGCCCATTGTCACGGGGAAAGTGATGAGCACATTGCGGATGAGTCTTGGGCGTCCGGTGGCCGGGGCACTCCTCCGGATATCATGTACCGACCCGAAGAGGTAATCCCATCCTGTCTCAAGTGTCACGAGCTGCACAAGGCGGACCCTGAGTGCCGATGTCGCTTCCCCTGGCTAGAGGAGAAGCAGCTATGTACAGATTGTCACGGGGAACATCGGCTGAAGGTCCGCAGGTGTGTGTGGAAGTAGGGAATCTTCCTATGTAGGCGTGGGTGCCAATGGAGGGAAAGCGAAAAAAAGGGTTTTTGAGACAGGTGATTAGGAGACCCTCGTGCTAAACCCCGGAGTAGCGATATAGTGGCCAAATTATTGGTGGCTGTCGCAAGTTAAATGGAGACTGCCGCGGAGGTGGGTGTGGGGAAGTTCCAATAAGACGGGCTCAGGAAGGTCCCCTGCCGTTCAGATCTCTATTTGGCAACCGGCGAGAAATTGTTTCCGATCCCGATTCCGCCGGCCTCGCCAGGTGTGGGGAAGGCAAAATCTGGGGAAAATCTCATCCTTAATTAATCCCCGGGCGAGCGATACCCGTCCAAAACAAGGGCTGGAGATACCGCTCCAACCGTGGGGATTATGTCAGTTCTCTTGGGGGAGGAACATCGGCCGGCAGGAAGGGGTTTCTAAGACACCAGTTTTGGGGGCAAAGGGGTAGCCGGTTGGCCCGGGTTATTTATGTTTGGGGATGTCGCCTAGAAAATTGGATGGTTCCTTTTCGGCTTTAGTGCCACCTCTTGTCCCAACCATGGTAAAATGGGAGGGGATGGCAAATGGAATCGGTTTATCTCCCCTCGGGGCTCTCAGCTGGAGGAAATTTAAACTGGAAACTCTGAGTTATGCTGGGGGAGGTCCTGAGTAGTGCCTGACGCCCCACAATATGTAGTCACGAAGGCCACACATTTATC
>Ga0272449_1002192_pt1 | contig 18506 bp, 15 predicted proteins | sample YNPCB0241_FD_198679 | JGI IMG/M metagenome (GOLD analysis project Ga0272449, IMG submission 198679) | Hot spring sediment microbial communities from Yellowstone National Park, WY, United States - YNP-CB-024-1 | ecosystem: Environmental > Aquatic > Thermal springs > Hot (42-90C) > Sediment... | reverse complement strand
CTTCGTTCTTCGTGTTCCTGAGTACGACGACTTCGCTGCCTTGACTAGTGGGGACTTTAGAGTTACAGCTAGGTCGTATGCTGTAGAGACATCTGGGCTCCTTTCTAAATGCTCGTACTCTTTTAGAACAGATCTTGTAAGAACGTTTCCTTTTCCGTATTTCTCTTTTACGGACGGTCTGGTGTTGGCCAAGCTCGGACTTCGCGAAACAGCAACGCGGACAAATCCGAACGCTCGCATGACTGTATCTAGATATGCTCCGTTCGCAAATTTGAGAGACATTCTTTTCAGCTTTGCTCGTTTGGAGCTAGACTTGAATAACTTCTCACGTTTTACAGGCACTATAGAGTTTGTAGGTCTTCCGCCGAAGTTTCCGATAGGTTACAACTTTTTAGATTGGGAGCTGGGCCGGATCGGATACGTAAGTTCGTATACGCTAAACATTACAAGCGGGAGAACGATCACCGGAAGTCTCGGTTTGATTTACGTAAGAGACGCGGAGTTTGGACAACTAGTCTATCGAATAGGAACTATAACGGACATCGTCCAGGCATACGGTTTCGTCGAGAAGAAGAAATGAGTAGTGCGTTAGTTAGAGCTAAAATCGTAAAGAGTCTTCCTCTAGATACTAGTCTTTTGACTGAACTGAACTCTCAACTTGTAGCAGTCGAGAGGAGACTCTACGAAGTTGAGCTTTGCGACGGATATCGTGTCGTAGCTGAAGCTCCTTCTCTTACGTGTGGAGTATCTGAAGAGTATAGTCCAGGTTCTACTGTGTACGTGGCGTTTGAGACATATAATACAGGTACGATTATTGCGAAGGTCTCAGATCCGCCTGACGAGTTTTATGGTAGTCCGCCTACGTTGGAACCTTACAGGCTTCCAGTCAAGGGTACTGTATTCGAGGGCAAGGCCGACGAAGATAGACCTGTAATGCTTCACGATCCTAGAGGCGGGTACGTCGCAGTTAAAGAGGGACAGATAATAGCTCGAACAGTCGGCCGCACTTACGTGTTTCTTAGTAGTAATAGTGCGAACGTGATAGCTCCGTATCTGTCTATCTCTTCTACGCCGCAGCTTACTACAGAAGAGCTTGTTTCAGCGAGTCCGACAGGTAAACACTGTCCATATAAGATCAGTAACGAAGGCGATAAGCTAGTAATCTCTGTTCTAGCAGACGACTTAGCTCCGGTTCCTCTAACGAGAGTCTCGCTAGGAAAAGAGTCTGTGTCTATAGACAGTCCGCTAGCTAAAGCTGAGATCAGCACATCTGGGATTACTCTTGATAGTAAGGTCGCGAAAGTTGAGATCAAGGCTAGCGGAGATGTGGCTGTGCAAGGGAAGTCGATCACGCTAGGTGCACTGGCTGATTCGCTGGTCAAGGCTAGTTTTCTTGACACTCTTGTGCAAGGACTTATGGCAGCAGCATCAACTGCTGGTCCTGCTGCTGGTGCATTTACACAGCTAGCTTCTACGCTACAACTACGAAAAGCACTTGTAACGACTAAGATTACTAAAGCGGGATGAGCGAGGAGGCAATTCAACAAAAACTGACTTTGGCTGGTCTTGCGTCGTGTGTAGCGAAGGTTTTTGCACATCTGATTGTGACCATGGGAGTAGAGACTGCTACTAGCGCTCTGTTGGGAGCTGTGAGAGCAGCTGCGCAGTTAGTAAGAGGTGCGTTTCAAGCCGCTAGAGTAGAGCTCGATCTCTGTAATGGACTTTTGAGCCCTATAGTCGGCACAGCTATGACTTTCGAGAACATTTTAAGAGGACCTTCAGTAGTTTTTGATCAGTACATCACTCCAGCAATGAGGAAGGAATGTCCAGTTCTTAGTAGTCGCCTGGGTATACTGGATAAAACAGCGAATCCTCTTAGAGAAAAGCTTCGGTTCTATCAGCAACTATCAGTCGAGCTTACTAAGTATACTGTAGAGCTACAGAAAAAAGTTCGGGAGCTAGAGCTTTCTGTTAACTTTTTTGAAGAGGTAGAAACGGCTCTAAATCAAGTGCTCACACAGATACAGAGAGGTGAGTTATGAAAGATCTGTTGCTTAGTTTTATGAAAGAAAGAGACGGTCGTCTTGAGTTGAGTCCTCCCTTCGACGTTATTATAGAAAACGGAAATATAAAACTGGGGCGCGATGAGGTAGCTGTTACGCAAGCTACTCTTTTGACCTTAGTCCGAGAGAAGAACACAAATGCTCTGGTTCCTGAACTAGGCTCTGAGCTTTCTTCTAGGATCGGAGAGAAGCTTACAAGGGCTGAGCTCGATCGGATGGCAAGAGAGGTCAGAAGAGCTCTCGGTTTAGTCGCTGGAATCGATTTTGGAGACCTCTCTGTAACTGAAGTTGTCAGAGGAAAGGTTTATCTCTCTGAACAAGAAGGAGCTGTTCTAGTTGACGTGACGCTTAAAACAAAGGGCAGACGTGTTTTGGAGATGTCTTTGAAGCTATGAGAGACCTAGCTACTATAGTAAAAGAGATACAGGATCTGATAGCGAAAGCTGGAGGAGTTGCTGCACCTGGTACAGCTTTCTTCGATCTCGTAGTTGCTCCGGCTAGCACGATAGCTTACTCTTTGGAGTCTGCAGTCGAAGCTCTTAGAAACATATGGGAACTTGACCCATCTAAGTTTACAGACGAGCAGGCGGATGCTTTAGCTGCCTTGTTTGGTATTACACGAGTGCCGGCTCAGGCAGCTAGGACTACAGTCACGTTTTATCGGTATACAGCTCCAGAAGAAGGTTTCACGATTCCAGCCGGTACACAAGTCGCTACTCCTCCTCCGATGATCACGTTCGCTACACAGCGAGAGCTTAAAACAGTCGACTTCAGGCTCAATTCAGACACTGGGCTCTATGAAGCTTCGGTTGAAGCCGTTTGCACGACTGTTGGAGAGATAGGAAACGTCGGCGCATACGAAATAGACCGAACTGTAGTCTCTATTCCCGATGTAGGTGTTGTGAATAGAGTCGCAGCTTTTGGTGGAACTGAGACTGAGTCTACAGCGAGTCTTCTTCTTAGACTCAAGAGCTTTCTAAGAGAGAAGTTTGGTACTCTAGAGTATGTTATACGTAAGATCCTAGACGAGGTACATTTCTCTGATATAAAGTATGTGTCAGGTGATGGGCTTGTTCGCGAAGATACGCTTGGTGCTATAGACATCTACGCTCTAGGGGAGAACAGAGTGGCGTATAGTCAAGAGGTAAAGCAGTCAGGAAACGCCGTGACTGTGGAACTGATGAAGGCTCCAGCATTTGTCAGGAGTGTGAGAGACGTTAGCGTCTCTGATGGAAACGTTTCTGTTAGTGGTGTAGAGTTTCCAGCTGTAGACTTAGAGGGAAGCATACGAGGGAAGACAAAGATTACGCTCTCGTTTGGAGGTGGCGCTCCGAGCACTGTGACTATTTCTTACTTTTACGACAAGAACATCGAGGACGCACAGGAAGTTGTAGATAGCCTGAAACAGCTTGGCTACGACATTTTAGTGAGGAGAGCGCTACCAGTCAGGATCAATGTGAAACTGCAAGTAGATACTAGTGTTGCTACAGAACCGGAAAGAGAGGTGCTGAGGGGTGCTATAAGTCGAGCTGTAAGCGATACGCTTGTTGTAGGTAAACTAGGAGGTACTTTCTGGTTCTCCGACATAATCGCAGCTGTTGAAGCTGTTCCGGGTGTTTTGGGCGTTGCCATCGAGGATCTTAGTGCAGAGCCGTTAGAGGAAGCAGCTCGGGTCCCGAGACCATTTGACGTAGTAGATACAGACAGGAAGAAAATAGTTTTATGTGACAGAGAGTATATCAGGGAGGTTTCTGTAAATGTAACATGGATCTCATAACAAAAGTTTCACAGATTCCGACAGCTCCGCCAGCAGAGATCTCTAATCTTAAAAATGTCTCTAAGATCTGGACTCTTTTGAGAGATATTTGGGAGAAGAGCTACAGTCTAGTGAGGGTTGGCCCTATAAACAGGACAGCAGTTTCACTACAAGAGAAGCTAGTGAGTCTTAGAGAAGAGTCTCGTCAGCTTGTAGAGGAGTTCTTCGAGCGCGTTTCGGAGAAACTAAGTTCTGAGGATCTTCTAGAGAGTGTCGACTCTTTTGTTGGTAAGTGCAGAGAGCTTGGGCTCGGTGAGATAGCTGATTACATGTCGAGTTTCGCGGATAAGCTTCGAGACAGACTTCAAGAGCTAGAGGAGCGACTCTCAAAGATAGATGTAGATACGGCCATAAAAGAGCTTCAGGCTGCAAGTGCTCCTTACGAGTCTGTGTTCGAGAAGCTTCTGGGTACAGGAAGACCAGATCTTTTCTTTGGTCTTGATGAGGTTTCTTCTACACTCTCTCGCTTTATAAGTGAAAATGAGAGACGCGAAAAGCTCAAGGACGCTGTGAATCTCGCAAAAAAGGTCTATAACGAGTGCGCAGCGTTTAACACACAGGTTAACAGAGTCGTTATACAAGAGCTACTTAGTGTAGCTTCTGCGCTGAAGTCGGTTGTAGAGCAGGAGAGAGAGCTGCAAAGAGCGCTCAGTTTGGCTAAAGAGAAAGAAGTCTTGCTCACTAAAGACGAGATAGATACGCTAGCAAACATCGAGAGGATCGCGAGTGATCTTCTCCGGAGACTGCAGTACGCGTTCGCAGAAGCTTCTCGTGTCTCTAATCTTGTGAGTAGAGACGACTTTCAGGCCATTTGGGACGAACATCGTAAAGCTGTGGAGAGTGCACTAAGAGAGTTCGCGCAGGGAGTCGGGTACTCTGACGAAGACGTTGAGGGGTGGATGCAAGAGTACTTTTCTGGTCCTACGACTTTCGTGTGGTATCTAGCAGATTTCAAGAGTGTAGAGAACATGCTAGAGTGGATTCGGAAGTTCGGACCTAACTTTATGATAGAGTTCGTTCAGCGTAAAGGAGATATAGAGAAGACGCCTGACATTGCAGTTTCAGAGTATCTCGACGAGTTAAAGAGAGCTGTTCAGGAGCTCTCTGAAGACGAACTTAAGAAGGAGTTTCCAGAGCTTGCTCCAGAGGGAGCGCGCACTTTGCTGTCTGAGGTGATAGATAGAGTGCGCAGTGGTCTGGAAAGTGGGAGCGTCGAGCCAGATCGTTTAGCGGAAAAGGTTCCGGAGTTAACACAGAAAGATATTCTAGAGGCTGTAAAGCAGGTTGCAGATCTAACAGGTGTTCCAATTAAAGAGCGCACGTTTCTTTTTAGTCGTGGCGATCTTAAGGGAGACGAAGTGAAACTTCTTACTGACATAATGAACTCTGAGACTGGGCAAGCTCGCTTGAAGAGTCTTCGCGATCTCTATCGAGGTTTGATAGTGCAGACTCTCGGTGAGGAGTACGCAGAGTCTGCTGATGAGTTAGTTTCTGGTGCGATAGAGCACGTTATTGTAGATCTGATCCGGAGAGTAACAAAAACTTCTTCACTGATTGGGCTTCCGAAGTTTGCAGAGGAGCTAACAGATGAGAGCTTGTTTGATTTGTTGGTCGAGGTTGCGAAGAAAGCGAACATCGACGTTTCAGAGTATCTTAAGAGCGAAAACAAGGCAGAAGCATACAGAGCGCTTCTGAATGATAGAGGTTTCTGGGACTACATCAGCAAAGGTGTACACAATGTATTGAGCTCCCTTCGAGAGAAGGCTGCACGGATCTCCGCAGCTGCTCCTACTGAGGAAGAGATAACTGAAGAGCTAGCCGCTCCTCTTACTGACATGGTGATGTTTGCGTCTGTTAAAGTAGAGCTCGATCGTCTCACACCGCTCGAGCTGCTTACACTCGCACTGCAAGGCTTAAGTGCTAGGATGAGTAACAAGACCATTGCTCAGGTATTATGTGAGTTTTTCGGTGAAGAGAGACTTAGAGACTGGCTAGAGAAAAAGCTGAGGATTTCTCTTGAAGGAAAGTCTGTAGCGGATGTCGTAGAGAGTCTACTCGACTCTGTTAAGAAGAGTAGAGATATAAAGCTCTCTCGGAGTGCATCACTGGCTCTAGAGACACACGCGTTCTCTGAAGAGCTAGAGCCAGTTTATCGTGACCTGTATTTCTGGAAAGCACTTCTAAGTCAGGTTCCGGAGCTCGGAAGAGACAAAGAGATCTTCTACAAAGAGATTGTGAGTTATAGAGCTGCTCTGGACACAAAATTCTGGCACTTTTATGGGGTCGAAGATGAGAGCGAGAAAGGAGAACCAGCTCTTCTTGGTTTCTTCCGTAGAAGAGCTAGCGATTTTCTGCGCGAGCTAAAAGACTTTAGTAAAAGGCTGGAAATAGCTATCTCTGAAGAGCATAGTAGCGCTCTTCAGAAACTACGCGGGCTTTGTGACGAGATAGAGACTGAGCTCTCTGAGCTTCTAGCGTTTTCGGAGGGTCTGGAAACTACGCCTGAGAGTGTAGAAGAGGTGCGTAAAGAGTTTAGAGAGAGACAGCGTCGTGTCATAGAATATGTCAGTAGTTTTACTGTTCGAGAGCTAGAGTACGTACAAGAGCGTGTTAACGCGATTCTGACTAGTTTGGAGGAACTGGGACGTAACTTAGAAAAGTCAGATCCGACATCTAAGGCTGCACCTCTGGATGTTATGAAGAAGAGCTATCGTTTGTCAACAACTGCGTCTCTTTCACTAGCTGCGTCTCTCGACGTAGACCTGTCTGTAGTTAAAGAGTGTCTCGATAGACTTCTGGAGATATGTAGCGGTTACGTTGCAGACGATGAGACTAAAGAAAAGCTTGTGAATATCTTAAGACGGACTAGCGACGCTCTCATAGATGTTGCAAGAGCACTCGACGAGAAAGTCCGAGAGCTCTTGTCTAAGGGGAATGCACGAGATGCGACTGCTGCACTCGGGGCGAAAGATAAGCTTGGCGAGAGAGCGACTCAGTTCTCGAGTCTAGCCGCTGCAGCAGAGGTAACACCGCTGATCGAAACATACAAAGAGAGAGCTGAGATCTTCAGAGCTGTATGATTGAGAAAATAAAACAGATAATCTGCGAGGAAAGATCTTGGCCTAAGATCTGGAGTAGAGTTAGAGAGGAGTTCAAAGACGTCCCGGAGAAAGAACTTCGGGACTTAGTGCGTGAAGCTAAGACGCAGCTTGCTGAAGAAGCTGACACGAAGCTCCGAGCCGTCGTCATAAAGAAAGACGTAGAGAAGATAGCTGAAGCTATGGAGAATGAGAGGTCTCTGATACAGAATGACGTTCAGAGTTTAGGACAGTCTGAGCTAGATACGACTACAAAGAGAGGGATTCTCGAGACTCTTCTCAGAAAATGTGCAGATAGGATTCGACTTCTAGAGACCTTACAGCAAGAGTCTCTTCAGCAAGGAGCACCCCTCGATGCAAGGATCGAACAGTGTCTTCTCGCATACATGAAGGAGACACGAGAGATTGTCGAGTCGTATCTCAACCTGAGTGAAGAGCTTAGAGAGGAAGAGGCTGGCTTCGTTGTAAAAACGATTAGCCAGATGACTCAGAGACTACTTTTTGTTATAGCTCAAACTCTTAAGGAAGTCTTTGGTGAGTCAGATCCGAGAATAGAGGTCTTCAAACAGAAGCTCAAAGAGAGGCTTCCTCGGATTGCAGATGAATAACACGTACTTCCTGTCTAGTCTAGAAAATATGAACAAGGGGGTGTCGAGGGGTCGACTAACAGAGCTGCGTAGTTCTGGCGTGCCGCAGTTGGTCGAAGGGCTGCGTTAAAATCGACCGAACAAAAGTGCAGTGCCTTTAACTGCTAGCTACGTTCTTCAATAAGGACGTCGCCGAATCTGTCTATCTCAGGAGACCGATCTCGGCGTAAGAGATGCCTGAGACAGTCGTAGTCGAGCGCTCTCTTAGACTACAGACTGTAAGCTTTTGAGGGTATTCTGTTAGAGCTGTGCGTCTCACTTGGCAGCTCTAGCGGAAGAAAAACTCTTACGTGAGACTACGCACGTAGTTCAGGCTGCGTGCGGCTCTGGGTAGGACAGCGGTTCGAGTCCGCTCACCTCCACCATTTTATTTTTTGCCAACCGTGTTTTCAAGCTAGCAAAACGAGTAGGGAAAACTAGCATTTCCGATGTTTTTCTACGAAGGAGATGTAAAATAATAGCACGAAGTGCCGTTACACTTTCTTCAGTAGGACTTGGAGGTAGAGCCAGAAGTCGTTAGGGCCTATAGATCTAATTGTTATTTTGACGAGAATGTCGTAAGGCGGATAGTCCTCTCTCTCGATGGTATACCGCATACAAGTGTCAGAGATCTCGAAGACGCTGAAAATTGTATGTACTTCTTTTGTGTGCGTGTCCCTACCGAAGTAGTCACTGACGTTTATAGTTACGCTGTAGGTTTTTGAAAACTCGCCGGAGAACTCGAGTCTGTCATATATTCGAAAGCCGACGATGGCTATATCGCTAGCGAAAGTCGTTTCCGGTAAACTTATGATCAGATAGTTTCGAACACTACTGATCCAACGGTAGTTGTTTTCCTTCTCTATGAAGCTCATAGAGTCGTAGTCGATAGGTCTCTGGAGCGATTTCTCGGTAAGTACTCCCTTTTTACAACGGACAGGAGAGTGCGAAATATAGGGCGGACTTGTAGTGTGGTCGTGATATATGGTTTGAGCCCATGTGTCTTGTCGCTTTCGCACAACAACATCTCTCGGAGCGTAAAACTTTAGATAGTCGGCTGTCGATTCTATGTACGCTCTGTCTTCAGTCTTACTTGACTTCGGGTGGTCTATGTATAGGCGACGATCTCTATCGAAATATGGTATGGTCTCGTCTCTCGTACCGACTCTGCGGCTATCGACTTTAAGAGCATCTCGGAAGCTTTTCTGAGAATCGAGTAACTCTTTTTTGATCTGAGCGAATCGTCGTTTATCCTCAACTCCTAAGTTGTAAGAGACCCGGCAGAGCAGAACGCCAGGCGCGTCACTGAAGTCCCACTCTAATGCGTATCCGTTCTCTACTATGTTCTTTCTTTTCTCTACGAGTATCTTGCGGACATATAAGTATTTCGGGTCCGGCTCCGCTACTGTTACGTCTATTGTTACGTCTATTATGTTTCCTGTAGAGTCAAAGTAGTAGGTAGTTCCGTCGATCGTTTCTCGCTCTCTTAGTCGCTTCCATGTCTTGTTCTCATCCGGCACGAAGACTACTTCTCCGTCTTGTATAAAGGCTCCAGGCCCGACCTTTATTTTGAAGCGTCTTGTGTTCTCGTCAGGGTACGTGTCCTCTAGCACTATGAGATCGAGACCGTAGAGTACACCCGTGTCTCCGTCGAGGATGTCTAGCATCCTCTTCCTTATTTCTTCGATTTTCGCCTCTTGCTCGTACTTGAGCAAATCAGCTGTAAGCTTTTGTCTTGGTCTTATGATCCAACGTTTCATTTGTAAAAAACAAAAGCTTTGTAGGCTCTGACATAGCGTGTTGTTATTGTGTACGTACCGTTGCTAGGTCCTGAAATCTCTATCTTAGTTACAGTCGAGCAACTCACATCTAGAGCGGAAACAAAACAAACACTGTTCTCTGTGAAGGATGGAACCGTGTTTGTTTTGTCTTGGCCAAGCTCATCTTCGTTTATGTAGAACGTTTGCGTGAAGACCTTGTACCCAGAGTCTATCCTTTGTATCGCTTTGTTCCAGGGACTCTCTACACGAAAAATCTGGATACTTCCTTCGGCTACTTGGTCTTCGCTAGTGACAGTATGTGTGTGGTCTAGCGCTGTGTAGAAGTCGGACCCTGAAAGCTCCAGAGTTTTGTCCTCCCAGTATCTGTCCCCGTAGGAGATGTTTAAGTTGTTTGCGACTTCGATCTCGTGGCGTGGTAGTCCTCCTTCCTTAGCTCTTGTCAGATGCAAAGGAACAACGCTTCCGACACTCTCAACGTTTGCTTTCAGGACTCTCGTCGAGAACTTTACTGGATCTATCTTCAACTGCTTCAGTACATAGTATTCGAGTAAATCTGTTCGATTTTGAGATCGGAGAACTTGCGCAATCTCGTCGTCACTTCGCGGCTTGTAAGCGTGGAACCCTTCAGAGTCGAAGTAGAACCGTGCGATGATTAGAAAACCGTCGTTTCTCCAAGTCTCTAGAAAGTATACCAGAGAGTTAGGCTCTAAACTAAAGAGACTGACGTAGTTTAAGTAGTACCCGCTTTCGCACTTCGAGAGATCGCTTGTGTTTAAGAGCACATCGATGGGCTTTATCCCGAGTATGTAGTTCCACCCCGTTCCTGCAGCCCAGATACGGTTCCCAGTGCTACCAGAGTAATATGTATGCGAGTCTATTGTGTAGACGCCTGTTGGGAGTGTCCACTCCTTGTTTTCGCCTTTCGGTATCTCTACTCTCTTTCCTTTTACAAGAAAGACCCCCGGCTTCACGACTACGTATCGATAGTACGGAGGAGTTTCGCGAGTTAGATGAGAGCCTTCGGGTTCCCATAGAACCTCTCCGCTGTCTCCGTCGAATAGGTCAGCATACCGTCTCTCTATCTCTTCTTCTATCGCACTTTGTTGATACTTGAGCAAATCAGCTGTAAGCTTTTGTCCTGGTTTTATGATCCAGCGCTTCATTCTAGCACTATTTCGTATACGTAGTAAGGTATCTCGACACCCTCTGCCGTATTTTTCACTACTAGACTTCGGTCCGACGTAGTCATAGTTCTAGCGTAACAGGTAAGGAAAACTTTTTGTGGAAAAACAAAGACTAGCTTCCGCTGTACGTTGTCTGAGAGTGTTTTTGTTACGGTTGGAGCTACCACAATTTCGTTCTTCACTATCTTTACAGACTTGCCTTCAACCGGGACAGAGCTCTCCTTAAAGTTGTCTGTAGACAACGTACTGAAAGAAGCTTCACATAACTTCAGACTCGGATCTTCCGCTGTATTCAGGTGTTTGTGTTCAAACCAAGAAATGAAAGATTTTTCGTTCGCGAAGATTAGCTTTTTACAAGCGAAAGACTTGTTCGTAATCGAGTATCTGTTGTACTTTCCGAAATGAAGATCTCCAGTCTTTACGTACAACAGATCGTCTTTAGTTTTGCCTTCGACAGCTTTTGAGTCGAAACCCTGAAGTTTCTCATCTGGTAGTATAACTTGAGATATCAGATCTGGCTGAGCTTCCGGAGCTTGAAATGCTCCTTTCCCAACTCTCGCTACGGGAACGACGCTTCCTCTATGCTCTTCTGGAGTCACTAGAAGAGTGTATCCCTGCTCAGCTTTTGCAGTATCTTGAGTAACAACGTCGACAGGAGCTACGTGAACTGTGTACGTGTCTCCCGGGACAGTGACGGACTCGGTTTCTTTGTAGTAGTCTTTTCCGGCGATGTTTCTAACTCTTTCTGACGCTAGTCTTTCATTGTCTCTCGGAAACTCGACTCTCTCTCCGTCTACGTAGACAACTCCTTTAGCGTCGCTTTGAAACTTGTCGATCTTCGTTTTGGAGCCATCAGCATAGTGCGGCTGGAGTCCACTCGAGTTTACGAGACCGTTCCCTATCTCTCCGAGATACATAAGGAACATCTCTCGGACGTTAGACTCCATCGCATCTTGTAGCTCTTGGAAAAGCTCCGTGTATAGTTTCTCGTTGTCTCTAATGATCCGTCTTTTCATATACGCTATGTATGACCGGTGCTATCTCTACTGGCAAAAACTTCTTGAGATATTTGTATACTGTTTCAGGTTTTACGATACTGTTGTATACGTTTACGACAAAAAGATACGTGAGCTCGTCTCTTTTAGGATAGATTCGGGTGCTGTCATCATCTAATACAGGATAGATTCGAGTGTTGTCAACTAAGGAACCGCTCAGACGGAGTGGTTCGAACCGCTTGAAGTTGTTGTATATCCCAGCAATCACTTCCATAACAGCGTTTACGTAGTCTTTGCTAGCTGTGAACCTGTTGTCTATGACTCTTAGCTGACTCAGCTTCGCTATCTTCAACGCAAGTCTTAGCCTCTCTGCGTCCGTAAGATCTTCAGCGAACCAGAACCAGCCGAGACTTTGTAGTGCTCCGCTGTGTTCTCCTGGAATCGAAAAGTTTCTGAGTTTCTCGACTAGATAGTCGAACGGCTTTACTACAGCTCTGAGCAACTGGTGCACATTCGATTCCTTCGACTCGTAGTCGTACAGTCTAGGAGAAACTATGTCCGGGAGAGCTTGAAAAGAGTCCGCTCTACTTACTTGCTCTATTTCGAAGTCGTGTAAGACTCCGAATGTAGCGTCTTGTCCTTTTATAAGTGACCAGAGCCTCCCGAATCCGTAAAACTGTTCTTTTTTGTAGACGCTTAGCGGCTCTGTCATTATTGTGAAGCGCACTTTCTCTGTCTCTCTCGGTATATCTATCTCGTAGTGTAAGAAGTCGGTAGCGCCACTCTCTCTGTCTGTGCTGTTTTTATAGAAATCTACAAAGAGACTTGTGCGGTAAGCATATGCTCCGTCGTCGTAGAAACCAATCACTAGTCTTACGCTAGAGAAGTCGTCGCTCCAAACGTAGAGAATCTCTGGAGTGTGTTCCACAATTCCGAGCTGCATTCCAAAGCTTACACCAGCTGTGACAGCCGTGTTGGAGCTTTCTATCTCAGTGTCCCAGCTGTTCTTCAGGTAAGTTACCCAGCTTTTCGGATAAGTTCCGACATACTTTTTCGGGTACGTAGTGCTCATTTGTCAGAGTTTAGGAGTAGTACCCAGACTTGCTCCCAATACTTGTTTCTAGCCTTGTCCGACTCTAGCCACGCTAAGACTTCTGACATTGTTTTCTGTTTCTTGCCGAAAGTAACCCACGGCCAGTCACTAGCGTTCACAGCGTCTGTGACCAAGTCTACGCTTGTAGCGTACTCTACAGGTTTGGCGTAGTCGTACAGAAAAGATTTTAATTGCTGTAACTGCTTGACTGTAGCCTTCGTGTACCAAAAAACGGAGACGTCTCCGTACAAAAACTCGGTGAATGGTCTCTTGACAACTTTGCCTTTCTCTACACTAAATGCAGCGCTCTTGCCCCCTCCAAGATAGATCCCAGCTCTGCAGATCTTAGTAAGAGGCGAAAACAGACTTACTCTCTTGTTAGACTCTACGCTAGGAAGTACGAAGAAAACGGAGCCTGGAGGGATGACCTTCAGGCTCTCAATTATCTTGGAGTGCGTCGGATTCTCCTCTAGTCTGCTCAGAACTCTTAGTGTTTTCATTCAGAGCACCTCCTTCGTCTCGTGTCGTGAATTTTCTCTCTATATATTGGTTAGAGACTCTGTTAAACAGAACTGCAGCTGTTGCCAGCAGAAGAAGCTCGTTCCACGACTCTCCGTACTTTATCCTACAGATAAGCAGTATCACCCAACATATGAATACAAGAGAGACAGACTTTCGGATTAGTCTTATTAGCGACTCTCGCAGAACTAAACTCAGACGCTCTTCTTTCATATAGAATTCCGGAGCCTATAATACTGTTCTAGGCCTTAACTGAAATAGTCTCTTAGTATCCAGTAGTCTCTCTGCATGTCTAACACTTTCTTCGGTATATCTAAAAGTTGTGCAGAGTGTATCCGAGCTGTGATCTTCCTATTCTTGTAGTCTAGGATGTATATTGTGTCTGTGCTCGGAACTTTGAAATCAGAACACAGACTCTTGACTAGATAAAAGGCTGGGCGCTTCTTCCCATCTGCGGATACTAAGCCACAGTGGTCCGCGAAGTAGCCGCCCTTCCTGTCTCTTATCGTATAGAAGAACACAGCTCTGGCACCTAGCTCAAAACTTGTCTCTACGATCTCTTTAAGGTTTATGTAGTTGGTATAGGGATCTTCCGGGACTACGCCTCCCATAGTCTTCGAGTCGTAACTTTCTCCGGTCTCGCTTACACACCTGTTGGTTTCTGTTATCCAGACAGGCTTCGTAACTAGTTTTAACTCAGTCCGTAAATGTTTCGGAGGGTAGCTTGGATGTAGGTTCAGCGCGAGATCGTCAAAATACGAGTCGATGTCTCTGTACTTTAGTCTGACTTTGAAGTAGAAGTCGAAAATTCCTCCAGCTAAGCACCCGAATAACACTCTTAGGTTGCAGATCTTTTTGATGATCTCGTAGCTTCTCATAAGGAGTCTCGCGTAGTCGTCTATTGTGTTCTCGTTTTGAGGAAAGAAGAGTACACAGTTAGGCTCGTTGCCTACCATGAAAGCTCCGATGACGTCGCCATATCTCTCATAGACCTTATGGATGAAGCCTTCCCACTTAGTGAAGTCGACTCTCGGATTTCCGAAGTTTGGCTGTAGAGTAAAAAGCCACTTCATCCGCAGCTCTCTGAGCATGCTAGCTATACCAGAACAGGTTTTGTCGAAGTTAGGATCGTCCCACTCTGGAGTCCACTTGTACCATCCGACGTTCAGTTCTCTGAAATACTCGAGATTTTCCGGATAGAGCCCGCCTGTGATGCCGATCTTATCTCTCATGTCCATTTGTTGAGCTCTTCCCAACTGAAGATTACGTCGCTGTAGTTAATCTTCTCTATGTCGAAGTCAGCTACCATCTCGTCAAGTGTCCGCTTTCTCCTCTCGACTTTTACTAAACTATGGAAAGCCCAGTTTAGTATGGACTCTGGACTATAGCCTTTGTCTCTTAGCTCTTCTACGGTAAGCCCGACCTTGCTTCTCTGGTCGAATTTTCGACCGTCTTTGTCTTTAACGAGCGACAAAAACAAGAACTTAGGAGGTCCTTTGTATTCCGGATTCAGTTTTAGCGCTAGCTCTGGAAGGTTCTTGTGTAGTGAGAGATACGTCGGTAGTGCCGCTATCAAGTCTTTTCCTTGGATGATCGTATCTACTCCGAGTATAACGTCGCAGCAGAAGCTATAGAACGCAAAGACGAGATCGCAATCGAGAAACGCTACTCTGTCTTTGTAGAAGAGAGGGAATAGTGCGACGAACCACCTGTATAGGCTGAGGTTAGTGGTGATAGTCTCGCCGGAGAGAAGCTCGACACTGTCTGCGTTTATAGATAGAAGCTCGCTGACTTTGTGTGTTACTGGGATTACGAAGCTTGCGAGTTCGTGTGTAGCGTCAAACCTGAATCCTAGCCACGAGAGATCGTCTGTATGAGAGATGGGCGTCCCTTTCAGTACGCTGTAGGCGAAGTCCTCGCGCAGGTAGATTTTTTTGTTGTGTTTCTTCGCATAGAGGTAGTTGGCTAGACAAGTCCGCACGTGTCCTAGATGAAGCTTTCCTGTTTGGTTGGGTGCGAACCTGAGACTCATACTAATACTATACCTTTTAGCTCTAAGAACACTTTGAGGTCTTCTGCTGGAATCGAGGTAGGTTCGATCTCGTGTAGCTTCAGAAACTTCCCGCCTATAAAGTAATCTCCGACTTGGACGTCTGGGTCGCTAACCTCGATCAACTCACTTCGGTCTAGCTTACGACTTGTGTTTACGAGGTACTCTACTCGGCGCGTTTTCGGGTTTACGTAAGCGTATCTCATACGTATTTTCTTAGAACATCTAGAAGCTGTTTGCGTGTTACGTTTATATGATACTTTTCTAGAACAGTTTGCTTAGCTTTTTTGCCTTTCTCTCTTGCCTCTGAGTAGTGATTGAAGACGTATCGCATCTTATCTATTAGGTCGCTCTCGTCGATCTGGTAGAGTTCGTAACCGATGTGTGTAGCACTGAAGCCGTCGTACGCTATCGCAGGCTTCATTCCTCGATCACGGACAGGAAAGCTGTTCTCCTCTGTCATATAGTCAGTGTGTGCCGTGTAGTATCCAGCTATAACAGGAAGTTCAAAATACATCGCTTCTAGTAGCGGAATATTCAGTCCTTCTCCTCTGCTAGCAGTCACGTAAGCGTGTGCGTTTCTATACAGCCAGTTTAGCTGTTTTCGACTTAGCTCTCTGTTACAGAAATAGATCTTCGGCAGTGTGTACTTCTTGTACCGAGCGAGCACTCCTGGACTGAAACTGGATCTCAAAACTAGACACACATCGTCTCTGTTCTTGAACGCCGTTCCGAAACTCTGTATTAGCACAGGAATGTTTTTGCGACTTTGAGGAGTCACTATACAGAGGAAAACGAACCGGCCTTCAGTGTTCAGTGTCGGAACTGGCTCCACGTCCTCTAGAAGCTCTGTCGGAATCGAAGCTGGGACAAAGTGAACGTTTCGGTGGAACTGCTCGAGAACACTCTTGAAAAACGACGACGGTGTGATAAGAAAGTCAAACTCTTTAGCTATGCGTGTCTGAAGGAAGTGCTTATCTCTCTCTGTCAGATAGGGCGTCTCTGCGATAAGCTCGAAAACTCGGACTCTAGCATTTACGCTTATTTTCACTCCTCTCATGCTAGTAGCTGGAAGGTAGACGTAATCTATGTCGACTCTCTCTGAGCTGTGTTTTACGAGACTACAATCTAGAGCTCTAGCAACTTGCTCTGTGTAGTCTATAACTCTCGGATGAAACTCGTCGCTATCAAGCTCTTTGTATCGCTGTGTCAGCTGACGGCGGAGTCCGTCTCTACATGTTACAGGAAGAGGACCTAGTAAAACACAGACAGCTCTCTTGAGACTCTGTCTTTCACGGCGGAGCTTGAAATTGTAGCCGAAATACGTGTTCACTGAGATCACTTTATATAACTCTGTGTCTCGCTCTTGAGCCCACTCTTCTAGCGACTTCACGACTAGAGGCCCTTTAACGTGTGTTCCGGAGCTTCCTATGTGTTTGGCTCTGTCAGAAAAAGGAACAACAACAAGCTTTTTCTCTCTCTGTATTACACTAAAAACGAGCAAGTCCCAGCCTGTGTGAGGTATCAGTTTGTGTGTCTCTGCAAACTTTCGAAACGCGTCAGGCCGCAAGCGTGACTGGAAGTACTCATCTATCAGAGGATCTATGTACTTCACGAAAAAGTCTCTTTTGAGACAAGATCCTGCAGGAGACCAGTGTAAGTCGAGGCGGTAAAGGCGATCATCGTCTCTGCTCCGACATACACTCATTTCGCTAACCGCTACGACTTCTGGCTCCTTCTCTAGAGCGTCTAGACAAAACTCGAAGAGGTCTTCAGAGACTATGATGTCTTCCGCTATGTAGAAACACAGATCGTAACCTCTAGAGAAAACCTCTCTTAGCAATAAAAGTGCAGCGTCTGGGCTTCCCACGTTAGAGTACAAAAACTCTACGTCTCCGAGTTGTTTGTAGAGTTTTACTATCTCGTCCTTAGTTTCATCTGGTGCATCTATCTGTACGAAGATCTTTAAGTCTTTCGGTTTTCTCGCTCGCAAGATTGACTCAACACTCGGCTTAGCGTAATGCGGACGATTGTGAGCTAAACACGCGAGCGCTATTTTGTTTCTCCGTGCTCTCACGACACCCGACATTTCTTGTTGGCCTCGGTAGCAGCTCAGAACACTTACTTTGAAACCTTTGGCTTCCAGAAACTGAGTTACACCTTTCTCGTCGTAGCTTAGAGTCCAACTTTGGGTTCTAAGCAGATCGTTCAGAGAGCTCCCACCGTGCCACTCTAGCAAAATCTCATCGACCTTATCCAGTAGTTTCGAGCTTGACAGGATTCTATACTCGCTACCTTCACAGTCGAGCTTTAGCAAGATCTTTCCTTCGAGCTTCTCTAGGATCTTATCTAGGGTCGTAGTGGAGACCTCATGACCATCTTTCTCTACTCTTGCTCTCGGTGTTTTACTCGGACTTGATACTTTAACTGTAGTCTCTGTATCCCAGACCGCGAGGTTATAGAGCTCTACTTCTGGATAGCCACCTACATTCTTTTTCAAAAACTTGTAGTTTTCTGGGTTTGGCTCAAAACACAAAATCTTTTTAGCCTGTCTTCGTAAACAAGCTAGAGTGAACAGACCGATGTGCGCACCAACGTCTACTATGTAGTCGAACTCGGAAAGAGTCTCAGGCAGCTTATACTCAGCGTTGTTTTCTACTATCTTGCTGTAGAAAGCTCGAGAAACTGTGTCTTTCTTCATAAAAACTTTTCGTTTGAGGACGACATCGAAGGCAAAATCTAGTGTCTCGTCGAGTGGTCCTAGTTCGTACTCTCTTCCTCTCGGTATCTTTTCTACTACAGCGTTCTCGTCTATTAAATGCTTATATCCTATAGGCTGTTGTTTGTTGTCAGGGTCTACTGCTCTGAACTTTCTATAGCGATCTACTCTAATCTCTCGCGTTAGGTTACTGAGATCATAAACGTTGAAGTCGTAGAGTTTGCTCTTTGCGCACTGTTCTGGAGGTGCCCACGGTACGTGTAGACTCGCTTCGGGGTAGTAACTCTGAAGCTCTCTCGGTAGTTTGAACAATACAGTCAGTAAAGCGTTAGCGTAGATTCCGTTTGCACGGTACTGGTCGAAGCCATTCCATAGATATTTTCGGAAGATGTTAACACACTCGACGTTCTCTTCTTCGGCTCGGCTGCAAACGTTAGGCAGTTCTTCGAGGAATCTCTTCTCGAAGCGCATGTCAGCGTCTGCTACGAGCGCCCACTTTTTCCCAAGCTCTATAGCAGCTTGGATGAGAGCTTTCCTGTTTTCTACCCCGTGAGAGAAGTAG
>Ga0272449_1002190_pt1 | contig 18513 bp, 15 predicted proteins | sample YNPCB0241_FD_198679 | JGI IMG/M metagenome (GOLD analysis project Ga0272449, IMG submission 198679) | Hot spring sediment microbial communities from Yellowstone National Park, WY, United States - YNP-CB-024-1 | ecosystem: Environmental > Aquatic > Thermal springs > Hot (42-90C) > Sediment... | reverse complement strand
GCAAAATGCTTGCAAAGATCAATGAAAAATTATAAATATCTTAAACACACAATGCTAAACATTAAAATTATGGAGGTGGTAGAATGGATCTGGAACTGACGCAAATCCAGAAGGATATTCTGTACGCGTTGATAACGCTGTACAAAAAGAAATCGGGAGGTTCGATAAAAGGGGAGGAAATTGCGGAGCTCATAAACAGAAATCCGGGAACAGTAAGAAATCAAATGCAGGCCTTGAGGGCTCTGGGATTGGTTGAGGGCGTTCCCGGGCCGAAGGGAGGATACAGGCCAACTTCAAAAGCCTACGAACTCCTATCAATTACAAAGCCGGAGGAGAGCGTTGCCGTACCGGTGGTCGTGAACGAAACTCTGATAGAAGACCTTTCCGTCGAGGAAATCGACCTGCCATCGATTTCGAATCCCGAGGTGTGCCAGGCCAGGATAAGGCTTCTTGGAGACGTTCGAAAAATCGTACCAGGAGATCGCATCTCCGTTGGTCCAACGCCGGTAAATGAGATCGTAGTTCAGGGCAAGGTTGTTGGCAGGGATGACACATCAAACACTGTGATCATCGACATTGACAAAATCGTGGCGTTGCCTAAAGACACGGTAGGAGAGCACATGTCTTCTCCGATAGTCACAGTAGATGCGAACGCTAGGGTTTTGGAAGGGGCAAAACTACTGGCTGAGAAGGAGATTTACTGCGCCCCGGTAAAAAAGGATGGAAAATTTGTGGGTATCTTTACCTTGGATCACGTCGCCAAGGCTGTGGCAGAAGGCAAGATAGATGCGAAGGTTGAGGAAGTGATGAGACCGAAAATAGTGCTCGTAGAGAAGGACACGAAGATAAGGGAAGCGATAAGACTGATGAGAGACGAAAAGGTTAGAATTCTGGTGGTAACTGATCGCGGGGAGCCAGTTGGAGTAATAACAGATCAGAAAATCCTGACAAAGCTAGCTCCCGAACAATGACTTTCTATTTTTAATTCTTGATCCTAGGGCTAGAAAGCTTAGAATCGCTCCGAAATACAGACAGCTTTTATATCCAAAGTTTTCCGCAATAATGCCACCGATAATAGACCCGAGGATCGTAGATAGATATATCGTCGAATTAAGGAACCCAGCAGCGCTGTTCCTTTCTAGATTGTTTTCAAGAACGATCCTCAGAGCTCCGACATACATTGCACTCCAGCCGATCGCAATAAGTGGCTGGATTGCCAGAAACTCATGTGCTTGGGTGGCAAATGAATAAAGTAGGAAAGTGAGCCCGGAGAATACAGTTCCAAGGTTGAGTAGAAACTGGGGATTAAAACGTTCGATCCTTTGCATTATGATGAACTGGAGAAAGGAGTTCATGAAGTAGATAATGCCAATCCAGAACTTAGATATACCGATTTCCGTGAGATAGATGGGAAAAATGAGCCATACTGCACTGGCGCCGACGTGTCTGATGAAAAATGCGAGGTAAATCGAAAAGTTCTGTCTTATTATTGTCAGAGAACTCCTCGGCCTGCTGATTTTCTGCGCTGGAAAACGTTCTCTCAGGATCATCAAAAAAGCCAGAAAGAACAAAAATGCCCCGAATGCGAATATCCTCTGGTAGAACATAATGAATCCGGCAATCAACTGACCAAATGCCCAACCGAGGCTGCCGAATGCGGAAAAAGAGCCCACATTTCTATTTTTCTCATAAGCGTAGCTCACGAGAGCTGCGGGAAATATGCCAATCGAAAATCCAACCAAAGCTCTGACAACGAGAAGCTGGGCTGGAGTTTTAACAAGACATTGTGCAAAAAAGAATATTGAGGAAAGAAGCAGGCCGGAGAGAAGGATGATCTTTCTGTTGAAAAAAATCTGAAAGTCTTCCGAATATGCTAGAGGCCACGAAGGTGGAGAGGCTGTATGTTGAGGCTATGATTCCGACTTCAATATCAGATGCCCCGATTTCCTTTGCAAAGACGGGGATGAAGAGGAGTGACGAAGCTATTGAAACCTGAGAGAGAAAGTTTATCAGTGGAGCGCGCATTAAGACTGCATAAAGTCTTTCGATTTAAAAATTCTGTTTTCCCTGGCCCATAATTCGGCGGGACTCATATTCTTTTTACCATGAATTCAAATCTTTTTCTGTATCCCAGCCTTCTGTAGTATTCCCTCACACCCACCCCGCTTATTACCGCGATTTTGTCAAATCTCTCCTTTGCTATTTCTTCAGCACACTTCAAAAGCCTCTCCCCGAATCCTCTGTGCTGGAAAGCTTGGACCTTTCCTATCGGCGTCGCCTTTCCGTAGACGTGAAGTTCTCTGACAAGCGCGCAGTCCTTTAAAACATCTATAAATGGATTTGACGGAAATCTGAGCCTTATAAATCCAACAAGGGCATCGTATTCCGGGATTTCATAGGAAATAAAAAATTCTCTTCCTCCTGATGCCTCATAGTCCGCAATTTTCAGCTCTGCTTTTCTGTATTCTTCTTCCTTGACACCCCTGTGCCCAACCTCCCTGCATCTTATGCACCTGCATTCTCCTCCAAGCTCTCTCAGTCTCTTCTGCACGAGCTGTCTGATATTTCCGGCATCAAGGCCGATGGCTTTGTTCACTGGTATGTCCCTCTGGATTCTCTGAACTCTCACCCATTCGGGAAAGTCCATCTTGGCTCTTGCAATCAGCTCGACAACTTCCCCGGTTGTGTAGGGTCTGTATTCCCCTCTCCTCCACATCTCATACAGCTTGGTCCCCTCCACAACCACTGTGGGGTATATCTTGAGGTAATCCGGTCTGAAATCAGGATTCGAAAATATATACCTGAGTGTTTTCAGGTCCCTGTCAAAATTCGACCCCGGAAGTCCGGGCATTATATGGTAGCAGACCTTGAATGCAGAATCTTTCAGCAGTCTTGTGGCCATAATCGTATCTTCAACCGTGTGCCCCCTCTGGATTCTTTCCAGAACATCGTTGAAGATGCTCTGAACTCCCAGCTCCACCCTGGTAGCTCCGTATTTCAGCATCTCTATTATGTGTTCCTCCCTTGCATAATCTGGACGCGTTTCAAAGGTAACCCCGACGCATCTAACTTTTGCGCGTTCATTTTTCTTTTTTGCCCTATCTAAAGATTTTTCAATCTTCGCCCTGCTGTTGAAGGTGTTTAAGGCATTGAAAATGTCGACTACGAATTTTTCCTTGTAGTCGGTGTTGCGGGCTATAAAAGTTCCGCCCATTACAATTATCTCTGCCTTGTCTATGTCATGCCCAATTTCGCTCAGTTCTTTCAGCCTTGCCGAAACTTGACGATATGCATCGTAATCATGCTGTCTCCCCCGCTGAGCTGCCGGTTCTAGTCCCGTATAGCTCTGGGGACTGTTGAATTCAACACCCCCGGGGCAGGGGACACACTTTCCGTGGGGGCATGGAGCTGGAGAGCTCATAACGGCTATGACGACTATCCCGCTCAAACTTCGAACTGGCTTCAGCTTCAGAATATCCCTGAGCTTATTGTAGACTTCCGTTTCTCTCGCTTGTTGCAGTATTTCAACATTGGAGGGAATCCTTATACCGAATTTTTTCGCAAGTTCCCTCTTGATTCTTAGTGCGTCTTCAGCATTTTTGGCTCTTCTCGCAATTTCAAAAGCTATCTCTCTGATCGCAATTCCCTCCATTTTCTTATATGCCTTCGGAAATGTTTATAAATTTATTTGACAACTCATAAAGCCGGGGTTGCAGAGTGGAACTGCGCCAGCCTTGAGAGCTGGTGCCTTTTTGGGCGCGTGGGTTCGAATCCCACCCCCGGCGTTTTTTTGAGATCTCAGCGGAGACGTGAGGAGAGCAATACTTCAAGAGGTAAAAGACAAGCTTGGCTTTAGCGATGAGAATACTGGGCTAGCTAAAATTCAAACAAAGTTTGAAGTTAAAAATTCAAACATCAAAAACTTTAAAAATGTAATCTATAGAATAACGATATGGAGACTCTTAAAAAAGAGGCTAGAGGAAGAAATGAAAAATGGAAAATTTAAGTTCTTCAAAAAAAACTTGACGAACAGGATGAAAATTCTAAAAAATCTTTTCTTAGACAACTCTTCGAATTCTAAGGAATTCCAAAGCTTTTAAAAGTATCAAAAAACTGAGTGGTCTATCTTTGATCACTAGCTCAGTAGTCTCCTCAGATTCAACTATTTTCCTGAGTATTTCCCCTAGAGTACTTCTGATTGTTTATGCAGTTGAGAAGCTACAGTTTCCTGTTGTACTCCGTGTAACTCAGACAGAGCTGGCAAAAGCCTTTCAAGTTAATATAAAATAAAAAATAACTAAATTATATAAGACAGATTCCACTTTTTGACAAAAGATTGCTGGTTACTTAAAGATTTATTCCATCCACTATCTAATTTCGCAAGAATTTTGCCATAGATTTTATCCTCCAATAATTTGCGAAACTCTGAAAATGCATTAATCTCCTCAGACATTGAAGTAATCTCTCTAAGTCTCTCCAAAAGTCTTTCTATATTCTCATACATATCAGTATTGGTGATAAGCATGGGCAATAAAGAAGGTGCTAGAAGTTTTATATGGTGATCTCTCTCCAAGAAACACTTAGATGAGAATTCCTTTAACAAAACTCCCCCTATTTTCGGATTTTCCAGAGTAGAGTATACACTTCCTAGCTTTCTTTTAATGGATAATATTTTTCCTAGTACTAATTCCTTAAATTTTTCTACTTTTTGCTTTTCGCATTTTATTGAATAGTAATAGCATTTTGATGGAAATTTTAGTTTAAAGTCACACACATTCCCACAGATAGCCAATGCCTGGATATCAAAGTGGGCATCCAGCTCCTGTAAGGCCATAAAGTATCCATGAGCCCCCTCTAGTATGGGCATCTCTTCTAGTATTAATATTCCTAATAGATGTGTGATCACTCTTTTCCCTGCTTTAAGGTGATCTCGATAACAACTGAAATTTTGGTCGGAAAACTCTTCCAAAGGTAAGAATACATTTAAATTTATTTCTTTTATATTCTTGTTTGAGGCGTCAAAAGCCAAGGCTGTAGCATTATCTGAAAAAATACCTTTAAGCCTTTTTCCAAGAACTGGAATCTCTCGGTATTTAGCACTTTTTAGAATTACAGTCATTGTGCAAGGTGAAAGAAAAACTTTCCTCGGCGAATGAAACTCAGCAATTTCATGGGTTATGAAAGATAAAGGAGAGGGGATTATAAAGAGGTTATCTTTTGAGAGAGGTCTTATTAGTGCCAACAGGAGAGGTGAAAGTATTTGGAGAAAGGTAAAGAGATTGGTAACGTTTTCAATTTTACCTTGAGTGATAAACGAACCCAATAGTTCTTCTCCTATTTTAGAGCGTTTCCCTTTTTTTCTGGAGAGTTTCTCAATCCAAAAAGAAGAGTCAATATCAAGTTTCTTTTTTTCTCCAGAAAATCTAACAGCTCTTATTGAAAGAAAATCCGGAAAAACTAAAATAAAATGATCATATTTGCTCACAAATTCCTCAACCTTATAACGTTGTATTGAGAGAGCATAATGTTTAAGCAGCAAAACTATGCCTGGGAATACATGCAAACCAGCTAATGGAACTAATGAAACTCCAGAATTTGATTTTTTTTCAGATTTTTTTTCAAATTCTGCGTCCAATGTGGCAACTTGATCAAGTAAATCTTCAATTATGCGCTCTTTACTCTCGCTCAAAGGCCTCACCATTTTCGAGCTCTTTTCTTTCAAGCTTATCTGCATCTTCGGGTCGTATGTTCCGAATTTCAAAATCGTTTATTGAGGATAAATTGCTGAGATTTTGACTTGTCTTTATCAACATTCTACGGTCAATTATATAAAACTTATAATGTTTTGGATTTTTCAAAGTATAAATGTCGATATTAGGATAATTTAAAATGTTTTTGTATTTTGATGCAAACTTCTCGTATGTCATAAGTACAATTTTTACACCTTTTCGTGCCAATTCTGCTAAAAATTTTGCTCCATCATCGTCAATGTATGGAGAAAAGGCAAATAAACGCTCTTTAGCTTGATTGAGTATTGCCAACCCGAGTCTATCACCTCTGCCCTTTATTTCTTCACCTAACAATATCTTCAAAAAGTGCAGTGATAAGTTTAGAGAAAGATTGAGATTCTGTATTAATGGTTTTTCGCAACGTCGTTCAAGCATAATGCAAGCTGTGCAGCCATCAAGGCATGTGTTAATACCCGAGCTTGTAATAGCATCTAGTAGTGCATCTCTAACGTCTTCAATATCTAGCTCTTTAGCGATTTTCTTATCTTCTCCACTTAAAACAAGATGATTTACAAATGTTGTTATATCCATCACCAAACCCTGATTTACGAAATTTTCATACTTTTCTCTTATTTTGTCAACCATAGGACCTAGCTCACTTCTACCAATATCCTTCCTTTGTTTTTCTGCAAAGTTCCCTAATTCTTCGATGTGTTTGCTAAGCGAGTGCACCGTTTCTTTTACAAACTGATGGACCATATTATTTAGAGTGCCGAATTTGATCTTTGCATGTAGAGGTATATCGATAGAACCAAGCATACTATTTTCTGCTATAGCTATTAATAACTCACCTTCTTCTGATTTGTCGTAAATATAAAGTAAGTCGTCTATCTCGATCTCTAGCGAATTTGAAATAAACGTAACAAAAAGGTGCGCAAGTGTATGACATGTTACATCAATTAAATAATCTCTGAGCCTAATGTAAATATCCTCTTTTTTGTTTTTAAAACTTTCAAAATCTTTTAAAATTTCCGTGCTACTTTTACTTAAGAAACCAAACGCATTTAAACCTTCTCTGGTCTTATTGTAAATGTAAAATTTTGATAGCAGTATTTTATCTATGCTAACTTTTTTATTTGGATGCAAAACAGTGACCTCTGGTTTTTGCGAATTATTCTCATCAAATATGGAATCTATTATTGCTTCCAAAATACTAGTAGGTATTTTGAAGCCAACAATATTTGTTTTCGGTAGATTCTCTATTATTGGGTTCTTGAATTTTGCCTCAGTAATCAGACCCTCGGATATTACTGTTGGCATATACCATTGGGCACTATTATACTTTTTCCGAATTCGCACACCTTTGGCAGCTAAAGGTTTTAAGAATACAAAATCAAAATCCTCTTCGAGCTTGTTTTCATGGAAGTTGATTTTTTTCTCAGAAGTTACAAAAACTTTGGGAAAGAGTCTTCTACTCCGGTTCCACTTATCGCATTTATCTCTCTGACGGCCTACTATGCACTCTTTTACAAATGGGCATGTTAAATCATACGGATCGGTGGAAATGCCAAGACCTCGCGAGCAGAACCAAACATAGCTCAAGTTTGTTGCACTGTACGTTACCGTAGTCGCTTTACCCTTAATCTTCTCCACGTATTTTTTATACTCTTCTTGGACTTTAGTAGTGTTGTATTTGTACTTACGAAGCTCATCAAAAAGTTTTTTAGAACCATATTTCACAAACACAGGAGTTCCACCGGTTTTTATTTTAACAGTAACACTCGCATTTTTTAGCCGAAACAAGTCTTTAGGCCTAACTCGAATTAGTTTTCTATTCTTATCAAATTCAGCCGTTTCTTCTATCACTTCTTTAGGTTCGATTATACCATTCTCAAGTCCTATAAACCAGATACACCTCCCCTTAATGCCGTCCACTTCTTTGTAAATAGGTTCGAAGGGGGGATAGCGAAGAAACAACAGCTCTATTGGCAGAGATTTTTCTTCTTCTTCATCAGGCCATATTACCCCTTCTATTGTTGTTTCTTCTGTATAAAGATCCCCAGAGACACTACGCAATCCAGAAATCTTTGCCACAAGTTCATGAGCCCATATATCCCCTCCAAACTTAAGAGAGTTCAAGAGATCGATTATCTCTGGCGTTATGCCTTTAGACTGATCTTTCATTTTATCTGCCAAGTCTCTCAGCTCTAGGCTCTCTTCCTCTAATTCAACAATTATCTTTTTTAGATTCACAATCTTTTTGCGAATCTTTTTGTGAGCATCTTCTTCTCTGCCTCTGAAAACTTTGTGATTATTCAAAATTTCATCTTCTTTTGTTTTACACAAATTTTCGAGCTCTCTTAAAATGTAAATAATTTTATTTATATTGTCCACAAATATACTATCAACTTCATTTATTTCATTAAAATGCTTTTTAATATCCGTGTACTTATCGTTTAGTGCCTTAAAAAAATTCTGATCTGAAATATTTTCTAACTCTGAGATAACTTTGTCTGCTTGCAGTAGATAGTCTCTTATTCGTCCTAAGCGATCTAGTATCTCATTCTCGTCTATAACCTCTGTGCCCTCTTTTCTTTTAATTATTTCAGCTATTTTTTTAAGGTATAACCTTAAATCCTCTTGCAAATCGTTTTTTACCATTTAGATCTCCTCCAAAATGTTTTCTATGAACGCTAGTAAATCTCTCTCACTTTTTATGGGCCCTTTGCTCCCCTTACTTGCATACGTGGGTAATCCCTTTTTAGCTACTCTAGCTATGCTTTCAATCAGCATAGCGCGTTTGCGTATCTGTGGGTTATCGCTTGTGACAAAAAGACTATAACTTTCGCCGCTCATCTTCGACAGAGCTTTTATAAAGTTTTCATCGTAAATTCTAAGCATCTCCGTTGGTATTGCCCGAATTAAAAAAATCCCCAGAACAGTATTCATCGTCTTGTCTCGCCTACCTCCTCTCCCTACCCTTTGGATTAGCGAAATGGGATTATCTAGTCCCACATTGAAAACAAAACTAACACCATCATAGTCTACTCCAAGCTCAAGAGATGATGTTGAAAGGACCACTAGACCTTTTCCTTCGCGTAACCTTCTTATCAATTCTCTTCTTTCTTCCTTGGAAAGTTGACTATGCATTTCGCAAACTCTTTTTTCTAGTTCTTCGTATAGGTCCCCATTAAGAGTACGCTCACGAACTTCTTCTCTGCTCTCAGCCGAAAGATAGTGCCAATAGCAGTATGGTTCCAAAGAGCTGAGCTGATTCGATAGGTGGTCTTTTGGCTCACCAAGCCTTATATTTTCTATATATCCGCTGTGAACGCGCTTGAGCTCTTTGAGATTATTGATAAAAAGTATAGACTGCGGAGGTTGTTTTATCCCGCATCTTTCATAGGCATAAGCCAAAAAAGCCATCAATACGCTCCAAAGCTGGCAGTAGGTGTTCCAAGAATATTGTGGATTCATAACAAGGTAGCTAAGAATTGTAAGCTTTTCTCCTACTAAATTCCTTCTAATCGACTCATCAAAATCGTATATCTCACAGTTATTGTCTCTAGAAAGTTTTGAAATAAATGTTTTAGGTTCAGGTATCGTTGCTGAAGAAAAAACTAGATCTAAATTGTCACTATTCATTTCTTTTATTATATTAATCAACGAACTAATAATTCCACCACCTAATCCTCTATATTCATGAGCCTCGTCAAATACTATCAGACCGATGTTACTCAAAGTTCTTACATTAACATCTTCCGTTGTGCTATCAAGCAATCTCGTCTCTAGTGCCCACGGATTTGTTGCTATTATATCTGCTTTTTCAGTTTCACTTCGTAGAGTTTTTACAAATTCATATTTTTCTTTGCAATTTTCACATGCTATTCTCCCATTCTCGCTAAAAATGAGCGTTTTGTTTTCACAATTTGGACAGTTAATCCCCCTAAATGGTCCTCTGGCATCTTCCAGCTTTTTTAAGGTATCGCCATCCCTGATTGCGAAAGTGAGAGTTATATCATACGGTTTTAAATACTTATTTGCAATCCTCAGCAATTTTATTAACCTGTATGCTTGGTCTACTGTAAGGGTTTTTCTAGGGTAAACGAGTAGAACTCGCTTGTTCTTCTCTCTTTCCACAATCCGAAACTTTATTAACTTGGCCAATAAGTAAAAGAGATAAATCTCCGTTTTTCCCGCTCCTGTAGGAGCTATTAATGCGTGTGTACTTTTTTCAGACTGCAACATGTTGCGAAGGACAGTAGATTGATAAATATCCAAACCCGAATCTTTCAAATAATCTTTAATTATTGATATGTAGGTCTTTGCTAAATCCACATTATCGAAGAACGAAAAGATAGCATTATTCAAATTTGAGGAATATTTATCTCCAGTTTCGCTTGGGATAATTCTTCTATCCTTTTTGGACGGTATTTGCGACTTTAATAATGCAAACTTACATGAGAGTGCATAAGGAGGCCTGCCGTACTTAGTAGTTATTTGAGAGCTTCTAACGAGAACATCCATATGAAGGCTACGTAACTTAGTGGAGTCACTATCCTCAGATCTGTTTGGCACACGAATCAAAAAACCTTGTTTAATCAGAGCCTCTATCATCTTTTCTGGGTCATTAAACCCTTTTGCTCTTAAAAGTTCTTTTAAATCGTTTTTATTAAGACTATATCTCGGATTTGCTATTGGATACCATTCTCCTTCCTTTATTTCTGAGCTTGCAACAATGCTAGCTTCTTTCTCGACAATCGTATGGTAGGCCTTAGCTAATTCTTCGGAACTCATCATTAAACAATAATTACTTAAATCGTATTTAATTTTTACTTCTAGAGGCGATATGTTGCTAGATAGTGCTCCTGGAGATTTAGTGTCTGAAGTTATTTTAGAAGTTAAAAAAGAGAAGGGAAGGAGATTACCTATCCATGGAGTCCATAGATGGTGGTCAAGAAGATTTTCGGCCGTTTACAGGTTTATTTTAGGCGCATATTTATTAGAGAATGAAAAACATGTGCTCGAAGCAATACATCACCCAAAATTAATGAGGGAGAAAGCAGTTAGAAAAGTTTATTTTGAACCCTTTGCTGGAGGGGGCACAGGTCTCGCAGAAGCCGCTTTGGCCGGATTTAATGTATACGGGGTGGATATAAACCCTGTTGCGGTTATGGCTACAAAAGCGAGCCTGTCAATTGTATCAAAGGGCATACCTGATAATTTCGCTCAGACCTGCGAAAAAATAATATCCAAAGCCCAGAGTGAATTAAGAGAAATTTGGGAATTTAACGGGAAGCTAATTTCGTACATTTTTGTTTCGAGAGGACGAATCCCTACTTGGTTGTCAGTTATTGGAGAGAAAAAGATAGTTTTGTGTCCTCACTGCTATAAGATATTTGAAACAGCTGAAACGAATAATCTGGAAATTATTTGTCCTTTTTGTGGTGAAGAACTTGAAGTCACGAGTAAGCCGATAGCATCCCTACCCCCTAATGCACCAGAAATTGTTTCAAAATGGAGGGCTTTTGCTTTAGAGTTGAGATGGTACAGTAACAAAAAATGGGAGAAAGGGTACTCTAGCATAGTAGATTACAACCTATTAAGATGGATAGAGAATACTATAGAAAAAACGCGTAACCTTTCAAAAAAATTGAAAGTCTTTTTTGAGGAGATTCCCAATTTTGGCGAGACCAACAGATTAAAGAGGGCAGATATTAAATCGGCTTTAGATATCTATGCACCACATCAGTTGGTTTCTTTTGCCGTTTATAGTGAGATCGTTAAAGATCTCGTCAGAGATAATGACGAATACGAACTATTTGCGGTAGCAGCTAGCGAGGCTAGCAAGTGCTGTAACTTGCTTGCCAAATGGTACCCCCCGCTTGGAGAATGCACACCTGCTGGGGGTGTAAAAGCTCTATGGGTTCCAGAATATACAGCTATCACAAATCCTTTGGCTTCAAGCGGTCTAAAACCACTTGCAAGAGGGACGTTGGCATCAGCTTTAAGGGCTCAGATAAGGGCTTCACATTATCTCGAGCGAATAGGAGGTACAAGTAAAGTTTCCACGACAGTAATATTAGGTGATGCACTAGATGTTCCGTTTCCCCGGAAAATCGACTTAATTGGATTGGATCCACCTTACGGTAAATTTGGGAGTTACGCCTCACTTAGTATCCCCCATTACTATATCCTAAAAGCGTTTAGCAATCTCGCAATCTTTAACTCATATAATTTGAAAACAATTGAGGCAAAAGAGCTCTCATCGAGGAAAAAAGACTTTCAAAATAAATGGAAAGTCATTATTGAAAAAATTGCACGAAGTACACATCAAAATTCAAGAGTAGTTCTAATGTTCACTTCAACAACAGTTGAGTTATGGAAAAATATTTTAGAACCTTTTAAAATATGCAATTTTATTCCTGTTGCTGTGTATTGGGTTCTAGGAGAGGGACCTAGTAATCTCACAGCTTCGAAGGTTAAAGGAATAAACCTAGTCGTCTTCAAAAAAACCAATACTGATGAAATGAACGAACTAATTCACATTGTACAGGAAGAGGTTATTAGAGAGGCAAAAAGAGTATTTAAATTAAATGAAGATTTGGAAAGAGAAGTTAATTCGAAGCTTCTTACTGCCTTAAAACAAGTTTTTGATATTGTATCTACTTATTAATTAACAATATGCGAATCAAATCACTCGAACCAGATTTTTTAAAATTTACTGTCTTCTCAGGATTGTAGTATCGATTCATTGGAAAGCCATACTACAGCTTCTTGATATCCAATCTGAGGCCCTATCTCCGACTTTCTGTTAGGGAAAAACCCTTAAAAGGGCTTTGGGGAAGCGCCTATAGTGCTGCTGGACAGGGTATGTAGGAGACCAGATTCCCATGAGCATGTAATATCTTTAAAGCGCACACCAAGACAAGTTCGCAAGTTGCGGGAATCAAACAAAGGTCGAAGAAGGGGAGAGACGGATGAATTCTGAAATCTTCTATGCAGCACGCGTGCTCGACGAGGCATACGAGCGGCTGAAGGATGCCTACATCAGCACTTCGGTTCTAGGCCCTGTTAGGCTGTACTCAGCCGCTGAAACGGCGGACAGGGAGTTCTGGGCACTCTTCTGTGCCCTGATCGATTACCAGATGCCCGTTGCCAGATTGCTGAACCCGATGCTCCTAGGTTTTGTTAGGCACATCGAAGGCAGGGGATTGAAGTTCCTCGATCTAATCTACGATGCTAAGCTTGCTGAAAAGGTCCTCAGCGAGTTCGAATGGTCATCCCCGAAAGGTCCAAGAGAGGGCTTTACCCACAGGTTCCTCAGGATCCGTGACCTGATAGACCTTCTGGCTGCCTTCAGGGGCATCTGCGATAGCTACGGCTCTCTGGGCAGTTTCGTTAAGAGTTCCTATGCCCTTCACTGCCACGAGCCCGAGCCGATGGAGGGTGTAATAAGGGACCTTCAGCGGGAGCTGCTCAACCATGGAGGGGGAATTGCAGTGCCGAGGCATACTGACTCCTGCATGAAGAGGTTCAACCTCTTCTTCAGGTGGCTTGTCAGACCATATCCGGATCTAGGCCTTTGGGGCTTCATCGATAGAAAGCATCTACTCGCCTCGCTCGACGCCAACCTGCAGAGAGTGGTATCTAGAGCCTTTGGCCTGAAGGTGAAACTTAACTGGCGCGGTGTTCTCGAAGCAACTGGCTTTCTGAGAAAGCTGAACCCTGATGACCCGACGAAGTACGACTACGTCCTCTCTAGGCTATCCATAATGGGCTACTGCGCCAAAGATTTAGCGAGATCTAAGTGCCTCCTTTGCCCGATAGTGAGCGTCTGCAAAGCTTCCGAGCCGCCAAGGCCTGTGGAAGTGGGGCTGCGAACTGAAGCGGAGACAGAGATACTGAAAAGATACCTCGAGATTTATGGACGGGAACTGGACAGGGTGTATACCGAATACCCGCTTGGCAGGTTTTCGGCGGACGCGCTTATACACAAAACCAGTTGCAGCGAATACGTAGTTGAAGTCGAGGAGGAGCTGAATTACACAGCCATAGGACAGGTTGCGACCTACAGGTACCTGCTCTACAAAATCCACGGCAGACTTGCAAAGCCCATGATAATCTGCAGGAGGGCAAAAAGCGAGCTGAAGGAGGCGGCCTGGATTGAGCAGGGGATAGAGGTTGTTGAAGTGCAGTGAGATCACGTTCTCGAGCATGTATGAGGTTCTGGAATGCTACTCTAATGACATCGTTTCACGAGCACCCGCACTAGAGTTTGCTCATGAGGTAGGAGTAGTGGAATGAATTTTTTCAGTCTCAAAAATGGATTTGATGCTCAAGAAGCAGGACGAAATGCTCAGGAAACAGGATGAAACTTGCCCGTTTGAACCGATGCGCTTTTGGCCTCTTCCCCCATTTTTAGCAGTTTCAATGCGATTTCGGTAATCTCCTCTCTGGAAAGGTTCCCTTCAGCCGCAGCTTTCAGAAGGTCATCCATCAGCCCCCTGCGCTCCGATCTTTTCGGCCAGATCAGAGCAGAGCCATTATTGCTAGAGGAAATCCGAGGGTTATGCTGATGAACACAGCATCTTCCCGCTATTTCTGCCTTGAATCTCAAAATTTTTTCTATCTCCCCGCAGTCTGTGACAATCGCATCTATGTATGTCCTGTGATTTTCTGAGAAATTCGAGATAGCCCTAAATCGCTACAGCCCCAGCCCGGGAGTAGAATACCCGCGGAGTGAATATTGCGGGACTTAGCATCTTTGCGACGGCAAACGCTTGCAACAACTGCAACTCCCGCGATACGGAAGGAAGAATTCAAGGCTTCGAAGCGATCTCCGCTGTAGCTGGGCTTCTTGCAGCGGCTTATCTGTTGAGAAGGAAGAATTAGATTTCAAATTTTTTATTTTTATGCGACAGGTAAAGATCCGGACTGCAACCCTCTAATGCCGTTTCTGATCGAAAAATATTTAGCCTTCCGAGTCCATTCAAAGCGATGGCATTGAAGATAACGATAACCGGCAAAGTCCACGGAGTCGGCTACAGAGCTTTCCTTCTTGAGGAAGCAGACAGCCTGCTGATTCCAAAATTCGAGGCGAGAAATGCTAAAATAGACGGAAAGGAGGCCCTGATAGTTCTAATCGATGGGGATAAAGAGCAGATCGAGAGCTTTGTCAGATTCTTGAAAGAGAACAAGCCTGAAAATGCTGTTGTCGAGGAGATGAGGGTTGAGGAATACCGTGGAACTGTTAGGGACATCGAGAAGTTCAGGGCGGGCTTTACTTCAACGCAGCTCTCCAAGATAGTCCAGGTTGGCTTGGAAATGCTCAAGAAGCAGGATGAAACGATTGCAGCTGTTAAAGAAGTTAAGAAAGCTGTAGAAGAGGTTAAAGGAGGTGTGAGTGAAGTCAAAGAAGCCGTGAATGAAGTTAAAGAAACGGTAAAAGAGGTCAGGGATGGAGTGAAGGAGGTATCTTCAAAAATCGATAGAACGAACGAGCTTCTGGAAAAGAGGTTCCAGAAGCTTGAGGAAGAGATTGAAAAGATAAAGAAGGCCCTGTTTAAAGCCGGGATAGAGGTTTAGAACCCTTTCTAAATTTTCATTCTTCAAATACTAAATCGGGAGTAATGGCTTGCTCAACACAGAGCTGAGCAAGAGGATCGATGAAACGAGTAGGAGGATTGACACCTTATAAAAATTGGTGCCTAGAAAACCCAGAGCCTTAGCTCTGGGATGAATGGACGAAGTCTTGGGGATGTTCCCTTGCAGAGGGAAGTCCATGAATATAGCCCATGCCTTAACGGGAGGCATGGGGGAGCTTGGCTTTTGAACCGGCAGATGGGGGAAGGACGTGAAGCATCCATTAACGCCGGAAGCTCCCGGCTTCAGTCGTGGAGCAGCTCACTTTCTGATCCATCTTTAATCAGGACCGACCTGAAGGCGATAAGGGAGAGGGATGATGTGGTAAGGGACTTCCTGAAGAGGTCCAGAGGCCGGAAGAGAAGTTTGTCCAGTAGTATCGATCCTCGCTGCCCGCGTCACTTCGAAGGGTATCCGTTGAACCGTTCTAGTCTAGCATTAACTTTCATCCCTTCCCTCCTCTTTTCATGGAAGGGCCTTCGGGGTGAACGGAAGAAGCCCCCACATCCATCTGGTATTCTTCACAGCTCGCATTCGGAGCATTTCAATATCCTAGCAACTTCACCGGTCGTGTAGAGCTTCTCAGGCATCTGAGTTATTTTAGTAATTCAAGTTAATAAACTTACGCTAGGGAGAAACTGCTTCATAACCCCCCCTCTGCTACTTCGACGAGGAGCTTTGGCTGCAGAAATGAGTGGCTAAGAAACCTGTTATAAGCTTTGCTGAGCGCTTCTGGGCTCAAAATCTGTTTTTTCAATTACATATATCCTTCTTGTCAGGGATTTGTGAACCCTCTGCTCGCCCTTCAGAATCAACCTTCCCGGCAGCCATTTCAGATCCAGATTTGTGACAATCACAGCCCTTTTTCCGTTTTTCAGAACTCTGTAGATCTCCTCAAGGCTCCTTGCGTAAAGATCGTTCTCAGTTCCGCTCCTCGTCGCCCTGAAATACGGGTAGTCGGTCACAACGGCGTCAAAAGAACGATCCTTGAACGGAATAGCCCTCGCATCTCCCTGCAAAACCTCGCCGTCGAGATTGAAGAATTCGAGGTTCTTCCTGCAGCCCTCAACGATGTCCCTGTAGTAATCCATACCGCATATTTCCAACCCCATTAGGCCGGCTTCGATCAGAAAAGAGCCCGTTCCGCACATGGGATCCAGAACGAGACCGCTTTTCAGGGAGGTTAGATTGACGATTGCCCTTGATAGCTTCGGGAGTATCACCACGGGCATGAAGAACGGTCTTCTGTTCGGAAGCCTGTCCCGGAACTGCTTTTTTTCCTGCCTGAACCTCAGAAGTCCGATGTAGCACCTTTTTCTCGTTATGTAAACTCTGACCAGGTTATCGGGCTCCGTAAGATCTATCCTCAGCCCCTTTCTCCAGAGAACAGCACCGAGTCTTCTTTCCAGATCCGGATCGACCTTTACCCCTATGCCGCTTGCACGGACGCAGCAGGATCCAGTCAGGGAGATCTTCTCGAACTCCGCTTTTAGCTCCTCATAAGGGCAAGAGGAAATGAATTCACTTGCCTCGTGGCTCAAAGCTAAGCGGTGGAAAAAATTTTCGCCCCTGAATTCAAGCAGAAGAATGCGATCATCGGCCTCGTAACCCATTATTTTTCCAAAGGCTGCGGCCAGACTCAGCACTTCCGCTTTCGCCAGCCCAGCGTTCTCTCCTGATAGCAGAAAGATCAGCTTCATTTCTTCTTCTTTCTTTCCCTGATCTCCAGAATCTTGCCTGCAATTTCGATCATGATTTTGTTCTTGCTTCCCTCCGCTTCGACTGCAACCCTTCCCCCCTCTTCCCACCAGCTTCTCGGGTACTTCTTGTTCTCAGCCTCGAATTTCAGTCCAAGTTCTTTGCAGGCCTGGACAACCTCCTGCAGCCTCACATTCGGCACTGCAAGCCTTTTGGGTATCCTTCTTCCTTCCGCTCTCGTCTTCTTTGCATCCAGATTTGCAACCCAGATTATGCGCCTCATGGCTAGCCCCTGTTCCTGAATGTGATCTCAACAAGCGGATGTGGAACGTCTTCGATTATTTCCACATCCCGAAGGGAGTTCAGACCCTTTTTCCTGGCCATTTTCTCTATTCCGAGCTCAACGTCTCCATTTACCTCGATTATGTAGGCGTCGAGCCTGTCTATTCCCAGCTTCATCGCAGCTATTGCCCTGTGATGCCCGTCCATCAGAAAATACCGGGAATCTTTTTTTATTACAATTATCGGCTCCGCAAGTCCACGATTGATCTCGTGGATTCTTCCCTTGAGCTCGTCTGCGTAGATCTTGCTCTGTGTTGGTATCAGCTTTGACACCTCGACCTTTCCCGTATAAACCTGGGTTTTCACGCCGTGAACCCTCTCTATTGTGGCCCTTAGCTTTTCGACCTTTTCCGGATCGGCCCTCTCGATCTGGCTCCTTATAACGTCCGCGTTCGAAATTATGCCCACAAGCCTGTCGGACTCGTCAACGACCGGAAGCTTTGAGTGCCCCGTCCTGAACATCACCCTTGCGGCATCGCGCAGATCCATGAACTCCCTGGCAACGTAAAGCTGCTTGGACATGACCTCGCTTATCTTAACGTTTGGATCGACCCCGAGTAGGTCGACCGCGGATACGTAGCCAATAACCTTCATGTTATCGTCGAGAACGGGGAAGCTGTCGTGACCAGTTTTCTTAATGAGCTCTATGGCATCAGCAACCGTGTTATCGGGCTTGAGGGTGTAGACGTTCCTTGTCATGTAGTCCGAAACCTTCAGCTTCACCGCATCCATTGTCATAGCCTCTCAAGATACTCTACGGCGCTCTTAAATATATAGTATCCGTCCCCGTACCCACCGTTTCTGTGATCGTAGAACACCCTCTCAGGATGCGGCATAAGCCCGAAGACCGTATGCGTTGCATTGCAGATTCCGGCAATGTTGTAGAAGCTGCCGTTCGGATTCCATGGATAGCCCGAGTACTCTCCCTTCTCGTCCACGTACCTGAAAACTACCTGCTCGTTCTCTATCAGCCTTTCAAGGAAATCTTTCTCCTTTTCCTTGGGAAAAACAACCTTTCCCTCCGCATGGGCGACCGGAATCCTGAGAATCCGCTTTTCCACAGCCCTCGTGAATATGCACTTCGAGCTCTCCCTCTTCA